>JACCDV010622773.1_pt1 | contig 11714 bp, 9 predicted proteins | sample 7446131 | NCBI WGS metagenome assembly JACCDV01 (sample SAMN15323448, study PRJNA562643) | freshwater metagenome | isolation source: river surface water | place: USA:Blue River Watershed | collected 2017-08-17
AGGTCGTCCACCAGTTGCGTCAGCGCATGGGCCAGTTTGTCCGGATCTTCATGGGGGAACTTGCTCTCCATTCCGGGCGAGGTGACGGATGGCGCAGCGAACTCCACGCCGATCGGGTAGCCGTCGGCATCCTTGAGATTCAAGGCCCACGCATTGTGGCTGTCGCCGGTGAGCACCACCAATTGCTGATGGGCATCGCGGGCTGCCTTGTACACGCGCTCGCGCGCCGCCGGAAAGCCGTCCCAGGAACTCAGGGACGTCGGGATGGTGACCGGCTGCGGTGCATGCGCAGGCCGATGCTGTGCCAGGTATTGCACCGCATTGATCTGCCTGAGCGCCACCGGCAAGGGCAACTCCCTTTTGCCCATGATGACCTGCTGGCCCAGGATCTGCCATGGCGCGCGGGAATGGCCCAGCTGGCTTCTCAGCCAGGCTTCTTGCTGGGCTCCCAGCAGTTGCCGGCGTGGGTCGTTCAAGGCCGACTTGAGCCGCACAGGGTTCAGGCCATTGGACGTTTCAAAGTCAGACATCTTCAGGGACTTGTCGCGGCCGATGAGCCGCGTATCGAGCATGTAGAGCGACACCAGCTCGCCGAAGTCGAAGCGCCGATAGATGCGATCGGGCTGGCGCGCATCGGGCAGTCGGATCGGCATCCATTCCATGTAGGCCTGCAAGGCGGCCCGGCGCCGCGCGGCCCAACCGCCCTCCGAATGCGGGGAATGGTTCTCGGCACCGCCGGACCAGCAGTCGTTGGCGAACTCGTGGTCATCCCAGACGGCAATCAGGGGGTGGCGCGCATGCATCGCCTGCGCATCCACATCGGTTCGGTACTGGGCATGGCGGGTTCGGTAATCGGCCAGCGTCAGGAGTTCAGCGAACGGCTCCCGGGGGCGCACGTTCCCGTAGTTCTTGTATTCGTAGATGTAGTCACCCAGATGCAGGACGGCGTGAAGGTCTTGATGCTTGGCAATGTCGGCATACGCGTTGAAATAGCCCTGCGCAAAACTTGAGCATGACACCACAGCCAAGCGCACGCGATCGACGGCGCCCACGGGCAAGGTGCGGGTGCGGCCGGGGGGCGAGTCCTTGCCCATCGCACGAAACCGATACCAGTAAGGCGTATCGGGCTGGAGGCGTTCGGCGTCGACCTTGACCGTAAAGTCACGGCGCGCATCGGTGACAGTCGTTCCACTGGCCACCAGACGGAGCATCTGCGGATCACTGAAGACTTGCCAGTCCACAGAGATTTGCTCCAGCCGCATTTCTTTGGTCGCTTGCTCGCCGGCCTGGGGGTCAGACCGGATTCGTTCCCAAGTGGCCAGCAGCGCGTCGTCGGGGGTCACCCGCGTCCAGAGCATGACGGCCGTGGACAGAGGATCCCCGCTGGCCACCCCGTGCAGGAACATCACCGATCCGGGGGTACAGCCGGCCAGCAGGGGAAGCCCCAGCCCCATGACCCCCAGGGTCATGCCTTGAGAAAAATGCCGTCGATCCATGTTCATGGGTGTCATTGGTGGGTGCTTTCTGGAGGTGTCATCGTTGTCATGAATCCGCGCATGCGGCACGCTTGCGCGGCAGGGCCGCCACGGTGCAGGGGGCTGATGGGCGGCCGACGGGCCTGCTTGGCCCGCAGGGGCATCGAGTGTCGCCAGGGATGCGTGGCGCGCCGTGGCAAATAAACAATCTTTAATGATTTAGGCTCGGGGCTCGGGGCGTGCGGAGGCCGTGGGATGCGCGATCCCTGCCGTTGGACGGACGGGCGCCGCCCCTGCGCGAACCTGCAAGGTCGACATGGAAATCCGTCATCCAAGAAAAAAGGCCCTCCGAAGAGGGCCTTGATTCTGGGGTGGGGGTCAGACCCCCAGGTATCCGGCCAGCTGCGGGCTGGCCGCCACCTCGTGCGCGCTGCCTTCCATCACCACCTGGCCTTTTTGCAGCACCAGGGCGCGGTCGGCATGGGCCAGCACCTTGCGGTAGTCGCGGTCGACGATGAGCGTGGCAATGCCGGCGGCGCGGATCTCGGCGATCACGCGCCAGATCTCGGCCACGATCAGCGGCGCCAGGCCTTCGGTGGCTTCGTCGAGGATGATCAGTTCGGGCTGCGTCATCAAGGCGCGGCCGATCGACAGCATCTGCTGCTCGCCGCCGGAGAGCTGCGCGCCCAGGTTGCCAAAGCGCTCCTGCAGGCGCGGGAAGGTGGCCAGCACCTTGTCCAGCGTCCAGACGTTCTGGCCGTCCTTGCCGCGGCGGGCGGCCATGACCAGGTTCTCGCGCACCGACAGGTTGGGGAAGATGCCCCGGCCTTCGGGCACGTAGCCCACGCCCAGGCGGGCCACCTGGTGGGGCTGGCTGCGCGAGCAGTCCTGGCCGAACAGGTGGATCTGCCCTTCGCGCTGGCTCACATGGCCCAGCACGGTGCGGATCAGGGTGCTCTTGCCCATGCCGTTGCGGCCGAGCAGGCCCACGGTCTGGCCGCGGGCGATGTTCAGGTCGATGCCGTGCAGCACATGGCTGGAGCCGTACCAGGCGTGGATGCCCTGGGCCTGGAGCAGCAGTTCGTCTTTGGCGGTCATGGCTCAGTGGTCTCCCAGGTAGGCGGCCTGCACCTGCGGGTTGCTGCGCACCTTGTCGGGGGTGTCGGTGGCAATCACGGCGCCGTTGACCATCACGGTGATGAAGTCGGCGATGCGAAACACCGCGTCCATGTCGTGCTCGACCAGCAAGATGGCGTGGCCGGGCTTGAGCCGGTCCAGCAGCTGCAGCATGCGCTCGGTTTCCTCGGCGCCCATGCCGGCCATGGGTTCGTCCAGCAGCAGCACCTGCGGGTGCGTGGCCAGGCACATGGCGATCTCCAGCTGGCGCTTTTGGCCGTGCGAGAGCAGGCCGGCGGGGCGCTCGAGCAGGCCAGACAGGCCCGCCTGCTCGGCGGCCTGGCGCGCGGCGGCCGTGCTGTCCTTGCAGGCGTGCGCGCTTTGCCAGATGGACCAGGGCTTCTGGTGCGCCGCCTGCGCGGCCAGCCGGCAGTTTTCCATCACGGAAAAGCTCGGGTAGATGGTGTTGCGCTGGTAGCTGCGGCCCAGGCCGGCGCGCGCGCGGCGCGGCTGGGTCCAGCCGGTGACGTCCTGGCCCATCAGCTCGACGCTGCCGCCCGAGGGCGGGATCTCGCCGGAGAGGATGTTGATCAGCGTGGACTTGCCGGCGCCGTTGGTGCCAATGACCGCGTGCACCTTGCCGCGCTCGAGCTCGATGGACACCCGGTCCAGGGCGAGCAGGCCGCCCCAGCGGCGCGAGATCTCACGGCCGCGCAGCAGCACCTCGGATTTCAGTTCAGGCTGCGTCACGGGCGGCCTCCTGCGGGTTGCGGCGGCCGACCAGCCGCTCCTTGATGACGTCGGGCAGGCCGATCAGGCCGCGCGGCAGGAACACCACGCTGGCGATGATGGTCAGGCCCAGGCCCAGGTGCCAGTGCTTGGCATAGGGCCCGAACACGGCCTCGCTCTTGAAGAATTCCTGCAGCAGCGCATAGGCAAACGCGCCCAGCATGGCGCCGCGCAGGTCACCCAGGCCGCCCAGGATGATCATGATCAGCACCGCGCCCGACAAGTGCCAGCTGAGCATCTCGGGGTTCACGAAGCCGTCCTTGATGGCAAAGACAAAGCCCGCCAGCCCGGCGATGGCACCCGAGATCACGAAGGCCGCCAGCTTGTAGGGGTAGGTGGAAAAGCCGGTGGCGCGCATGCGCTGCTCGTTCACGCGGATGCCCGACAGCGCGCGGCCGAAGCGCGAGTCCAGCAGCACCGAGAGGAACACGAAGGTCGCCACCAGGCAGCCCAGCGTGAACAGGTAGAGCACGCGGGCGTTGTCCAGGTTGAGCCAGTCGCCCAGCGTGGGCTTGAGCATCAGGTAGATGCCGTCGGTGCCGCCGCCCAGCGGCGTGTCGTGCACCACGTAGTAGGCCATCTGGGCAAAGGCCAGCGTCACCATGATGAAGTAAACGCCCTTGGTGCGCAGCGACAGCGCGCCCACCACCAGGGCGTAGAGCCCCGCGCAGAGCACGGCCGCCGGCATCAGCCAGGCCAGCGAGGCCGCGTCGGTCTGCGGCGACAGCAGCACCGCCGCATACGCGCCAATGCCGAAGAAGGCCGCATGGCCGAAGCACACCAGGCCGGTGGTGCCCACCAGCAGTTCGAGGCTGAGCGCGAAGATGGCGTAGATCATGATCTTGCTGACCAGATCGATCCCATAGGCGCCCGAGACCGAGGGAAACAGCGCCAGGCCCACAAAGAGCAGCAGCGCGAACAGGTTCTTGGAATGAAACATGGCTTGTCCTTCAGCCTGCCTTGAACAGGCCATCGGGTTTCCACAGCAGGATGAGCGCCATCAGCACGTACACCAGCACGCCGGCGGCCTGCGGCAGCAGGATCTTGCCGAAGGTGTCGACCACGCCAATGAGCAGGGCCGCCAGCAGCGCGCCGCGGATCGAGCCGATGCCGCCGATCACCACCACGACGAAGCAGATGATCAGCACGCTGTTGCCCATGCCCGGATAGACCGAGGACACGGGCGCGGCCACCATGCCGGCCAGCACGGCAATGGCCACGCCGGCGGCAAACACCACGCGGTAGAGGAACTTGATGTCGATGCCCAGCGACTGCACCATCTCGCGGTTGGTGGAGCCGGCGCGGATCATCATGCCTAAGCGCGTGCGCGTGAACACGAAGTACATGCCCAGGGCCAGTGCCAGGCACACGGCCGAGATGAACAGCCGGTAGACCGGGTACTCCATGACGTCGCCCAGGGCCAGCTTGCCCGACAGCAGCGCCGGCACCTCCACGCCGTAGACATCGTCGCCCACCAGCAGCGAGCGCAGTTCCTCGAACACCAGGATCAGGCCGTAGGTCATGAGCACCTGCTGCAGGTGTTCGCGCTCATAGAGAAAGCTGTAGAAGGCCCATTCGAGCACGTAGCCCAGCAGCACCGACAGCACCACGCCCACCACCAGGACGGAGAAAAAGCCCCCGCCGAAGGTGGACGCCACGATGGGCGCCAGCGCATAGGCCATGTAGGCGCCGATCATGTAGAAGCTGCCGTGCGCCAGGTTGATCACGCCCATGATGCCGAAGATCAGCGTCAGGCCCGAGGCCACCAGGAACAGCAGCAGCCCGTACTGCAGCGCGTTCAGGCATTGGATGAGAAAGATGGACAAGTCCATGAAGGCTTTCCTTGAGGTCTGCCCCGGCGGCCTGGCGGCACCGGGGCGTTGAGCACAGCAGTCGGGTCAGATGCGGCAGCCGCGGCCGGGGTCAGGCAAGGCCTTGCTGGCCACGCCCACCACCTTGTTTTCCTTGCCCGTGACCTGGCGCAGGTAGATGTCCTGCACCGGGTTGTGGGACTTGGACAAGGTGAACGCACCGCGCGGGCTGTCGATGCGGGCCCGGCGAAGCGCCTCGGCAAATTCGGCTTTCTTGCCGATGTCGCCCTTCACGGCCGCCAGGCCCACGCCCAACATTTGCGCGGCATCATAGCCTTGCACGGCATACACGTCCGGCTGCAGCTTGTAGGTCTTGGCATAGGCCAGGCGGAAGGCCTTGTCGCGGGGGTTGTCCAGGCTGTCGGCGTAGTGCAGCGTGGTCAGCAGGCCGTCGGCGTCAAGCCCTTGGGCCTCCAGCGTGCCGTCGGTCAGAAAACCTGCGCCGTACAGGGGAATGTGCTTTTTCAGGCCGGCCGCGGCGTAGTCCTTGACGAACTTGACCGCCCCGCCCCCGGCGAAAAAGGTGTAGACCGCATCGGGCTTGCTGGCCGCAATCTCGGTGAGCAGCGCCTGAAATTCCACGTTGGGAAAGGGCAGGCTCAGCTCCTTGACCACCTTGCCGCCGCTTTTCTCAAAGCCTTCCTTGAAGCCGCGCACCGACTCGTCACCGGCGGCGTATTTCCAGGTGATGGTCACCACCTTCTTGTGGCCCTTCTTGGCCACCATCTCGCCCATGGCGTAGCCCGGCTGCCAGTTCGAAAACGAGGAGCGGAAGATGTTGGGCGCGCACATGGGGCCGGTCACTGCGTCGGCGCCGGCATTGGGCACGATCAGCAAGGTGCCCGTGTCCTTGGCCACCTTGGCCATGGCCATGGCCACGCCCGAATGCACGGTGCCCACCAGCACGTCGACGTTGTCGCGCTTGATCAGCTTGTTGACGTTGTCGCTGGCCTTGGCCGGGTCGGATTCGTCGTCCACGCGCACGAACTCGATCTCGCGCCCCGCCAGCTTGCCGCCGTTTTCGGCCACATGCAGGCGAAAGCCGTTTTCAATGGCCGTGCCCAGCGCGGCAAAGGTGCCGGTGTAGGGCAGCATCAGGCCGACCTTGAGCTTGGCCGGTGCGGCCTGGGCCAGGGCGCCGCCGGCAGCCAGCAGCGCGCTGCAGGCGGCCAGGGCCAGGGTGATTCGACGGGGGTGGTTCATGGGGTCTCCTCCTTGTGTGCGATGTGTTGTTTGAAAAAAGCGTGGGCGCGCGCGATCAGGCGCGCCGGCTGGTCCCGGTGCGGCGAATGCCCGCAGTCGGCCAGCTCCAGCAGTTCGGTCTGGGGCACGCGGCGCGCGATGCCGCGGATCTGCTCGAGCGTGCCGTACTCGTCGTCCAGGCCCTGCACGGCCAGCAGCGGGCAGGCGATGGACGTGATCTCTTCTTGCAGCGACCAGCTGCGAAAGGCCGCATCGAGCCAGATGTCGTTCCAGCCCCAGAAGGCCGAGTCGGGGTCGGCATGGTGGCGGGCCAGCTTGCTGCGCAAGTCGGTGCGCTGGTAGGCCTGGCGGGCCAGGGCGATGCTGTGCACCGAGACGTCTTCCACCAGGATGTGCGGCGCCAGCACCATGGCGCCGGCCGTGGCCTGCGGCCTGCGGGCGGCGTGAATCAGGGCGATGGAGCCGCCGTCGCTGTGGCCGAAGAGCCAGACGGGCTGGTCCACGCCCACGGCTTGCAAAAAGGCCGGCAGCAGCTCCAGCGCCTGGCGGTGCATGAAGTCCGGCGCCCAGCGCTCGCCGGCCGCACGCGGCGTGGACTGGCCGTAGCCCGGGCGCGAATACACCAGGCCCCGGCAGCCCAGCGCGGCGCACAGCTGCGCGGGGAAGTCGCGCCACATGGACAGCGAACCCAGGCCCTCGTGCAAGAACACCATCACCGGCGCAGAGGCAGCTGCCGAGCCGACCCACTGGTACTCGATCTGCACCGGCCGGCCGGCCCAGTCGACCTGGACGAAGGCGGGCGCACCGGCAGCGCCGGAGCCCGTGCTTGGCGTGGCCATGGGGCTTTAGGCGGCGGCCTTGGCCGCGTCGCGCTCGCGCAGGCGAAAGCGCTGGATCTTGCCGGTGGCGGTCTTGGGCAGCTCGTCGATGAACTCGATCACCCGCGGGTACTTGTAGGGCGCCAGCCGTTCCTTGACGAAGGCCTTCAGGCCCGCCTCATCGACGCTCTGGCCGGCCTTGAGCACCACGAAGGCCTTGGTCTTGACCAGGCCCTCGGCATCGGTCATGCCGATCACGGCGGCCTCGAGCACGGCGGGGTGCTCCACCAGCGTGGCCTCGACCTCGAAGGGCGAGACATAGATGCCGCTGACCTTGAGCATGTCGTCGCTGCGGCCGGCGTAGGTGTAGGTGCCGTCGGCGTTGCGGATGTACTTGTCGCCGCTCTTGGTCCAGGCGCCCTGGAAGGTCTCGCGCGACTTTTCGCGGTTGCCCCAGTACATCAGCGCCGCGCTCGGGCCCTGGATGTAGAGGTCGCCCGGCTCGCCGTCGGGCACGGCCTGGCCGCCTTCGCCGCGCAGCTCCACCTGGTAGCCCGGCACCGGCCAGCCGGTGGTGCCGTAGCGCACCTTGCCCGGTACGTTGGACAGGAAGATGTGCAGCATCTCGGTCGAGCCGATGCCGTCGATGATCTCCACGCCGAAGTGTTCAGTAAAACGCTGGCCCAGCTCGGCCGGCAGCGCCTCGCCCGCAGACGAGCACATGCGCAGGGCCACTTCGCTCTTCTTGGGCAGCAGCGGCGAGGCCAGCATGCCGGCAAAGCCGGTGGGCGCACCAAAGAACACCGTGGGTTGGTGCTCTTTCCAGCGCTTGAACACGGCCTCGGGCGTGGGCCGCTCGGCCATCAGCACCACGGTGGCGCCCACGCTCAAGGGGAAGGACAGCGCGTTGCCCAGGCCATAGGCAAAAAACAGCTTGGCCGCCGAAAAGCAGATGTCCTGTTCGCTCAGGCCCAGGATGGGCTTGCCGTAGAGCTCGGCCGTCCAGTAGGGATTGGCCTGCGTGTGCGTGGTGCCCTTGGGCCGCCCGGTCGACCCCGAGGAATACAGCCAGAAACCCGGGTCGTCGGCGCCGGTGGGCGCGCAGTGCGCCAGCGGCGCGTGCGCGCCGAGCAGCGCCTCCAGTTCGATGGCCTGCGCGCCCAGCTCGCCCGCCGGGCGCGAGACCACGAGCTGGCGCACCTCATGGCCGCCCTGGGCCATGGCCTGGCGCACCGTGGCCAGCAGCGCGCCCGAGCACAGCACGGCCTGAGCGCGGCTGTGCTGCAGCATGTAGGCGTAGTCGTCGGCGGTCAGCAGGGTGTTGACGGCCACCGGCACGATGCCGGCGTAGATTGCGCCCAGAAAGCTCACCACCCAGTCGCTGCTGTCGTGCATGAGCAGCAGCACGCGCTCCTCGCGGCGCACGCCCAGCCCCAAGAGCCCGGCGGCCATGCGGCGCACCCGCTCGGCCAGCTGGCCGTAGCTCAGCGTGCCGACGTCGTCGATGTAGGCCGTCTTGGCCGGGCGCAGCGCGTTGACATCGATCAGGTGCTGCGCGAAGTTGAACGCGGCACCCGGTGCCGGCGGCTGGCCACCGGTATGGGGGTTGGGGCTGAGCATGGCGTGTCTCCTCTCTCACTTGTTCAAAAAACAGGGGCGCCCTGGTCGCAGGCTTGTTGTTCTGGGGCGCCCGTCAGGTTCGTGGCGGCTTTACGCCGCGCTCGCCGGCTCCAGCCGGGCCAGCACCGCGGTGCTGGCCTGGATGGCGGCCAGGCGGTGGTAGAAATTGAGCGCGCGCAGGCCGCCGAGCTCCTCGCCGCCGCCGGCGCGGCCCGGGCCGCCGTGCAGCGACTGCGGCATCACGTTGCCGTGGCCGGTGTGCAGCGCGCCCACGTCGGGCGTGATGATGTGCACGCGGCCATGGCTGTCGGCCAGCTCCAGCGCGGCGCAGGCCAGCGCGCCGGCGTCGCTGCCGTAGAGCGAGGTCACCAGCGAGCCTTCGCCGCGGCGTGCCAGCGCGAAGGCGTGCTCCGCATCGCGGTAGGGCACCAGCGTGGCCACCGGGCCGAACACCTCGTGCGCATGCACCACGCTGGCGGCGTCGCTGGCGGCGGCGTCTTTCAGGCCCAGCAGCGTGGGGCCCACGCAGCAGGCCACGGCGGGGTCGGCGTCGACCAGCGTGTGCGTGGCGCCGTCGTGCAGCACCTGCGCCTGCGACTGCAGCAGCTGCAGGCCCTCGCGCACCGACTGCAGCTGCTCGCGGCTGACCAGCGCGCCCATGCGCACCGATTCGTTGCGCGGGTTGCCCACGGTGGTCTTGGCCAGGCGCGCGGTGATGGCCGCGCCGATCTCTGCGGCCTGGGCCTGGGGCACCAGCACGCGGCGGATCGCCGTGCACTTCTGGCCGGACTTGACGGTCATCTCGCGCGCCACTTCCTTGACCAGCAGGTCCACCGCATCGCTGGCTGCGCCCGGCAGCAGCAGCGCCGAGTTCAGGCTGTCGGCCTCGATGTTCACGCGCACCGAGCGCGAGGTGATGGCCGGGTGCGAGCGGATCAGCGCAGCGGTCTCGGCCGAGCCGGTGAAGGACACCACGTCAAAGGGCTGGAGCTGATCGAGCAGGCCCTTGGAGGAGCCGCAGATCACCGACAGGCTGCCCGGCGGCAGCACGCCGGCGTCGATCACGTCCTTGACCATGCGCTGGGTCAGCCAGGCCGTGGCCGGCTTGACGATCACCGGCACGCCCGACAGCAGCGCCGGCGCGGCTTTTTCCCACAGGCCCCAGCTCGGGAAGTTGAAGGCGTTGATGAACAGCGCCACGCCACGCGTGGGCACCCGCACATGCTGGCTCTGGAACAGCGGGTCCTTGCCCAGGCGCGCCGCATCGCCGTCGACCAGGTGGCGCCGCTCGCCCAGGCCCTGGCCCAGCTTGGCGTACTGCGCCAGCGTGAACAGGCCGCCGTCGATGTCCACCGCCGAATCGTTCTTGACGGTGCCGCTGTTGGCGGTCGCGATCTCGTAGTAGGTGTCGCGGTGGGCCTGCAGCACCTGGCCCACGGCGGCCAGCAGGTCGGCGCGCTGCTTGTAGCTCAGGGCGCGCAGGGCGGCCCCGCCGGTCTCGCGCGCAAATGCAAAGGCCTCCGCCAGGTCCAGGCCGGTGGCGTCCACGCGCACGAGTTCGGTGCCCAGCACGGGGTCCAGGAGCGCGGTGCCCGCGCCGGTGCCGGCCTGCCAGCGGCCGGCGACGTGGTTGGAAAGCAGTTCGGTCATGCGTGTCTTCCTGCGGCCTCAGGCCGCCTTGGTGAATTCGATGCGGCCCTGCGGCAGCAGGTACAGCACCAGGGCGCGGCCCTGGGCCACGGTGGGGCGGTGGGCGCTGCCGGGCGGGCAGACCAGCCAGCCGGCCGGCCGGCCGTCGAAGGTGGCGCCCGCGTCCATGGGCATGATCAGGTCGATCTCACCCTCGGGGTGCACGTGGTGCGGGCCGGCGATGTCCTTCATGTCGACCACATCCACCGAAAAGCCGTGCAGGTCGTCGGCGGCCTTGAAGATGCGGCCGTACTTGATGCCGCCGCCCTCGCGGTCGGCCAGCCAGCCCTGGGCCACACCGGCCTCGCAGGTGGCGCGCAGCTGCGCATAGGTGGGGCTGTGGGCGCCGTGCTGGTCGTTGAGCCAGTGGTCCAGGTCGGCGTCGAGGGGGCGACCGGCGATCTGGGCGGTCAGCTGGGCGATCTGCTGGCGGAAAAGTTCAGGGGTCATGGCCGGATCAGACAAAGAGGTGGCCCTCAAGGGGCGAAACCCGCCTGGAGCGGCAGCAGCGCGCTTGCCAAGCCAGGCGATATGAATTATTGTGCGTGCAGGAACGATAAAGCCGAGAACACAGCGTGTCAAGCACTATATTGCAGGTATCCGGGTTAACCCCAGGCGAGGTCGAAGGGGATGACAAGAATCCCTTTCTGGTCGCGCTGGGCGAGCGGGTGCGGGCGCTGCGCGCGCGCCGGGGCATGACGCGCAAGGCCGTGTCGCTGGCGGCCAATGTGTCCGAGCGCCACCTGGCCAACCTGGAATATGGCGAGGGCAATGCCTCCATCCTGGTGCTGCTGCAGGTGGCCGGCGCCTTGCAGTGCACGCTGGCCGAGCTGACCGGCGATGTCACTACGTCCTCGCCGGAGTGGCTGCTCATCCGCGAGCTGCTCGACGGCCGCAGCGAGGCCGACCTGCGCCGCGTGCGCGTGGCCATTGGCGAGCTGCTGGGCACCGGCGGCGCAGGCGCCGTCAGCCCCCGCATCGCGCTGGTGGGCCTGCGCGGCGCGGGCAAGAGCACGCTGGGGCAGATGCTGGCCGACGACCTGGGCTTTCCCTTCGTGGAGCTCAGCCGCGAGATCGAAAAATTCGCCGGCTGCAGCGTCTCGGAAATCCAGGCGCTCTATGGCCAGAATGCC
>JACCDV010751556.1_pt1 | contig 11712 bp, 16 predicted proteins | sample 7446131 | NCBI WGS metagenome assembly JACCDV01 (sample SAMN15323448, study PRJNA562643) | freshwater metagenome | isolation source: river surface water | place: USA:Blue River Watershed | collected 2017-08-17
GGGATTGAGGTTCCTCTTACTTGATGCGATTATCCTCAGTAATCGTGTGGAGGAGCTACCAGCGTGATGCCGTTCTTTTCAGCAATCGCTTGGACTGCGTCCTCCAGCCATTCCTGTTCGGCGTGGGTGAACGAGTCCTTGTCTTCGATCATTCGCACCAGCAGATTAGCGATCACCATCGGCATGATGAGTGCGATCCAGAGATGCCCGAAGATGGCTCCGGTAATCCTGCCATCGACGGTAGCTGGACTGAGATCCCCGTAGCCGATGGTGAGAGCTGTTACCACTGCCCACCAGAGACCGTCGCCGAAGCTGCGGCCTTCGAAGTGGGAAAAGAGCGCGGCGGCAGCCATGATGCTCACGATGTAGACGAGCATGATAGCCTGCCACCGATTTGCGATGTAGACGATGTACTTCATTGTCTGTCTTCCTGATGAAAAGGTGAGGGCCAGGCAGTCATGCCTGGCCCGAGTTCAGATTGCTGTCAGCTCGGAACGAGCGAAACCGCGTTCAGCATGCCGATGCAGATAGCGGCACCGGCGTAGAACACGCCCGCGGCGACATTGTCAGCATCGTTGGTCTGTGGCAAGAGCCAGTAGAGGATCTTGAACAGCGTGAGCTGTACGACACCGGCGATCAGAGACCAGATCACGAAGTCAAGCTGGTTGATGCCGTAGAGCGACACCGAGACGATCGGCAACGTGAAGCCGATGGCAGCGCCGACCATGGCCAAGGTTGGCCCGAGCCGATTGGTTTTGATGGCTTCCCAGTCGTTGTGCGGGGTGATCCACATGTAGGTCCACATGAAGATCATGAGCATAAAGATGCCGATTGCCATGTAGACGCCGAAGCCGAAGATTCCGGCTGAAGACACATAGTCCATTGTAGTTTTTCCCTTCAGTTGAAGTAGTGGGGAACGAAGTGAGAATCGTTCCCTGTTACGTCGTTCTTGTCTTCGCGAATACCGATGCCGGCGGTTTGGCCTCCGACAATCCAGGAACCAATGATGGGCCGAAACCCATCAAAGATCGGCAAGTCGAACCATTGCTGGTAGACATAGCCGTTGTCGTATTCCTGATGGAAGTCGCTGCCAGTCACGGGAATAACTTGTCCCGAAACCAGCCTCGTGATGTTGGCGCCCTCACGCGCCAGCAGGGGTTTTTTCACCCAGTTGCCGGTCGTTGGAGTCTTGTCTTCAGCGAAGTGAGCCTCGAGGAGGTTCGGATGCCCAGGATAGCGCTGCCAGAGTAGCGGAAGCAAGGCCTTGTTCGAGACCAGCATCTTCCATGCTGGTTCGATCCAGCGAGTCTTGGTCTTCTGCAGATGTTGCCCAAATTCTTCGCGTGTCAGCCATTCCCAGGGGTATAGCTTGAAAATCGCTTCGATGGGCTTGTCAGATTCGTCGACATAGGCACGCGTTGTCTCATCCCAGCCGATTTTCTCTATTGCAATCAGACTCACATCCTGGCCCGCCTGTGCGCAGGTATCGGCGAGGTATTCCAGGTTACCCCAATCCTCGCGCCCACCTTCGTTTGTGGCGGCAAAGTGGATGCGTGTCCCCTTTGACAGACGGCTCATGATCACCGGCCAGCTCTCGATCAGCTTCTCGTGGATGCTGTTGAACTGATCACGGCTGTCTTTGCCCATGATGTCCTCTAGCCAATGCCATTGGACGATCGAGGCTTCGAGCAGTCCGGTTGGCGTGTCGCCGTTGAACTCCAGCATCTTGATGGATATGCCATCATACGCCAGGTCAAAGCGACCGTAGAGGTCGTGCTCTTGGCGATGCCAAGAGTTTTCGATCAGCGAGATCTCCCGCTGATCGAAGCGATATTCGGGCGGGTAGTCGCCGCTTTTCACTACTGCATCGATATGCTCGAGGCAGAGCCGATAGAGTTCCCCTGTAGCGTCGTCGATAGCGTCGACTTCCGTTTCGGTAAACTCATAGGCGATACCTTCCTGCCAGTACGGGGTGTCGTCGGTCGAAGGGATGTTGTGGAAATCGAACCCGACGTCCACACATCTGGCCTCGAAGTTCTTGCGAACCGGGAATCCTTTACGTTGCATCTCAGCCTCCGCCACTCAGGCCTTTGGCTGTGCTGCCGAAGCCTCCGCGGGAGATCGAACTGACGCCCTTGACGGTCGTTCTGGCCGCTGCCGAAGAAGTCGGCTTCACGACGAAGGGTGTGGGTACCGCCCGGTTGGTGGCAGGCATGATCGTAGAACCGTTGTAGTCGACGCCACGATAGCCCAAGTAGTAGCCCGGTCCCCAGAAGAAGAAGGTCGTACCGTGGCCATGATAGCCGCCGGCCTGCACGTCTTCATCCGGCATCTCGTCGCACAGTTCTGGTTGCTGCCAGTCTGCGAGACATTCTGCCTCCGATTTGTAGACGTCCCGTTGGGGGTTTTCCTCTTCGCCACAACCAGCCAGCAGCAAGGCCGGCACGAGCAGGAGAAGAGGAGATTTGGTATTGGCCTTTGGTCTAGCCATTGGTCGGATACTCCTTGTCAATGAGCAGGGGGATAATCCCAAGAACTGCTAATAATTACTTTACAATATTTATTTAGAAAAATCAATATCACCGTAATGGATCACAAGCTGTTATTGAATAACGTAGATATTACAAATTTGTCTTGCATTTTAGGACTTTTCTGGTACTATAGCGCAGTACCTTTTGCGTTTAAAGCTCAGGCAAAACGCAAAGTGGTGTGCCAGGAGGGTAGAGCCAAAGCGTCGCTTCGGCTCGTTATAACCTTCCTCGCCCTTATTAGGAGGTGCGTCACTAATTCTCAGTGATACGGCCTCATAGCATAACAACAAAAAAGTGGCACGAACATCAGTCAAGGTGCGGGCAACCCGTACCCCGAAGTATGCTTCTCGCGTCGTTAGACGCTGTAAGCTCTGTGGGCGTAAGCACGGTTATATGCGCGAATTTGATATTTGCCGCATTTGCTTCCGTGAGCTTGCGCATGAAGGACATATACCAGGTATAAAGAAATCATCATGGTAGGCGATGTAATTGGCGATTTCATTATTCGTCTCAAGAATGCTGGCGTAGTGGGTCACAAGACTGTCTCTACTCCATATTCAAAGTTACGTCACGCGGTAGCGGACAAACTAGTTGAGGCTGGATACATTGAAGCAGCAGTAGCCAAAGGAAAAGCTGCACAGAAGACACTTGAGGTAACCCTTAAGTATATTGACGGAGCACACCGCATTAGTGGTGTAAAGCGTGTCAGTAAGCCAGGACGCCGTCTGTACACAAAGGTCGAATCTATTCATCCGGTAAAATTCGGTAGGGGTCATCTCATCCTGTCAACACCAGCTGGTATCCTCACAAACGTAGAGGCTAAGGCAAAGAATGTTGGCGGTGAGCAACTCTTTATCATTTGGTAATTATGAGTCGTTTAGGAAAACAACCAGTAGCAATTCCTGCTGGCGTAGAAGTATCACTTGATAATAGTGTACTAACAGTGAAGGGTCCAAAGGGTACGTTGGTGCGACCAGTGCGCAACGATGTTAGTTTTGCGATTGTAGATGGAGTGATCACTCTAACTCCAAACAGTACTGATATGGCACCGGCCCTCTGGGGGACCTATGCCGCCCACGTACGCAATATGATCAAGGGAGTCAAGGATGGCTTTACCAAGATTCTTGATATTGAAGGAGTCGGTTACAAAGCTGAAGTTAAGGGTACTGAATTGGTATTGAATATGGGTTATTCTCATCCTGTACCGATGACTATCCCTACTGGTATTACCGCAACGGTAGAAAAATCAGCCATTACTCTCGTCAGTCATGATATTGAGTTACTTGGTCAGTTTGCAGCCAATGTGCGCAAGGTGCGTAAGCCTGAGCCATACAAAGGTAAAGGTATTCGTTATCGCGGTGAGTTTATTATTCGCAAGCAAGGTAAGAAGGCTGTCTAGTTAAAACTGTCGTATGGAAAAAAATCAATACAAACAGGCAAAGCGGGCTGGCCGACATGCCCGTATTCGCGCCAAGATCAAAGGTACTAGTGAGCGTCCTCGACTAGCGGTCTTTAAGAGTAACCGCTTTGTGTATGCTCAAGTGATAGATGATACCTCGGGAGTGACTTTGGCCGCTGCAGATTCTCGTCAGACCAAAGGCACAATGACCGAAGGAGCAGTAGCGGTTGGTGCTGCCGTAGCTAAGGCCGCGGCCGGTAAGGGTATCACTACTGTGGTCTTTGACCGCGGTGGATTCAAATATCAAGGATTAGTCGCGGCTTTGGCTGATAGTGCCAGAAGCAACGGACTAACCTTCTAAGAAGTTATTATAGTTAATCATATCTCTATGACACAGGAAGCTACAACTGAAGTGCCACAAACTGCACCATCAGACACTGCAACTGACGTAGTCGTTGCTACCGATGCACCTGCCGAAGAGGGGAATAATCGTCGTCCTCGCCGTGGTGGTGAGCGTGGCGGTCGTCGTCCTCGCCGTGGCGGAAATGAACGTACCGAAAGAGCTCGTCCAGAATTCGATCAAAAAATTATCAGTATCCGTCGCGTCACCCGTGTGATGGCTGGTGGTCGTCGTTTCAGTTTTTCAGTGGCGATGGTCGTCGGTGACAAGAAGGGTCGTGTCGGTGTTGGTATCGGCAAAGCTGGTGATACACAATTGGCGATTGATAAGGCGGTACGTGATGCCAAGAAGCATATGATGACTATTCCCATGAACAAAGACAGTCACATTCCACATGATGTCCATACCAAGTATGCCTCTAGTGAAGTCATGATTATGCCAGCTCCTGGTCGTGGACTAGTGGCTGGATCATCAGTCCGTACTGTACTTGAATTAGCTGGAGTAAAAGATGTGACCGCGAAGATTTTCTCTCGTAGTAAAAATAAACTTAACAACGCCCGCGCTGCTGTCGAAGCGCTTCGGCAACTAAAGAAGTCAAAATAATATGCAATTGCACGAATTAGTTCCCGCTACTTTACGAAAGAGCGCTAAGCGTATCGGTCGTGGTGGTAAGCGTGGTAAGACATCAGGTCGCGGCGGTAAAGGACAAACTGCCCGTGCCGGTAATAGTACTCGTCCAGAAATGCGTGACTTCATTAAGAAGTTGCCTAAGTTGCGTGGTCACGGCGTCAACCGCGCCGCCACTGTCAACGAAGAGCGAGTGCGCTCTGTAGCGGTCAATGTGTCGGCTCTAGAGGCAGCCTTTAAAGCTGGTGATACTGTCACCCCAAAGACCTTGGTAGCTGCTAACGTAGTAGAAACAGTGCGTAAGCGCGCACCAAAAGTAAAGATTTTGGCTACTGGTGAAATCACCAAAGCCCTGACTATTGAAGGGTGTGAAGTATCGACTACTGCCAAGGCCAAAATCGAAAAAGCTGGCGGAAAGGTGGTTTAATCGGTACAATAGTGCTGTATGCAAACCTTTTTTCACAAGCTTCACGTAATCTTTACTGATCAAGCCATCCGCAAACGTATTTTGTTTGTGCTTGGTGCCCTGGTAGTCTTTCGGTTATTAGCAGCTGTACCAATCCCAGGAGTCGATCAAGCTGTACTCGAGCAATTTTTTGCCAACAATCAATTCCTCGGTATCCTTAATATCTTTTCTGGCGGCGGTCTATCAAACTTATCGATAGTTATGCTTGGTGTGGGACCATTTATTACCGGTTCTATTATCATGCAGCTATTGACTGTGATGTCACCGAAGATGAAGAGCTTGTACAGTGAAGAAGGTGAAGCTGGCCGCGCGAAGTTCACTCAATATAGTCGCTTGCTCGCTTTGCCATTGGCTATTTTGCAAGGGTTTGGTTTCTTGTCCTTGCTTGAGAGTCAAGGGGTTGTTAGTCACTTAACACCGTTTGATTTTGTATTAAACGTTGTGCTCGTGGTGGCTGGTGCCCTGCTCTTGATGTGGATTGGTGAGTTGGTGACCGAATACGGTATTGGTAACGGTGTCTCAATGATCATCTTTGCCGGTATTATGGCTGGGTTGCCAGCGACGCTTGGTCAATTGGTCTATAACTTTGATCCAGCGCAGCTACCGCTTTATATTGGCTTTGCGTTCTTGGCGCTTGGACTCATGTATGCGGTGGTGGTAATGACTGAAGCGGAGCGTGTAGTACCTATTACTCACGCCAAACAAAGTCGTGGCAACTTGATGCTGACTACTCGTGGCAATAATTCATATTTGCCGCTACGCCTTAATCAGGCTGGAGTGATCCCGATCATCTTTGCGCTCTCGATTTTGTTGTTCCCACAGATGGTGCTAAATATCTTGTCTGCTTTTGATTTGTCTTGGGTAGCGACTGCCAATGGTTATGTCACCACTTTCATGAATAACTATTTGTGGTACGGAGCAGTTTACTTCGCATTTGTCTTCTTCTTCACTTTCTTCTACACCGCGGTCACCTTTGACCCTGATGCGATTGCTAAGAATCTACAGCGCAGTGGTGCGTTTATACCAGGTATTCGTCCTGGTGATCATACCGCTGAGTATCTAGCCAATCTTATCACCAGATTGACCCTCGTAGGCGCTGCCTTCTTATCGGTAGTAGCGGTTATGCCGATTGCGCTACAAGCAATGACCGGCATTACGGCTTTGGCCTTGGGTGGTACGGCTGTACTGATTGTGGTGAATGTGGTGATTGATCTTATTCGCCGCTTGGACGCACAGGTATCACTACGCGAATATTAATTTTTCCTGATACGTTGTTGGATTTCAGAAAGTTTCGTTCAATGTACATCAAAGTACACCTCACGAACCTTTCTTCATCCGCCTAGTCTCAGAAAAAATTTCTTATTCGCTCTGAAAATAAGCTCCTAAAACACAAAGACCCCGTAGGGGTCTTTGTGTTTTTTGTCGTCATTGCGAGACTCGAAGCTATCCAGGCTTGGATAATAAGAGTTTCTCATCACGACAGACTCTTCCTAGATTTGAATAGAGTTCTACAAAATAAAAAACGCCGCCAGACCAAAGAAAGTGTCTAACGTGCGTGTGTGGGGGAGGAAGCGCCGCCTCCCCCCGAGGCTCGGCTAGTTGCCGGGCATTTTCAGGCAGTGGTTTCACGCCATATTGCGCAAATGCCCACGTAGATGACAATGTAGCCGACGATGCCGCTGACGATGCTGCCGACGATGTTGCCGACAGTGTGGCCGACGATGCCGCTGACGATGCCACCGACTACGTAGATGACGATGACTTCGACGATGCCGCCGACGATGCCGCTGACGATGCCGCCGACGATGGCAAGGATGAAGAGCACCACGGCCTGGCCCAGCATCACGGCGCCGGATCCGTCTTTCTTGAAGGATTTGCAGAGCTTCAGCAGTTTCATTTCTTCTGGCCTCCCTGGCCATTCCTTGGTTTGCCCTATCGGCGCCCAAGTTAGGTATATCATAGCATATTTGTAGCCATATGTCAAATAAACACCCTACAATATAGCTATATTGTAGGAGTTTATTCAATTTTCTCTATCCTATATTCAATTTTCTTTAGTACTGGTTTTTGAAAGAGTATCCCGCCGGAATGGCACTGCGTTCTTGTTTCCAAACTTCGGTCACTAGCCATTTACGGTAAGTATCATAGACTGTCAGGGCTACTGTCTGTGGTGAGTGTCGAGAGGTGTCGATAATGAGGTCAAAGTGCGAGAGGTCGTACGGATCGACATGGTACATTGCTCGAAAGCGCGCTCGTTCATCTTCCATCCGTTGCCGTACCGCCTTAGAGACGTCACCAAGTCCACTGATGCCTTCGCCGGTACCACTGCGAGATTTGTTTGATACTGCATCAGTAAAAATGCGTGCTGTCGCGACATCGATATCAAGATCGAGATAAACCTTAAATGATTCAGGGATCCAGTAGAAACCAAGTCTGGAGTCCACGACGATATCTTTGGCGTTGCGGAGATGACGTAGCTGCTCGTCCACTTCATCATCAAGGGCGTGGTCACTTTTGGCTCGTTCGTTATATTCAGATAAAGAGAGGCCTTTTTTGGCCAAAATCTGTCGCACCATATCTCCTGAGGAGTGTCTGGTGTACCCCAACATTTCAGCGACTTTGTCGGCAGTGGATGATTTACCGCTACCGGGTTTGCCAGAAATGGTGATGATGTGCTGTCTTTTCATGCGGCTAGTATACCACGTTGTATTACGACGGTCGGTTGCATCTCATTTCAAAAATTGCTACCGTACATGCATGCAATACGAGACTAAATATCAGAGCATCGTCTTAATGGGTAAAATCTGTTCTGGAAAGGGCACTCAGGCCCACTACATTTTAGAAAACTTTGGCGGCACATTGTACTCAAATGGCAACAAAGTCCGTGAGACATCAGCACAACCAACCGTGTTTGGTCAGAAGATGAAAGAAATGTATGAGAGTGGCCGCTTGATTCCTGAGTGGATTGCTTCATACTGGATGACACATGCTCTGGTCTCACAATACGAAAAAGACCGTGTAATATTTGAAGCTGTCGCTAAAAAGCCGGACGAAGCTGAGTTATTTCACGAAATACATGAATGGGTAAATCGTCCCTACATTGTCTTCAATCTCGACATTAGTGATGAACAGGTACATGAACGAAGTGAAAAGCGAGCTCGCGATATCGTCGACTCACCTAAGTCAGTTGATAAGCGTCTCGAAGAGTATCGTACTTACACTGCCAAATCGATTGAATTCTTTCGGTCACAAGGTACGCTGATTGATATTGATGGAACACAGGCACCTGATGTCGTACAGGAACACATTTTTAATGTACTCAAGGGGTAGTTTCTTGCCTTAATCAAATAAGTCGCTACACTGTATCAGTATGGATATCAAAACAGTCATTTTTATTGGCCCGCAGGGTAGTGGGAAGGGGACCCAGATTGAAAAACTAAAAGCAGTACTTGAAGCGCGTGACCGTCGCCGGGTGGTCGACATTCAGACTGGTCGGCGCTTCCGCGCCCTTGCCGCCACGCAAGAAACTTTTGCCGAAGACAAAATCGCAGTATCGCTAAATACCGGCGCTCTCCAGCCAGACTTTATTACGACTGTGCTCTGGGGTCGGGCCATGCTCGATCAGCTTGATGACAAGAGTCACCTCCTGATTGACGGCTTCCCGCGGACAGTCGGACAGATACCAGACCTCGATGACGCGTTTAAGTTTTTTGACCGGACCATCATTGATGTGGTAAATCTTGCTACCCCCGAGGAAGTGGTCCGCGCCCGCATGGAAAGTCGGGCCAGACAGGATGATACAAATGAATCTATCGAAGAGCGTCTGCGTTGGTATCGTGAAGAGACATTGCCGGTGATCGAATATTACCGTAATCGTCCTCAGGCTCGTGTGCACGACGTTGATGGTACACTTTCAATTGACGCAGTACACGCTGCCATCCTCGCTGGCCTTCAGCTCGATTAACGCGATATGACAGGGGCTTGACCCCCGTCATGCGTAGAGCCAAGCCGCCCCGCCCTTCGTTTTTACGAAGGGCGGGGCGGCTTTATATTGATTGCCTTTAGTGGGGTTTTCCTCTATAGTAGCCATATTATGTCAGGGATTAAGAAGAAAACAACAGAGGAAATCGAGATTCTCCGCGAAGCCGGGCGGATTTTGGCGACGATTCTCAAGCGTCTTGGTGAAGCTTCAAAGCCCAGTGTCTCGACACTTGATCTTGATGACCTGGCGATGGAGATGGTAGAAGAGTATGGAGTTGAGCCGATTTTGCTTGGTTACCATCCATCATTTGCGCCTATGCCTTATCCAGCCGCGGTCTGTATTTCGGTCAATGATTGCGTGCAGCACGGTATTCCATCGGCGGATATTGTTTTAAAAGAAGGAGATGTGGTTAACATTGATATGTCGATCGGCTATCAAGGTCTGGTCGTTGATTCGGGTATTACTGTCGGTGTGGGTAAAATCAGCCAAGAAGCTCAGTCCCTATTGGCTACCACCCGAGAAGCTCTCGCCCACGCGATCAAGGTAGCCAAGCCCGGCAATCATATCGGTGACATCAGTCATGCTATCGAAGAATTTGTAAAAAGTCGCGGTATGAGCCCAGTGGAAGTGCTCTGTGGGCATGGGGTAGGGTACGCGGTCCACGAAGAACCAAATATCCCAAATGTGGGTAAGGCCGGACAGGGACCACTGATTGAAGTCGGACACGTCTATGCTATCGAACCGATTGTGAATCTAGGCAAAGCCGATGTGTACTTCGACGACGAAGGCGACGGCTACAGCGTTTATACCAAAGACGGCTCGTGGAGTGCCCATTTTGAGCATACAGTCGCCATTACCGAGCAGGGAGCAGAGATATTGACGAAATAGTATATACATGCTATTATTATAGTCAGGAAACAAGAGGCGCCACTCCGGCGTTTTTTCGTTCCTTACAACACAAAGGAGTGAGTCTCATGGACTCGAATAGTCGATCAAGTAAGGGTTGATACCCTGACAAGCTGAACTCATTTTTCTGAACCGAACCGGATTTCTGGTGGATGGTGAGCTCTCAGCTCACATTCATCGCCGTCACGCAATCCCGCGTGCCGGCTCTGCATCAACCTGGCGCCGAGGTGCGCCTTCGCAGAAGGAGATCCCATCATGGGAGACTACGATCAATGTCACCGTAGCACGAAGAAGACCGCCCGCCCGATTCTTACCCTTGGGGGTGAGCGCTGCGAGTGGACTGGCCAGCCGGTCGCAAACTACCGCGTCCGTGAACGGTTGCTGAGAGAAAAAGCCGAACGTCTGGCTGCATCGGAAGATGCTATCAAGCGCGCACAAGAGCGCAGGCTCTTGGCTCAAGAACGGCGTGATGTGCGTAAGCGTATCGACGCTGCCCGTGCTGCGGACGATCAGCGCTTCGCTGAGCGGCGTCGGGAGACGTGGATCGAACTCGTGCGTGAAGCGACCGAAATCGGACTCAAGCCCGATCCGCAGTGGACTGAACATCAGTTCCGTTCGGAGATCTGGTACAAGAAGCTGGAGATTCGGCGCGAGGAAGAGGATCGTGCTCGAGAGGAGTATTGGGCTGAAGATCGGCGGAGGGCGGCTAAGCAGTTGTGGCGCCGTCAGAAAGAGGAAGCGACTCGTTTCTTGGTCAAGGCCTGGAAATCGTCGGTTGCTCGGAATCGTTCGCTGAAGATCTCTCCTTCCCCCGATCACGTTGGCGAGCAGTGGGAGTATATCCCCCATATCGTCAAGTTCGGCTCCTTTGATGCTGATTCCAACTCGTGGGGTTTTGGACGGGAACATCGTTCGGTCTCGCGCATCAATTTTCCTGCACGAACTCCGCAGAAACAGCGACGCACCTGGGAGGCTCAGGCTCCACGCAAGTGGCGCCGAAAAGACCAGTGTGCAGAATGCTGGGACCATTTGTTCAACGACCCAACGCCGGAATAACCCGGCGCGGGAACAATTCAACAGAGGAAGGAGGACGAGCCATGCTGAGGCATCTGCTCGACATCGCGCGCACGCGCGGGCGACCCGCAACCGGGCCGCCGAAAGAAAGGTCACCACCTTTCTTTCGGCGGCCTTTTCTTGTATTTGAGAAGAGTTATACGACCATTTTGACTTGCGGCCTGCAGTCATACGGTTTATAGTGAAAATGGCGATGAGGTGTTCTTCTATCCTTGTTTCCTGTGACTTCCTCCCTGTTGGAACTGGCCGGCGTACCTCTCCCGTATGCCGGCCTCTTTTATTTTTTTTGAGTTCTGCTATAATATTCACTAGGACGGTGAGCGATCA
>JACCDV010909597.1_pt1 | contig 11703 bp, 1 predicted proteins | sample 7446131 | NCBI WGS metagenome assembly JACCDV01 (sample SAMN15323448, study PRJNA562643) | freshwater metagenome | isolation source: river surface water | place: USA:Blue River Watershed | collected 2017-08-17
CAAAATCATTCCTAATCTCTTATTTTATTCTCTTCAATTAGTAAAGCTTATCCTACACCCTCCTTAAAATTCGATATGCGAAGTTCTCACTCTTTCTTTGGAAATCCGCCATTGTTTTCTTATTCTTCCAAACATTGTAGTAATTAAATAAAACTCGTTTGCGCTTCGCCTATTGTTTTTGCGAATATTTAGCCAAGGATACTTTGCTGAAATTAGGGAAGTGGTTGGTGCACTGGAACCAATGATGATTGACCCTGCAGAAATAGCAACTATAGAATATCTTTTGATAATTTTTCATAATTCTTAGCTAGTACTCTAGAAGTCTAAAATTTTCCCTTAAATCAGTGTGCTTCTATATTTCTTCCTATATCTATTCCTTGTCAATGAAATAGAAAGTTGAATTTTTGGATGTGGTAATGGAGTAGGTGGATCTTTAATTTTCGAAGAATTAGTAGAGACTAAGGAAGGAGTCATCCTAAGTAATGGAGTAAATACATTCAATGTGGTGATGGGATGTAGTTATCTGTTATATGTACAGACTAGCCTTACTTCTCCTTTATGAAGATAATATAGCTTATCTATAGGAGCACCTTGGATCAATATCTACTCATTCTCTATACATCTTTTTTCCTAAAGGGAATAGAGCAACCTGATAATGGAAGGACTATTCAGCAACATATGCTCAATACCATCAAACATCTTCTGATAGGCATTCTTTAGCAGCTAGTTCCTTAGATCTGTTGGCAGTTTCTATTTCATCTATTGTTATAACTCGAAGTCCCTTTATTTCTATATTAAGAAGTGGGTGGAAAGGTACTCTCTAAATTCATACTGCGCTTCAAGGCTGATTTGGAGATTATCCATAAAGGTTGTGTATAGGATGAGTTATCCTCTGAAGTTATCCATTGGCGTTCTTGCCCAAGAAATAATTCCCACTATATTATTGACCAAATATCCAAATACGACAAAAGAAAGGCAGAACACGAATATTTCATAGATGGTTTAATAGGGGTTGGCAGGGGCTATATCTCCGTAGCTGATGGTTGATATGGTATCTATTCCCCAATAGAAGGAGTAAAAATATCTAAATCTCCAGGTGAGGCTGATAATTGGCGAATATGCTGTTGCAGAATTTAACCAGCAAACTATACTAGTGATATTTGTACGTTAAGGGTTGTCGATGCACATTGGATCCTGGGTGAGTGCATAATCCATAGCATAGAAGAAACATCCGATAGTATGAGCAATGATAACGATAGTAAGTATCTGCTTTGAGATGACGTAGACAGCTTTAAGATTAAGGGTAATTGATAGTTTCCGTAAATAAAATTAATCGATTTCGAACATTCTGATAAATTTTAATACGACAACCAGCTTGAAAACATTGAGATAGAAGTAAGTGCTCGCCATTGATGCGATCAATACAAGAATGAGGAATATATCTATAAATAAGTAATTACGTAAATATCGGCGGATTGTCCTCTACTTGTCTATTATTATCATTCCTCGAAAGAGAAAGCCAGTGTTTAATTGGACGAAGATATCACAAAGGAATATTATAATGCAGTAAACATTAAGGAAGATAATTTCAGGAGATGTATGTATCTCGTTCCAGGCATCATCTCCAAAGAATAGTCCGATACCAGTGATAAAATAAGCTAGAATGATGGATAGGAAAACAAGTGCATACCAAACAATAAGCCAGTTATTGAGAGGATTATAGCAAACCTTAGTAATAAAGAAAAAGTTAGAAAATTATTCTTACTTTTTGTGATCAGTCCTATGAGCACCGAGATTCATTTGATTATTCTTGTAGGCTGAGTCATTATATATCCTTATGATCTTGTCTTACTTTCTTTATTTGAGGATAGGGAGATAAGGTGATAGATGGGACTGTTCAAATAGAAATCTTCTGAGTATCTTTAGGAAACCAGAATCCTTGAACTTTTTAGTTAATTTTCGATACAATCGTTTTAAGTTCATATCTAATTATATATCAAAGCTTTTTAATAATTTTACAAGCTTTTTAGACAATCCCATGGCTAAATATATTTTTTCCTATCATTAGTTAGGTTTAGAAATCAAGCAAATGAATAAAGAATTGGATATTTAATGTTCACAATCAATCATTTGCATTGGCAGTCCAATCGGCGTTTTCGATAAGGTACCTCATATTCATATTTAAGAAAGCTTTATTATATCCACAATTCTCTAAGTGATGTATCAATTACCTAAGCATCTGATTTACTCGAAAGTTAGATTAGTTTTGTTGATCGTCTTACAATGAGAAATGCATTTCGATGTAAAGTTAAATAGGTCCTATAATATTGCGTTTCGTTTAAATGCGTTTGTTTACTCCATCTCAATTAAATATATAACAAACAAATAATCAGGAAATTTCATTTTGACACTAAAGAAAATTTATTAACAGATATTATTATTTGACTTTATTTTGTTTTGCGACTGTATTTTGTGAATAGTATTTGATTATTTTAACTCAATGTAAAACTAAGAACTTTCTTCCATAGTAAATATACCCTTATTGGAACTCGACGACCTTTCAAACTTGAAACCCCCAAAGGAGAAGAATTTTAAGCATAGACTATCGCATCGATTTACCCTTTCTGATATGCTTGAGCTACCCATAATAGGCGAGTAGACAACTGATAGATTGTCCACCAGTATTTATATCAATATCGTAGAAAGGTCAAGTGTAATTAGTTTAAGTCAAATTCGAACATTGAGGTTGATGAAACACTCTTCAATGGATAGTATGACAGAGGAGGAATGTATTGCCAGGTATGCAAAGGATCCATTCTTCAGAAAGAAGATACAATATCAGCTCAAATAGTTAAAAGGCAAATGCGGATCAGTGATGTAACCTGCAATAAGCAAAGAAAACGATCCTCTTTAGATTCAAAAAACAGCGAAATTTATTTAACCTGACGTTTCTATCACTTATAGAAAGGTTAAGTAAAGAGATAGCATAGTGCATTTTAATGAAAGGAAAAAATACTAAAAGATTGTTGATATGATATAGCAGAAGGACAACACAAAAAGATAAAGATGAATGATTGAATTTGTATCTTGCATTTATTAATATGTAACAAATAGTAATTTTGCAATAAAATGCTTGGGTTCATTATAATGATTTATTTTTATAAATAAAGTTTCATTATTTCAGGCTAGTTAGTGAAAGAATTAACACTTAAACCATTTCTTTAGTTGAATGGGAAGGTAAAAGGTTTTACTATGAATGATTTGAATTATTGGATCAAACTTATCTCTCCTCCCTTGCTTTTTATTCACGTTTCTCCATCTTCTCCTTCTTATCGGCCAGAACAACCCAGTCGTATTGATAGTCATACTTGTATCCGCTCTTTTCGAATAGCTCCTTGAACATCTTCCTCATCTCGCTGTAATTTGGTGCCTCATCGAACCTTAAGTTGCGACACATTGTCAAATATTTCGCAAATTCAACTGGGTAACCTTTGCAGAGAACTTCAATTGAGGTAGTCAACTTCTTCTCCTTGATTCTCTCGTATTTGTCTCTCTTATTGTTGCCCTTCATTCCTTGCCAGGGTAGCACACCTCTCAGGAAGTACATAATCACATATCCAATGCATTCCATATCATCTCTACGGGCTAAATAGTGAAGGCATTACCTTGCTCAATACCAAGATGAGTATTGATTGAAGCATAGCGAGCAGTTCCAGTCAAATTCTTACCCTCTTTATATTAGATGTGCTTGCCATTTTTTTGAATGTACCTCTTGGCTAGTCCAAAGTCAAGGATAAAAATCTTATTAGCCGTCTTGTTTAAGCCAATGCAAAAATTATCAGGCTTGATGTCCCGATGAATAAAATGTCGGTTGTGGATATACTCGATTCTTGAGATCATTTGGTCGATAAGCATGAGGACAGTCTTGAGAGAGAACTTCCTAAGGGTTGTATCAAAGAGATCTTCAAGAGATTTGCCCATTAAGTCCATAACAAGCACGTTATAATCACCTAAGTATGGTCATAGTTACCTTCAGTGGAGCAGTAGTAAACGTTTGGTATTCCTTTGTCCATGACTGTGGAGTCATTGTGGAGGTAGTTATAGAGCTTACACTCATAGATAAGTTGTGGATGTTAGGTATTGACTCCCTCAGTCTTAACTGCAACTTCAAGATTGGTCTTGGTATTAATTGCCTGGAAGATCTACCCAAAGGCTCCCTCACCAATCTTTTTTATAATCTTGAAGTTCTTGCCGACTTTCTACAGCTTTTGCATTTTTAGGAAAATTAATTATTGAAATTGAATTTACTAACATAAACATCACATATATACCACTAACCAAATCTTATAGAAATCAACATACAAATAATCCCTCATCAATAACTCTCCTAAAATCATTTGTCATACTTTATATGGTCTTTGTAGAATTTCTAAGGGGTTGTTATGCCTATTATTTTGTAGAAATAGCTATCCTCTGGGATCTATCGACGTAGAAGACCCATTGTTGCGTATTAATTCAAAATATACCTTCGAACATACTCCATATTCCACTTTGCTTATTATGAATGTAACTATACATTGAACTTTAGACCATAGTAATACAACTTGGTTAAATCTACCCATAAAAAATGACCGAGGCTTAACTAGAGTAAAACAGTTAAATATGGAGTATGTATTTGTTGTAAACTTGGGTGCCTATCTGCAATAGTTAATATTGAGCATAAATCGGATGGGTTTTGATGTTGAAGGGAAGCTTTTGGTAGACTTACTAGCCATTTGGTTATCGATTCGTGAATATTGATTATTTAGTTAAGATTTTCCTTATTTTTGTTGGTTATTTCATCCAAAAATATAGCCATGGAACTTATCTTTTCATTCGAATGTAAAGAAATGGTGGAAAGACAAGAGCATATTTTATGAATTTCATGTAAAAGATATAATCTATTTAAAAAGAGATCTAAAAGCCAGCATATGTACTTATATCTCCAAAAGCGAATACTAATTGAGGGTATTTTCTTAAATGCATTATGAGCGAAAGAAGAAAGCAAAGATTTTTATACGAATTTCTCAAATTAGATTAATGAAAGCCATATATCTATCTTCATGCAAGTAATTTTGTCTTAGTGGCTATTGAAAGCAGTTAAATACATGAGCAGTCTATCGTATTTATTTGTTAAAGCTAATTTTTAAATTCTGGCTTAGATCTTATCATATACTTAAGATATTAAAGTTCCCTTATTTTGTTCCATTTAAAATAGCAGATACAAGCAATATGTAATATTTTCACAGTGAAATACTGATTTTTCCCAATCCTATCTTGATTGAAGGAGGTAGGTAGAAATTACCTACAAAGTTATTGCTCGTTAAGCTTAATTTAATGAACTATAAAGAGTAATTCTTATATATTTCAAATAAATAGCCATTTAATAAGGATTCAACAAGTGTGATTTGGCTATTTTATCCTCAAATCTTTGGACGAGCTTAATAACTCCTATCTTACTTTGCTATATAATGTCATTTGTTAGTTAAGTCACTTAACTCTATTTAAGAACTTAATAAACAGAAAGATATTTGAATATATTTCTATCGTAAAGAAGATTCATATAAGAGTGCAGATAGTATTACAGTATCTCTTTATCGAAGGGAACTTTCCAATTATTGCATAGTTAAAGGTAAAATGAAATTTATATGAACTGATAAGTGCTCTTTTGTTACTCATATATATTTTAATGTGTCCTATTGCTTTTTTCACTGAAAATCATTCTTAGCAATACTGGCAAACGTTCAAAGACTTCACTAAGATTAACACTCAGGCTCGAGTGATATGATCTAGATTCAGTAATATACTTGGACAGCATAAGGAGCTAATTTATTGAGTTTCGCAAATGTTTGAAATCTTCATTCTTATAATTTTTAGTATGTGTTAACAAAGTGCCTAATCTTTTGATTTGATAGTTGACCCATTAAATACTTTTAAGATTATTTATATAGTCCTCGTAGTTGAAATCTTCATTGACTTCGATAAGATTGAATTGATGTTTATCGCTGGGCTAATAATTGTAGCATATTCTTTTTGAAATAGATGGCCGGGGTGATTTGAATAAGGAAAAAGTATAATGCCTTGTAGATATTATCGGCCAATCTCTGTATCTGGCTAATTTATTGAATATCTTCATATCTATGATATTGATATTAAATCTGTTCATATATCAGTAAATATTAAGTTTCCAATCTAAAGGGTATGTTTATAGTATGAATAGGATCATAATTTGCAAAGGTTTGATCAATCCTCATGAAATAATATAATAAACAATATAATTGCTATGTACATTGATAGCCCCAATTTCGTGAGGAGAAAAGTTCTAAACTCAAAAAATACCTCATCTCCTAACTCCAATTCAAATTAGACTGTGGTGGTTCCTCGCCAATATTAATATGGGCTTGAGCGATCACTATTAGCAGACCATGTAGCAAATAGACTCAATTCGCACGACCAAGATTTTTAAATTTTATAGAGATTTCGAAAAGAGGCATAAGAACTGAAGCGCCAAAAGTGGCTTAGTAAAAAGTATCCTAAGATCTAATATAAAGCTTATACTGAGCACATTAAATCAAAAAGTTAAAACTCTTTGAAACCTGCTCAAGAAACATCAATGAAGAAAGTAGACTCTCTTACTTCGATAGTTTAATAAGATAGAGCTCCCAATCGATTTCAACAACCCCAAAATAACAACACTGAAATAATTAATCATTTCCAACGTCTATTAGCGTCCAAAGAGCACTAGATTGAGAAGAAGGACCGTAAGTTAAAGAAAAGTCGTGAGGCTTTATAACGAATGGCGAGTCAAATCAAAACCCTTCAAAGGGAGAAATAGTTTGTAAAGAAATAATAGGAGTTATAAGTTCAAAAAATAAACTCTTTAATTGAGTAAATGAACTTTAAAATTGCATCGAATAGGGCGATTTTTCAATAATAATTAACAAAACTTAAATCTTCACCAATATATGATTCTAAACGTATCAATAGTTATAAAGAAGAGAGTATTCCTCTGCAAAGAAACAGGAAGAAATCATTTAGAAATGCGTAATCATAAAGATTGCTTTTGCCTGAGCCATCCATATTTTATTAATTGCCAAGAGTAACGAAATAATCATACTCTAATAGCCAACCTTTCAAGAGAAACAGCAGATTTCTAACCAGATAGAATCCTGAGCTAATATGATTTTATAGTTAATTTATAATATGAATTAGATTAGAGATCTCTACAATAAAGCCAAACAAACTATAAGCAAACCAAAGACCATAAAAGATAACACGGTAATTCTGTAATCGCGTAATTGCTGTAATTGATAAGGAGTCTAGTAAAATGCAAGATAATAATGACTTTGCTGATATCTAAGAGCTTCTCATCTATCGTGACAAATTCTAATTGATTTCCAAAGCATATGAAAAAAGGCTTAAGAAAAAGGATTTGCATCCTTACATTAAAACAATATTATCACGCCCTTCTCTGCCATAATAAGAATAATAAGAGAAGCAAGAAGAATCAAATTATTTTGTTACCAAAAAGAATGAAATTTAGAAATCCAAGATAGGTTTTTCGTCTATTATGGGCTAAGCTCCTAGGATTAATAAATCATTTTTCAAAAAGCCCAAAGAATTGTAGATCATAAAATAAAATGCAGATGATACTCAAGATAACGAAATAAAAGAGTTAAAAGAAGAAATTGTTCGATTAAAACATAAACTGAATAGTAAAAGCTAATAAAAACTAATAAATGAAAGAGCTTATCAATAAAATAGAAGTCTGTCTAATCATATATCAGCTATGTAAAAATAGATATAGAGAATAAAAAGTTAAAATAGTATGCTCAGGAATCAGCTGCATTCTCAACATTAATAAAGCATTTATAAAGATTAAAGATAATAAAATATAAGTGATAACGAGCTTGGTATCTTTTAGCCGTAAAAAATTGCCAAATATTTTGTTAAATCACTATAAAAAGTAGCTGTTAAACCGAGTTATGATTTATCGATAAGAAAAAAAGCTTAAGTTAATAATAGTTTGCCTATTTACCCTCAATAAAAACAACAAAAAATCGGAAAGTTATAGCTTAAAGATAATTTTAATCCATTTGTGTCAAAATAGCACTATGAATAGTATAACGCAAATAAGATATATCAAATCAGTTATTTGTCAAATGATATAAGGAAACTCAAAGAAAAATTATAACCTCTCTAATTTTAGCAAATTACGATGAAAACAAATCCAAATAAAAGACAAGAATAATTAAACAACTTAATAAAATTAAATGAATCAAATGTATCGAATCATGAATAATTGATAGATCAAGATCATAAGGCATTTTAGAAATAGATTAAAGTAAGTAATAAATAAAAAGCTAAATAACCTGAAGGCTCTTTTCTCTTTAAAACAACCTCAAACCACAAATTTAACAAATCCTAAGTGTTCGACTAAGCCAAACATATAGCAATTCGCTCAAAAATAAGCTTTTTTAAGCCGTAGATGATCATTTATCGAGGAAAGGAGTTATAAGTAGCTGTAAAGACGATAGATTAATAAAGATTGCTATCTAAGAGAATCCTCATATACATTAATAACAAATAGTTGATTGGAAAATAAGTAAAACTAATTTATAAATTCAATCCAGACTACTATTAAGTAAAATTAATCAAAAAAGCCTCGTTCATCAATCCTGAAAGTCAATCGAAGTAAGAAATATTTGTAAAAATACTCAACTAAGATAGCTTTGACAACATTATTGAAGTGTAATTAACAGTCAATACAAAGACTATACATTTTCTCATTCCCACAATGTTCATTGATTTCGTTGAAAGAAGACCTCGTAATAAAAGAGCTTCATACAAAAAATAAAAAGTGAACCCCATCCATCAATTCTCAAATATCCATCTTGCACAAGAAGTAATACCTATTGAAATAGTATTTGGTCAGCCTTACTAAACAGGAAGATTATATGCTATTTCGAGGCATTACTAAGGATATATATACTTTAGATGGATAGAAGGCAAACTATAGGTAGAGACAATACCTCAATGGAAGTTATTTATGGCATATTTATTTCTAAAGGATTTTTGATTCAAATAAGGATCCAATTTAAAACTTATAAATGGATATTGATTTGTATAATTGTATAAGATAAATGTTATTTGCAACAACTATTACATCCAATCATGTACTTTCGATCAAAGCTAAACATCCAGGAACACTCAGGATTACAAACATCACTCTGTCTTAATCTTCAGATGTATTTACATTTTTATTTAGCTCGCAAATTTTTATCTTCAAACATCTTTTGAATCATAATATGAATCGATTCTTGTTGTGGCTTTATCCAAACCAAGCTTAACTGCTTATCACACTGAAATAGCCTTTTAACTATTGAAGGATGGCTAAAGTAGATTGAGATCGGCAAATGGATCAATATATCTGGTCGGACAATATTTGCCATCTTAAGAAAATAATGAAATCAGCAACATCGCTGATGCTTTGATAATAGAGAGAATAATGGATCCACAAGTCAATAAGAATCCTTCAAAAGAATCATAATAAGAAAAGTAGCGAAGACCAAAAAGATTGACCAAATAAAAAAAGTAATAAACCAAAAAGCCATCAAGCAAAGGCGAGAAAAGAAAATCAACTTAATAGCCTAAAGGCAAGGCGACCAAAAAGGCTAAGACGCTTCTCTAGATGATGAATGATTTAGGCGATGATGAGGATGACTCATAATAAAGCTAATATGAAGAATAGCCCGAGCCATAATCATCATCATCATCTTCATAGTAAGATGAAGAAACTCCTCCAACAAAGAAATAATGCAAAAAAGCTAAATCCTAATCTAAAGAATCACAGAATAAAAAAGATATATCCACTGATGATAAGGATTCAACATTCTAGGCACTAGCTTCTTCGATCGATACAACATAATTTGGATTGCTAATAAAGTACCCAGGCCTTTTGAAGGTAGCTTTAAATTTGGCAGAGAAGATTATATAAAAATGTCTTAAGGACTATGGCCCTATTCCCTCCTCATTGCAATAGAAACTAAAAGACAAAAATAGTAATCTACAACAAAATACAAGGGAGTAATAATATTGGTTAGGATAATTGAAATTAAAAATGGTAGAGCTCTTGTTCGACTGTTTCGGTGAAGAAAAGAAGTAAAGAGAAGGGCACGACTCAAGAAATATCCAAATTCGGTAAGATGACAAAATCGAAAAAGAATAGTTTGAATACAAAGTTCCAACAACCCTTCCTTCATTCTTATCGAAAAAATGATTTATTTGTAATCTAATTTATGAAAAAACAGTTGATAACTCTTCATTATCAAATTATAAACCTTATGCTTTATATTCCATTATAGAAAAAAGGAATGTTATAAGCCTCTGACAACTCATTAGTGTTATTTGTGGAGACAAAGAAGATAAACGTCCGAAGCAGCTAACGTTAGGAAGATGGCGCTGAGTGCAGGATTTGCCTTGGCCCTTCCTAATAGACTAACTAACTGATTTCAGGATGTAATTGTACAGGGAGTGTAAAATACATTCACCAGAAATGTTTTAAGACTTGGATAAGTAAGAAATATCACGATCATTCATTGTACTAGCAAATTATGAGTTCCTAAGGGTTGGTGTGTTAGATTTGCCATGAGAGATATCTTTACACCTACGAAATGACTGAAGAATGGTGTAGTTGCGCAGCCTTCAAGAAGAGACTTATCACTCGAAAATACATTGCCTTAGGCAACGTATTATTTATCATTATCGATCTCCTTCTATTTGCAATTATGCTCTCATATGCGATAAATGACCCTAAGGATCCCCAGTTCAATATCAATCAGCCTCGATACTTTATCGTCTATATAGCTTTGTTCTTTGCTGTCTGTAGTGGATTGTATGGCCTGTCTGAGTTTAAGAAGACGTTCTTGATTCATAAGGCTTTTTAAATTTCATTGATCAGCAAATCAGAATACCCTAAAATCAGAATAATCAAGTCTTTTAAAAAGTTTACAGGGCCTGATGAAGCCAACCATCATAGAAGCTAGATGGCAAGAACAAGCCACAGTCCAAATACATTGGCCACTCCTCAATACATTTGATTATTTGAATAATATGCATCCAAAGATAAGAAAAAATAATATTTGCCTATCATTCTTGTTTGAATTAACTAATAACCGAGATCGAGCCATCTACTTTTTTAAATTCTTTATTTGAAGATGCAGCTTTCAAGGAGGGAGCCCCATAGATGGAAGAATTTAACAGCGAAATGAATACGTTTTTTGGAATGGTTTCTTAGGTTTACATCTTTTGGATAAGGCCGATGTTTGATTTTGAAGCTTACATTACTGACTGTTAAAAGAATTGTTTGCTGAGCTTTGAGTATCGTGAAATATCGAACTGATTTCTTATTTAAGATCCTTTTGAGACCAGTTTGCTATTGATTGGCAACAATGCACCTTAGCTTAGCTTATCAGTCACACTTTTTACTTCATCTTAGCATTCTTTGATCAAATCTTGCTCAGTGTTATTCTTGTTTTAGGTTTAGGCTGCAAGTGGACTTCGCTGAATGGTGTCTTGGACATTATTGAACTAAAGCTATTCAATTTGTTTTTATGGAAAGCAACTACTACCCATTAATGTATGAGGTTATATTAAATAATGATA
>JACCDV011282826.1_pt1 | contig 11703 bp, 7 predicted proteins | sample 7446131 | NCBI WGS metagenome assembly JACCDV01 (sample SAMN15323448, study PRJNA562643) | freshwater metagenome | isolation source: river surface water | place: USA:Blue River Watershed | collected 2017-08-17
ATATTAATAATGAGAGAATAATAAAAGTTTTAGAATTAATAAAAATCCGTTATAAATCTATTTGGGACTATTTTTGCTTATTAGCTAATTTAGTTATAATTAATCAGAAAACTTAATTTGCCTAAAATTAGTAGAACTTTTAGGTGTTTCTTGGATTATTCAAATTGTAGTGAATTTACTAATATATTTAAATAATAAGATTAAATAAATATAATAAAATCATTAATATTTATAATGCATATAAATAAGACAAATAAGCTAATAAAAGAACTTCATATGAATCAATCATTGCCCTAATTCAACGTAATTTAATAAGATAGAACTAATTAAAGATTTATAGCAAAACTATTAGTAATTTCTTTAATCTATCGAACAGCACCATGAAGATGTAAATTAAGAAAAAAACTAAGAATTATCAAAAAGGCCCATAACTGCATATGTGTCTGTTCTTATGACAACAGTAAATCGAATTTTTTGATGCTGTTTGGCTTATGTAAATGAAAGATTATGAAGAATTCTTAATAGTTTTTGGTAATAAGGAATAATAAACAACGAATTAAAATCCAACATGTCCGAAAATGAAAAGAAGTTTATCGCTCAATATAGAAGACTGATATCTAATTATTAAAACTCATTTCCTGTTGATATTAACTTCTTCTCGGAAATGGAGCCCCCTAAGGACTTTTATATTGAAATACAAGTAATAGAGGATTGTGGGGAGATTATATAGACAAATGGAGTTAAAATATGCTTAAATAAAGGATAGATATTTTTGGTAAGGAAAAAAGATGTTGAATAATTCATACTACAAAACAAAGCGATACAGACTAAATAATTTAAAATCAAAACATTTAGAAATTTAGTTGAAAAATATTTGGAACTTTTTCCATTAATTTCTCTAATGGAGTTTCTTTGATTTATTTCTCTTGTTTTAAACTAATAGATTTTTAATCCTGATTTCCTTATATTTCTTTATGAAAAAAATTCAAGTCAAAATTTAAGGGTATTTTTTCCACATAAAATTCATTCATGTTTTTATTCCTTTTTATTGTAACTTTTTTTTCTACATTTTCTTATCTCAATTTCCTTTGTTTTATTTAGTTTCAATAATAGTTTTCATCACATGTTTGTTTTTTCATTTTTTCAAAGTCAAAATTCATAAAATCTAATTTTTGAAATTCCATTATAATTTATGGAGGAATAAATAATCAACAAATATAAAGAAGTTTTTCATTAGAAAATATTACCAATTTTAGAATAATGAGCCTAAGGAGAGATAAAAGAGCTTTAAAATCAATATAGCTTAAAAAGAGCACAAAGTTTTTAGATTTTTGATAAAAAGAAATTCATAAACAACTCATTAGATATTATTCAAGAGGAGTAGAAATGGGGAATATAGTTTCTATTGAATGCATAGGAAAAGTAATTTATCTAAAAAACTAAGAAATAAAAAGAAAATATCATAAACTCTATAATCTTAACAGATGAGATATATAAAACAATGAAAAAAAGAGGAAACGCAATATTAGCAAAGTAATAAACTTGAATAGAATGACTGATTTAGTTAAATGAGAAAATTACAAAAGAAATTTAATAAATAGAAAAAAAACTTATAAAATAATTATAATTTTTACTAATTTGGTTATAATGCAGAAAAAGAAATAAAAATAAGAAGAGGTTTAAGAAGAGGAAATAGAGTTGCCCAAAGAATAAACTAAGCCAATAGAGGCTTTAGAAGAATTTGGAATCGGAATGTAAGATATATAAAGGTTAAAAAAAGAAGGGTATGTTACCACTAAGTCAATTCTGATGGAAGTAAAGAAAAATCTAGCAAAAGTCAAAGGAATAACAGAAATAAAACTTGATAAAATTATTGAAAGTGCTATGAAGGTAGAAGAATTCGGATTTTGAAGCGGTTTGCAGTGTTTGGAGGAAAGAAAAAAGGTTTTGCAAATTACTACAGGAAGCCAGAAACTGGATGAGTTAATTGGAGGCGGAGTTGAGAGTATGTCTATAACAGAGATATTTGGAGAACCTAAAAGTGGTAAAACTTAAATCTGTCATACTCTTGCTGTAACAGCATAACTTGATTGATCTTAAGGCGGTGGAGGTGGTAAGGTTATTTATATTGACACAGATGGTAAGTTTTGACCATAGAAAATCAGAGCAATTGCAGAGTGATTTTAAATGGATCCTGATGAGGCTTTGGAGAACATCATTTATGGTAGAGCACATACGACTGAATATTAGGATAACTTTATTACAATGGCTGCAGCTTAGATGATAGAGGATAAATTCTCCTTGATAATAATTGATTGTTTTACAAGTCTTTTTAGAGTAGATTATGTTGGAAGAGGATAATTGGCGGATTGATAGCAATATTTGAATTAAATGCTTTCAAAGCTGATTAAGTTGGCTGACTAATTCAACATTGCTGTTGTTATTACAAATCAAGTAATGGCTAATCCTGGTGCAACCATGAGCTTTGCTGGAGATACAAAATTGCCAATTGGAGGATTTGTTTTGGGACATGCATCAACAACTAGGTTGTAGCTTAGAAAAGGAAAAGGAGATGAGAGAATTTGCAAAGTTTATGACAGTCCTACATTATAGTCTAATGATGCGGTGTTTTTATTAACAGGAGATGGAATTGCAGATGCAGAATAATAATGTTATAAATTACAATTATTACATGAGAATATGAGATGAGCCATTTTCCTCTGTTTTTGGCTATATTTATAATGGTTCTTTATTAGACTTTTCTTGACTTTTTATTGTTTTCCCTTCATCACTGTTTTCTGGAGCTTTTTATTTATTAAAATCAATAAGCACACTTTCTTCACTATTATTAGCAATAAGTTATATTAATACCAAATAGAATTCATTTATAAAATCCACTGTTTTTTAATGTAATTTTCCATTCTAATAAAGTTAACTTAATAAAATTGGACTTGCACTAAGCTCTAATTACTGCAAAATTAACATCTAACTTAAATCTGCTAGATTTCTCTCCTAAGTTTAAACATTTGAATTACCTTATAAGCAATAAGTATTATTAGAGTCGTTATCTTTATATATATTATAGTATTTTAATTCATCTCTTTTTTACTTAAGAAAACTAAAAGTTGTTTTATTAACATTTAGTTGTATTTGATTTTATTCGAAAGGATTTGTGTATTTTTCATAAACATTGATTTTTTCACCTTCATAATTGCCCATATTTAATATAAGGCTTCCTTGGTAAATTTTATCGGATTTTTAAACATAAGGAATTTACTCTAAAATATTAATTTAACAACTTAAATCATCTTTTTTACAAATCTCTTAAGGAATGCTAATGTTGAATAAAAAAAGACAAACAAGATTATTCTCTTTTTTAATAAAATCCAATGTTACAACACATGTGTCTTTCATTTGTTCGCTTTTTTATGAATATTTGAATATAAAGAAAAATAGAATTTTTATAACAGATTTTTAAATGGAAATCATTTATATAAATAATATTAAAATACAATTAATTTGATATTTGGATTTCTTATAAGATAAACTCAATGTTTTAATTAGGTGAATAATCAATGCTCTTTAGTTTTTCTTATATAGATTATGTTGCACTATCTGCCATTAGTTTTCTTATGTATTTTACTATATGTGATTCCACAACGTCCTTAATTTCAATTCTATAAAATCTTTATTAAGGAATTAAAACTTCCAAGTTTTCCTCTATGTTTTGTGATTATTCTTAGATTAATTATTAAGACTAACTTTCTTCATAATAGTTTAGGCAGTAAAAAGCACTATTTTTATTACTCATTAATGAATTCTGTTATATTTTCTACTCATCAGTAAATCCAAATAAAACACTTTTTTTAACAGTATTTGTAAAAACATACTTTTTACCATTAAATTCTAAAATTAAAAATCCTTGTGTTTTAATTTTATCCAAATCCTTATCATTTAATTAGTTATTTAATTACATTGGTAAAACCTATTGATAAGAATAAATATTTCCATCTTTTATTAAAAATGGATATTTTTTAATAAATTCTGCATCACAATCCTAACATTTCATATTTTCCTCTTTTTTTACTCTCATTCTTATAATAGATACAAATTTACTATTATTTTAGCCTTATTCAATCGGGAGCAAAGTTAAAGTAACCGCGCACAATGATTGGTAATAAAAGGAAATCAGAAACATTTAAACCAATAAAAATTTAACGATTTTTTAAAAACTTTACATTTATAAATAACATTTTTATTATTACTGATTTATTGTAGTTGTAATACTATAGGGTTTAATAACAACTCTAGCATTATTCTTTTATATAATTTTTTGATCTTTCTTTAAAGAAAATTTAATACTTTAAAAATAAAGGCTTTTTATTAGTCCTACAATATTTTAATCTGTTATTGAATTCATGTTAACAATTTTAAAACCAATATCTCCAGTATAAAGTCTTAATGGCGATGTTTACTCCTTTTTTACAGACTCTATTTATTTGTTTTATTAATAAATTAAGCAATAATAGAGATTATTATTTGCTCAAATATCATCATCAGAACTAAATATACTAGCATTTTTAATATTACTAACAATTCCCTTTTTACTTTAAATCTTAAAAAACTAAAATTATTCTTTACCAATTCATAGTCCAATTAATCAATTATCATTTTTCTTTTACAAAGAATTGATAAACTCTTATGGTTCATTTAATGACCTTATATTCAATTTTATTTATTTTGATAATTGGTTTTCATTGAGCTCTAAAAATGGAAATTTATAATTAATCTTTAATAAACAATCTTATTTACTTAGATTTTAACATGATTCTTAAGTCTTGAGTTATTCATAATCAAAGTTAAAAGTAAGAAATATGTAATTTTATTATATTTTATTAATCTGTCCAACATTCAATCTTACAGCGCAATTTTCAAATTAATATTAAAATATAGTTAGTAAAGTTATACCTAAAAAACTAACGATTTTTTGAAATTTTAACATTTATAATTTTAATTTATTTATTCCTTAGAAATTTGTAAATTTTCTATTTAATCCAATCCCTAATATCCATAATTCATTACTACTATTTATATGGTATTATTTACTCCAATATTATAAAGAAACTCTATTTCTTATATGACTTCATCATTTTAATTAAGAACTCCAATATGGTAAATGTTCTTCTACTAAAAGCTACAAATTATTATTATTTTTTTGTTAATTATTTTTTGATTTGGTCCCATTATGACATTTTCAGGAGATTAAACTAAATTTTATATTTACAGCATAACTTTTACTTTTGCTAAAATATAACCTTCTCTTTTATCAATATAAACAATGTTCTTTTATTTGAAATTTATCTTATATTTTGGTAATTTTTATATTTAAATAAAAAAATTGCTGTTTTATTAAACTGATTTATCTATTTAATTAAATTATTTGATAAAGTTTTATATTATTTATGAATCTTTTTATAAAATATCTTAAAGTTAAAAAATATGATAAATTTGATTTTCATTTAAAAACTTAATAAATTTAGGTTAAATTTATTCTAAATTAAAAAACTAAGCTTCTGAGGCCGGTTATTCTTAAACTAACTATTAAATAAGCTATATAGTAAAGAAGGTTTAATCAAAATAATTCCTTTATTTGCATAAATGAAGAATTATGTCTAATCCTTAAAGAATTGTATGTTTTATTTATAAATATATTTATTGATAAGATTTATAAAGAATTTATATTTTTCTTATTATATAATGAATCATCAGCTCTATTTTTGTCTTAGTTTTATAAAAGCAATAATTTTCTATTTATAAATTCAACTTTTCATTCATAGAAACATTCATACTAAAATCACTATACTTTACATCTATATTATCAAATTCTTTCAAATGAGAAACCAAATGAATAATTTTAATGAAATCAGTTTATTTGTTTATTGATTTAATTAAATTATAAATTGTTTAAGGCAAAAACATATAATATTCAGACAACTAACCTATATAGCTGCTTTCTAAGTTAAATTTATCTTAAGAAATTTATATGCATTGAATTCTTTGTAGATTTAATACGTTTAATAAAATCAAGTTATAACAAAAACTACTTATATCTTAAACATTATTACTTTAGATATTATAATATGATGAGTTCTTAAATATTCATTTATAAAAATAGCTTTAAGATAAAACTGATAAACAATCATCTAAGTTATTAACAATTTTGTTACATATTAAATCATTTAAATAATTACCAAGATTTTAATCTAAATTGCTCTCTAATGTAATAGGATCATTTAAGTATTTTCAATAGAAATTCTTCTTTTACTAAGGTAAATATATAAAGACTTTACTTTCATTAGCAATCCCTGCAGCTGATATCATTTCGTTGATTTATATTTGATTCATTTCTATTAGACTTTTTTCTTAAGATTTATAATACTCGATTCCTTTAATAAAAACATAATCAGATTTTATAGTATAATTTCATTCATTTTAAACAAGAATTAAAATGGATATTTTATTTTCGATAAAAATTTGTTTTATAAAATCGATATCTTTATCTGCAAGTTCATCATGGATAAAACCAATTCCAAATTATAAAAACTTGGATAACATTTGATCTTATATTTCTTATATTTAGTCAATATGTTGGATTATCATATTTCCATTATTAACTATTTGTTATATTAAATCCTAGGCTGTTTGTATTATTTGTTTTTTATTTTATACGAAAATTATCTTACTTATACTTTAATCCAACGAACATATATCGCTGGTTAGAGTTTTTCCTATTTAATTCATTCTTAACAAATAATCTTCCTCTTAAAATCCTTTAAAAACTAACTCTTATTAATAGGGTTTTACTTATATATGAAAATTAATGCAGTTTTCAGCCTTTATATTAAGAAAAGAGCAAATATCATTAGGATTGCTTGTACAAAACGAGGAATAAATTCATCTAATTTTTAACATTGAGTTTTGCTATATAAGATTTCTTAATAAAATCTAGCATATTTCTCCATAGCTGTTTTATTAGTAAATAGTTTAATCAAAATCATCAAAAATAATTAATTCGAAATTCTATAAGATTTATTAATAATTGTATCATAATAATATTCAATATAAAATCTTAGTATTCATTATAGCCAAATTACAGTTTTCAAGACTTTCAATTTAATTAATTTCTTTTATAATGGAAACTTTCGCTTATAATAAAATCTTATTCTTTTTACCGAAGAAATCAAATAAATTCTCTTAGTTTTCAACTTTATCTGAAATGTAAATAGTTCATTTTTATTAAGAAAATCTAAGGTTTTTTGCTATTAACATTTTTAATATTGTCGTTCAGCCTGTATTTCAAGAAGAACTAAAGAAAATATCTTCTTTTTAATATATCAATTTATGAATTAATGAACTTTGTATCGTGTTTAACATAAAAGTCTCTTTAAATATTTTACTAATCAAATAATCATTCAAAACATTAATTGACAAACGCCCCATTTATTCTGCCTTAAAATATCTAAATGTTACTTCTTCAACTTTTATATCTTTTAAGTCAATAACACAATATGCATCAACATCAATCATATTTTAGGAGATTATTTTTACTGTGTATTGCTAAATGTTTGAACTTAAAGGTAAGCAAAAGGTTTATTCTACAAAATTATTATATTCTGAAAATGGTGCATCTAAGACTTTATTTAAATTGCATTTATACAACTCATATTAAAACTGCTAATGATGAATTATTCAATTATCCTCTATAACTAAAAGTTAAAAATTCTCTTTTTTATTATGCCAATAAGGATTATATTAACATTAAAGTTTAATTAATATCTTAACATTCAAAATTTAACTAGAAACTGGTTTGATTTTATATAAGAAATCTATAGTTGGATAATGAATAAGGGCTTATTATAATCAATCTTTTTACATTTTTGAAATTTCTAATTTTTCAATCGAATTTTAATCATTTTTCAAATTGTATAAAAAGAAGTATTTTTCATAATCTTCTCTTTCTCAGAATTTATTCTCAATTTTTTCTATTATGAATTCTTCGATATATTTTTTATAATCAATTTTAGGATTGTTTTCCTTTAGATATTTCAATGATCACTTTATGTTATCTGCACAGTACATTCTTAATGGACTTTAGTGCTCATTAACAGAATGCTCAATATATCTTTATAACAATATTAGCCTTTCTGCAAGTTAAGCATTTCCTTATGCTATAGCTATATCCTACATACATCTCATAATACGTTAAGCATTTTATATGATATAATTAGTATCAGATTAAAGAGACCAACATTCATACTAAACACCTCATAAATAACCCTGTATAAGCAATACCACTTTTTATAGTCCATCTATAACAACTTTATCCTCTTAGTAATTCAAGTATAATTCTTTAAACTAATTATCAATCTTAATAAAAGAATACTCATTTTACAATCTTTAAATTTCTTACTATTCTTCTTATTTAACAGATATTTATTCAAATTCCGTTGCCTGTGCAATTATTCCAATCAGATTATCATCTTTAGTATAAAAATCTTCTCCTTCTTCACTATAGACTTTCAAATAATAACATATCTTCTCCATTGTTTAAATATTAATATAATAATGACTTGCCATTCTTCCATACTCGGTTGCCTCAACAGTTTATCTTATTTGGTCATATTTTACCAATCGGATTTTATGCAAGTCCTCAAGATATTAAGAGCATTATTATACCAAATGTTCATCTAAATTCTATACGTTTTTCAATCCATAAAAAATACCATTTTTTTACATTCTGACGTATAAGAAAGTCGATTTTATGTAATTCACAGCATCTATTAAATTGAATATATTTCCCAATACAATCTCTGCTAATATTGCCTCTCTAATGTATTGTAATAGTTAGCTTTCTATCGGTCTATAGAAGTTTAGCATTGAAATGAAGTAATTCACATCTTGTTATTTTGTTATTAAAAAAGCCTCTCCTTCAGTATCAAACTAAGGACGACCTGCTCACCCAAAAATCTGCTAAACATCCAATAGGGAAATCGGGCAAAACCCAACCTTTGGATCATAAAAATCTGTGCCTTTTATAATAACTGTATGACATGGTAGATTTACTCCCCAAGCTAAAGTAGATGTACAAACAACAACCTAAAGATTTCCTTATAAGAAACTCTCTTCCACCAAAAGTCTTGTTTTTCTTTTTACTCCAGCATTATGAACTCCAACTCCAGAAGAAAATATATCTTTGATAATTTTATTATCAATTTTATCTTTAACAATTTCTATTTCTTTTTACTTTCATAAAAAAAGATCTTATTGTTCCATTTTCTGTGCTTAATCAATAAAGAACTAAGCTAATGTAACTGTCTCTTTTCAAGAATGAACAAATACTAAAACTTATTATCCTTTTTTAAGGTTTGAAATACATATATCAAAAGCAATCATATTTTAAACATCAGAAGATCATATGGTCTTTTTGTATTACATTTGAAGCATTTGAATTTATGGATTTTTCTACATCAGAGAAGACTCTATATTCTTTGTTCCAATGAAAGTTTTCTTCAAAGGAACTGGTCAATAGTTTTCAGAGAAAAAGAATAATCCATCTGGTCCAACTTTAAGAAAACTTGCAACGTCTTTATAATTAGGTAAAGTTGCACTCAATCCCAATAGTCAAATTCTGCACTGTTTTTACTCAATAAGTCAATTGCTTCTTGCTACTAAGCATTCTAATACTCTTCCTCTTTCTTCATTAAGCAAATGAATTTCATCTAAAATAAGCAAATCCAACATTTGATTTAAGTTTTCATTCTTTCATGTTATAACGTCCCATTTCTCATGTGTTTATACAATTATATTGACTTATAAAAGTTCTTTTTTTGATAAAGAAACATCCCCGGTAAACTCCCTTACTTATACTCCTAGGTATTTTAGCTTATTTTAAAATTTGTTCACAATTTCCGTTGCTAATGCTTTTAAAGGCGAAATATAAACAACTTTAAAGTCTTTACTTAGTTTCTTATTTATTGGGTCATAAATGTCATTGATTATATTCAATATTGATAATAACGCAACATTTGTCTTACCTGCTCCGGTGGGAGCGCAGCAAAGAACATTTTACCTGGTTTTATAAACAGAGTGAAAAATTGATGACTAAAGATTATTCAGATATTCTGAATCATTCATTGCTCAGTGCATAAATTCAGGTAAAATCTCACTTATCTTTAATCATTAACTCATGTCTAGCATTGTTTGTTTCTCTGGTTCTTTTATAAAAATCGTACTTAAATTATCTTCTGTTCGGGTAATATTTAATGTTTCTCTTAACTAATCTTTATGAATATTATTAAAATCCCAATTTTATGTTTCTAATAATTATAAAGCTGCCATTTGATCAATATTTTCCTTTTAAGAATTTGCTAACTGAATTTCTCTTTCTTTTCTTTTAGTAAGAAGTCCTAGCTAAGACAATGTTTCATAAGTAGTTGGATTTTTCATGTTTTATTTCTTCTTTTGTTTAATTTATATTTAACCTTACATTAAGAAGTTCTTTTTTTGGTCTTAAGAAACTTTAATCGCATTTAGATACTATTTTGCTCTTAATAAATCATAGGTTATTTCTTCTCTGTTTTCTACTAAGAAAAATGAAGCTTCAAAATTCTCATTTAAAAGTGCTAATAAATGATTCAATAATAAATCATTAGAAATTTCCTCATTTTCAATCAAGTCTAAAATCTCTATTAAAACAGATAAGTAAATATCTTCTTCTAAAAACAATGTATTTTTATAAAGAAAATCGAATTGTTAAATTTTAGATAAAGTTTATAGATCGATTTCCGCAAATTAATTTTATTATATTTCCTTTAGCATTTACTCTGCTTATTCTTATGTTGCTAAAGTTGCTTATTTATCATTATTCTTTTCAAAATTATAATCAGTGTCTGAGATATCATCGAATTTTATATATTAGAAACAGCTTTATTAAATTTCAATATTTTTTTCTTCTATATCTTTTGATTATGAAATTTCTTTAACAATATTTCTAATAACAATAATGAATTCATACCAATCATTAAGTTTCTCTACTTATACATTTTGTTATAATAAAACTTCTTTAAATATTTCTTAAATTTTCTCGTTAATATAATCATCATAATTAATGTTGATTAATTCTAATACAAATAAATCTATTAATTGTAAATATAGCTAATCAGATAGTTTCTACTTAATATCAAAAATACAATTTTATTACATAAATTGTCTTATTATTTTGATTTATTATTCTTTTTAAGGATTTTCTAAAGAAAAATATTCTTTAATCATACTAAATGTTTCATTCTAGTTTTATGTTACTTTTTTCTTTGATTTTTCTTGTTTTTTCTTTTTAATAATTATTCCTTAATTTTACTGTTATTTTTATGATTCAGTTTCCTCTTATCATTTTAGGTTAATATCGATTTGAATTTATTCTAGAATATCTTATTACTAAGACTCTGTTAATAATATTAAATAGTTTTGAATAACATTCTTAAATTATATAGTCATTTATAAAAAAATGTAAATAATAAATTATTATGTTTTATATTAATTCGCAATAAATAATATCTTTTAATTTTATATTTAATTGACTTTATATATATTATACAATTCGAAATAATGGGGTTGGGGTTTGGGGTTTGGGGTTTGGGGTTTGGG
>JACCDV010396245.1_pt1 | contig 11697 bp, 8 predicted proteins | sample 7446131 | NCBI WGS metagenome assembly JACCDV01 (sample SAMN15323448, study PRJNA562643) | freshwater metagenome | isolation source: river surface water | place: USA:Blue River Watershed | collected 2017-08-17
CCCTTGGGCTTTGCTGCAGGCCGGTTTCTGGTTGAGCTTTGTGGCCGTTGGGGTGCTGTTTGCAGTGGGCGACGGGTCGCTGGGGGCTCCACCCGGTCGCATCGCGCCGCGTTTGCTGCAGGCTTTGCGCGACATGCTGAGGACACAAACAGTGGTCACTGTGTCCCTGGCGCCTATGACTTTGCTCTTGTTTGGTCAGTTCTCATTGGTGGGCTTGCTGGCCAACTTGCTGGCCATTCCCTGGGTCACGCTGCTCGTCACACCGCTGACCATGCTGGGCGCGGTGGTACCCAGTCTATGGTGGGTCGCCAGTGTGGCCGTGGATGCTTTGCTCTGGGGTCTGGAATGGTTCGCTCAGTGGCCTTTGGCGGCGGTAGAGCGACCAGCGTTGCCTTTCGCATTGGCTTTACTGGCCATACTGGGCGGGGTGGTGCTGGTGTTGCCTTGGCCCAGCGTATGGCGCATGTGGGGCGCGCTGTTGCTGTGGCCCGCCTTGGCCTACCAGCCACCCCGGCCCGTGTATGGCCAGTTTGAGTTGCTGGCCGCCGATATCGGGCAGGGTACCGCCGTGGTGGTTCGCACCAGCCAGCACACCTTGCTGTTTGACACCGGCCCACCGATGGGGCGTGCAAGTGACGCGGCACAGCGGGTGTTGTTGCCCCTCTTTCGGGCGTCGGGCGAGCGCCCCGATGCCATCATGATCAGCCACGGCGACAGCGATCATGCGGCTGGCGCTGCCACCCTGGAGGCAGCGTTTCCTGGCGTTCACTGGTGGTCGTCATCGACGACCTTGCCAATCCAGTCTCGGGTCGAGCCCTGTATCGCGGGCCAGCGCTGGGAGTGGGATGACGTTGCGTTCGAAGTGCTGCACCCCCGTCCGGGTGATGAACATCTGGGCTTGTCGGACAACGCAATGTCGTGTGTGCTGCGGGTGGGCGATGAGGTGTCGGCCTTGCTGACCGGCGACATCACCACCGCTGAGGAAACGCGACTGGCGCTGGACCAGCCAGAGCTTAGAACTACCGTGCTGATGGCAGCACACCATGGCAGCAAGACATCCAGCGGCCCTGTATGGTTGAACACGGTGCAGCCGCGCTGGGTGATCGTGCAAGCAGGGCACCGAAACCGATACGGACACCCGTCGCCCGAGGTGGTTCGCCGTTTCGATGACCGCCAGATTCCCTGGGTGAACACGGCGGATTGCGGCGCTGCACACTGGCAGAGTCAGGCGCCACAGACGCTGACTTGCCACCGCGAAAAGGTGCGGCGCTACTGGCACGAACGACCTGAAAACTGACGCATACTGAGGCCAGCGCCGATGCCGTGGAACTCGGGTTGGCCTGTTATTTGCTAAGGGCATTGTGCTTGCTGAATGCGGCGCCTAACAAAGAGCTATACATGAGCAAACATACCTTTGACGAAATGTACGCGGCGCCTGAAAAGGTGCGTGACCATTACCTGCGTTACGCGAGCTGGCTGGCCCAGCAACCTGCCGACGTGATGGCTGCACGCCGCGAAGAGGCGGAAATGATCTTCCGCCGGGTTGGTATCACCTTCGCGGTGTATGGTGACAAGGACGAGGACGGTGCGGGAACCGAGCGTCTGATTCCCTTTGACTTGATCCCGCGAGTGATCCCGGCGCACGAGTGGCGCAGCATGGAAAAGGGCCTCACCCAGCGAGTCAATGCGCTCAACCGCTTCATCCACGACATCTACCACGACCAGGAAATCTTGAAAGCGGGCATCGTGCCGCGCGAACAGATCGAGCACAACGCCCAGTTCCGCCCTGAAATGGTGGGGGTGGATGTGCCAGGTGGCGTGTATTCGCACATTGCTGGCATTGACATCGTGCGTGCTCCGGTGCCCGGTGGCAGCGGCGAGGCCGAGTACTACGTGCTGGAAGACAATTTGCGCGTGCCCAGCGGGGTGAGCTACATGCTGGAAGACCGCAAGATGATGATGCGGCTGTTCCCCGATCTGTTCAGTCAGAACCGCGTGGCGCCCGTGGCCCATTACCCCGACCTGCTGCTGGAAACGTTGCGGGCGGTCAGCCCTGCCCATACCGCAGAGCCTACCGTGGTGGTGCTGACGCCAGGCATGTACAACAGCGCCTATTTTGAACACGCTTTCCTGGCCCAGCAAATGGGTGTGGAATTGGTCGAAGGCCAGGATTTGTTCGTGCGTGATGGCTTTGTCTACATGCGCACCACCCGCGGTCCCAAGCGCGTGGACGTGATCTACCGCCGGGTGGACGACGATTTTCTGGACCCGCTGGCCTTCAGACCCACCTCAACCCTGGGTTGTGCCGGCCTGCTGGACGTTTACCGCAAAGGCAACGTGACGCTGTGCAACGCCATCGGTACCGGCGTGGCGGACGACAAGTCCATCTACCCCTACGTGCCCCAGATGATCGAGTTCTATCTTGGGGAGAAGCCGATCCTGAAGAATGTGCCCACCTACATGGGCCGCAAGCCCGACGAACTCAAGTACATCCTGGCCAACCTGAAAGACCTGGTGGTGAAGGAGGTGCATGGCGCAGGGGGGTACGGCATGCTGGTGGGACCGGCGGCCACCCAGGCCGAGATCGAGGATTTCCGCAAAGCGGTGCTGGCCAAACCCGATGGCTACATTGCTCAGCCCACGCTGAGCTTGTCCACTTGCCCCACGTATGTGGAATCGGGCGTGGCACCCCGCCACATTGACCTGCGCCCGTTTGTGCTGAGTGGAAAGACCGTGCAGATGGTGCCCGGGGGCTTGACCCGCGTCGCGCTGAAAGAAGGTTCGCTCGTCGTGAATTCTTCACAGGGCGGCGGTACAAAAGACACTTGGATTCTGGAAGCCTGAGGGGACACACAATGCTGTCAAGAACCGCTGATCACCTGTTCTGGATGTCGCGCTACACCGAGCGCGCCGAAAACACCGCCCGCATTCTGGATGTGAACTATCAAACGTCGTTGCTGCCTCAGTCGGCCGGCGTCGCGCAAGTCGGCTGGGAAGGGCTGCTGCGCATCAGCGAACTGATGCCTGCCTACCAGTACCGGTACGGCGAAGTGACTGCCAAAGACGTCCTGCACTTCATGGTGCGCGACGAAGCCAACCCCTCCAGCATCGTGTCGTGCCTGCGCGCAGCTCGTGAAAACGCCAGGGCTGTGCGTGGGGTGCTGACCACCGAGCTGTGGGAGACGCAGAACCAGACCTGGCTGGAATTGCAGCGCCTGCTCAAGAGCCGCTCGTTCGAGAAAGACCCGTCGGAATTTTTTGAATGGGTCAAGTTTCGCTCTCACCTCTCGCGCGGGGTGGCCATCGGCACCATGCTGCGCGACGAAGCGTTTCACTTCTACCGCATGGGTACCTTCCTGGAACGGGCAGACAACACGGCGCGTCTGATCGACGTCAAGTTTCACGCGGTGGAATCTGATTTCTACGGCAACGCCAACGAAGCCGACCAGGAACTGGACTTCTACCACTGGAGCGCCATCCTGCGCAGCGTCAGCGCGTTCGAGGTGTACCGCAAGGTGTACCGTGCGGTGATCACCCCAGAGCGCGTCGCCGAACTCATGATCTTGCGGGCCGACATGCCACGCAGCTTGCTGGCCTGCATGAACGAGGTGGTGCTGAATCTGGAAGCGGTGAGCAATGACACATCAGCAGAAACCGAGCGTCATGCGGGCAAGCTGCGTTCAGAGCTGGAATTTGCACGGATTGACGAAATTCTGGCCAACGGTCTGCACGCCTTCCTGACCCAGTTCCTGGATCGGGTGAACATGCTCGGCAACCGTATCAGCCAAAACTTCCTGGTGCCCGTCGCGGCTTGATGATCGAGTTTGGTGCGTTTCTGAGGCGCTGGTGCAAGTCCGCACCAAATTGCGCTTTTGGCGCGCACCAAATTAGACTGATTGCGTCGTCAGACACCTCGGCTGTGAAGCACACAGCACCGCATCAGCCACAAAAGCGCGCTCAGCGGCGCCATAGGGCTTCAACCGCCTGTCCCAGATCGATCACTGCCATGGCGTAGTAGCTGCTCCAGTTGTAGCGGGTGATGACATAGAAATTTTCAGTGCCGGCAACGTAGGTGCGTGGGCCACCGCCTTGTTGCGGATCTCCGTTTTCCAGTTCCACCAGGGCAAAGAGCCCGTCATGCGTCTGGGCGTCGGGCGGCAGGCGCACGCCCTTGGCCTGAAAGGTGGCGGCGCTGAATGACGGCAATATGTCTGGCGCGAGCAAGGCTTCCATGTCCAGGCTGGCGGGGTCAAACGAGATGTCGTAATGGGTGCGCAGACCTGGTTTCCAACCGAACCCTTGCAGGTAGCGCGCCACCGAACCGATCGCATCGGCCGGACTGTTGAGCAGGTCGATGCGCCCATCACCGTCAAAATCCACCCCGAAACGCGACCAATTGCTCGGCATGAACTGAGGCAAGCCCATGGCGCCGGCGTAACTGCCCAGCCAGGAATTGGGTGACTGATGTGTGCTGCGGGCCAGTGTCAGAAAAGCCGCCAGTTCACTGCGGAAAAAATCGGTACGCTGCTCAAACCGCGGGTGCTGGGGTGGAAATTCAAACGCCAGCGAAGCGAGTACGTCGAGCACGCGGAACTGGCCGGTGTGCTGACCATACAAGGTCTCCACGCCGATGATGCCCACCACCAGCCACGCCGGGACACCGTAGGTGGCTTCAGCGCGTTGCAGCGTGTCGGCATGTTGTTGCCAGAACCGTACGCCAGCCTGCAAACGTCGGGGCTCCACAAAGCGAGCGCGGTAGGCGGCCCAGTTTTTGGCCGTGCCAGCCGGTGCGGGCGCGATCAGGCGGATGGCCTGCGCATTGCGTTGGGCCAGACTGACCCACTGTGTGGCCCAGCCATCTTTCCAGCCCTGCGCCTGATCCAGTTCGGCGGCAAAACGCTGTGCCGCATCGTGCTGTGCGTAAGTCGTGGTGGCCGGAGTGCCTGGACGCTGCTTGGATTTGGCCGACTGGGCGCTGGCGTGACCAGCCAGCGCGAGCGAAACTGTCAGGGTCAGGACACTCAATGGCAATGAAAGTGAGGAACGGCGCGGTTTCAAAGGGGGTACTCGATCGGACAACTTCATACGGTGGGTGGTGGTCTGCCCAACGGGGGCAGTTGCCGCCATTGCGCTCGCAGGCTGCTCGGGCTGTGGGTGCCGTGGGCTGGATCGTAACGCCAAGCCTCCATCGCTTGCAGCCATTGCTGCCATGCATGCCCAGTTTTTGCATCACCAAGGTGATGGGTGTGCAGCAATTGATGCAGCTGGCGGGGTGTGGCGTTGTTCGGTACGGGCAGGCCGGCTTCTGCCAGGCGCTGTCTGGCCTGAGACAGCAAGCGCAACCAGGGGTCGGTCTGCCGGCGCCCCATCCATAACCACATGAGTCCGGCCAGACTGACTACGCCCAAACCACCCGCCATGAGCTGCAAAAGATCTGTCCAGCTCGGGCTGGAAAATCCGAGTTGGCGCAGCAAATCGAGCTGTCGGCTCTGGGTGTAATTCAGAACCCACTGGTTCCAGCGGTTGTTGGTGGCTTCCCACAGAGAACGCAATTGCGCCAGAAGGGCGGGGTTGACCCGGGTGATCGTGCCCAGCACGAGCCCCGGAGGTGGGCGCAGCCTTTCCATGGTGCCGATACGGCTCGGTGTCACGTACGACGTCGGGTCGATGCGCACCCAGCCGCGATCGGCCATCCACACTTCAGCCCAGGCGTGAGCGTCACTTTGGCGAACCGTCCACACACCGTCTACTGGGTTGAGCGAGCCCCCCTGGTAACCGGTGACGACGCGCGCTGGAATGTCGAGCGCGCGCATCAAAATCACGAAACTGGAAGCGATGTGTTCGCAAAAGCCAGCCTTTCGGTCGAACCAGAATTCGTCGGCGGTGTGACGGCCGTACAGGCCGGGCTCCAGCGTGTACTGATAGCCGCCAGTGCGAAGTCGCTCGAGGACAGCATCGACGTAAATCGGGGCAGTGGCACTGGGGCCCAGTTGGCGCTGCAGGTCCTGGGCCAGTTGCAGGGTCCGGGGGTTGAAGCTGGGTGGCAATTCCAGGTCGGCTTGTAACGTCAGATCGCGCTGGGCAGGGCCATGCTGGTGGCCGAGGTAGCCGACTGCATCGAAACGGGTCACGTCGGTCAGGGGTCTGGTCACCGACCATTCCAGTTCGCGCGACAGCCGGGCAGGCTGGTTCCCGACGCTGGACAGTTCCGGGGTGGCTTCCAGCGTGAGCACCCAGGGGCGGTTGCTGGGTTCCATCGTGAGGCGGTACCGCACTGGTTGGGTCAGATTTCGCCAGCCGGTACGGCCCGCGTTGGGCAGCGGGGCCGTCGTGGCGCCGGGAGTGGTTCGGGGTCGCCATTCCAGACCATCAAATTCGCTGAGCACTGGTCCGCGAAAGTACATGGCTTGCTGGCCGGGTCGTTGGCCGGGCTCGAACTCTACCCGCAGTGCGATGCTGTCGTCCAGCGCCAACTGGGCAATCTGGCCGACCTGCATTTGGCCGGACAAGCCGCTGCGCCCGAGCGAGCTGTCTGACGGAATGCCCCACAGCGGCGCAAAACGGGGGAACAGCATGAACAGCACGACCATCACAGGCGCACCCAGCAGCGCCATGCTGCCAGCCAGCCGGGTGGTTTGCCAAAGGCTGGGCCGGCCCACCGGCATGTGGGCGTTGACCAGCGCGCTCAACAGCCCCAGCAGCGCCAATACGATGCCCAAGGCCGTCAACAGCGATTGGGAATGGAAAAAATGCGTGAGCAGGGTAAAGAAGCCCAGAAAGAAGACCACGAAAGCGTCTCGCCGAGCTCGCAACTCCAGGGTTTTCAAGGCCAGCAGCAGCACAATCAAGGTGACGCCAGCGTCTTGGCCCAGCAGCGTTTTGTGGCTGAACCAGGTGGCGGTCAGTGCGGTGCCCAGCAACAGGACTCGCCAAGGCCAGCCTGGCAGTGGTTGCTGGCGGCCGGCAAGCCACGCGCGCCAAACCAGTACGCTCAGCGTCAAGGCGGTGCACCAGACGGGCACGTAGGGGGCTTGCAGCACCGCGATCCAGCCGATGACAGCCAGCAAAAACCAGGTGTCCCGGGTGTCGCGGGGCAGTTGCCCTCCTGGCCAGGGGCGTGCGGGACTCAGGCGCATGCCAGGGCCTCCAGGCAGCGGTGTTGGTGGTCTGCACCGTGGCTGGGTGCAACTTCCATTCCTGGCAGTCGCAAGCCGTACATCAATCCTTGACGCTCGGCCTCAAGTACCCATGCACACAGCCTGGACCATTGCGCTTCGGGACTGCTCAGACCACAGTTTCTGGCGTCCAGCCACAGCATGCTGCTGGGGGGGGGCTCACCGTCTCGGCTGACCCATTGGGGATCAGGCCCGTCGGCGGTGCGAGCCACCTTTTTCCAGACCACCCATTTCAAGGGGTCGCCACGGCGATAGGGGCGTACGCCATCCATCTCCTGATCGCCTGCCTGGTGCCTTGCCAGCACCCCGTCGGCGCCCGACGGTTCCTGGCCAAAGGGCAGGGGTGGGGGTGTGCTTTCCGGTGTGGGATAGACCAGACACTGTGTGGCTGGGCGCCACCAGTGCCATGCCCGGGTGGTACCCAGAGGAAACAGCGTTTGCACCAGCAGCGCAGGCAGCGGGTGCCTGCCTCTGTGCGGAAGTGTCAGGGTCAGTTCCAGCTGTGTATCGGCTTGCGCGTTCACATCGCACCAGACGGGCTCTTCCTGCGCTTTTCCGTTTGTGGGCAGCCAACTCAATCCCACAGCGTAGCGAGCACGCTTCGTGGGGTTGTTGACCCGCAATCGGACAGGTGCCGATTGGCCGGCGAACACCGTGGGCATCACCTGGGCACTCACCTCCAGGCCGCGCAGGTTGAGGTGGGTCAGGTGCAAAGCAACGACCCCACAGCCAGCCAGCAAAAATGTGAGCAGATAGCCCAGGTTGAGTTGGTAATTGATGCTTCCCACCAGCAGCAGTAACAGGGTGACCGCCAGCATCAGGCCGGCCCGGGTGGGCAAGATGTACAGGTTGCGGTGGGTCAGCACCAGCTGGTCACGGCGCGGCAGGCGGTTCAGCCACCATGTTCGCCACCGCTGCCGCCAGCGCGGAGCTGCCGGCAATAGGCGAGTGAGAGCACTGACCCGGCTCATGACTGGCTCAGGGCAACGGCGTTGCCGCGATCATGGCGCGAACTTGCTCTGCCGCGCCCCGTCCGGCCGAGCTGACCGGAATTAGACGGTGCGCTGCAGCTTGTGGCAGGATGGCCGCAATGTCATCGGGCGCCACGTAGCGCCGGCCATCCACCAGCGCATGGGCTTTGGCCGCGCGCAGAATGGCCAAGCCGGCCCGCGGACTCAATCCCTGGACAAACCACTGACCGTTGCGGGTGGCTTCCAACAGGTTTTGCAGGTAGTTCAGCACCGCATCGGTGGCAGCCACGTTGCGTACCACCTGTTGCAGTGCCCGCAGTTGTGTCGCGTCGAGCACAGGCGCCAGTTGTTCCAGCAGCTCGCGGCGGTCTTCGCCTTTCAACAGCGCGCTTTCGGCCGCGCGGTCGGGGTAGCCCAGCTGGATACGCATCAGAAAGCGGTCGAGTTGCGATTCGGGCAGCGCGTGAGTGCCAAGCTGGTCGTGCGGATTTTGGGTGGCAATCACAAAAAACGGCTGCGGCAGCGGGCGGGTGCTCCCCTCAACCGATACCTGTTTTTCTTCCATGGCTTCGAGCAGGGCACTCTGGGTTTTGGGGCTTGCCCGGTTGATTTCATCGGCCAGCAGCACCTGGGTGAACAACGGGCCAGGGTGAAACACAAAGCCTTGCCGCTCGCGTTCGAACACCGACACCCCCATCAGGTCGCTGGGCATGAGGTCCGAGGTGAACTGCACCCTTGAAAAATCCAGGCCGAAGCTGCGGGCCAATGCTTGTGCCAGGGTGGTTTTGCCCACACCGGGCACGTCTTCGATCAGCAAGTGGCCGCCGGCCAGCAGGCAAGTCACGCAGTCGCGAACTTGCGCGTCCTTGCCGACAATGACCGTGGTAAGCTGACGCAGCAGCGAGGCGATGGTGTGTTGCGTGTGTTGCGGTGCATCCATGCCCCCAGAAGATACCGGAAAACGACAGCGATGAAACCCACTGGCTATTTCACCCACAAAACCTGCTGGCGTCACGAAATGGGCAGCGGGCACCCCGAATGCCCCGAACGGCTCAGCGCGATCGAAGACCGGTTGCTGATCACGGGCGTTGGCGATGCGCTGGAGCGGCGCGAACCGACACCGGCGTCGATTGCCGAACTGGAGCTGGCCCATGGCCGTCTGCACATTGCATCCATCCGGGGTTTGAGCGACGAATTGCGCGACGACATGGCGGCAGGCGGTCCTGCTCATGCCCAGCTCGACCCGGACACCTCCATCAACATACATACCTGGGAGGCGGCGTTGCTGTCTGCCGGCGCTGCAATTGACGCCACCGACGCGGTGCTGGCGGGCGAGTTGGAGAACGCTTTTTGCGCGACCCGGCCTCCCGGTCACCATGCCTGTAGGGACAAGGCCATGGGCTTTTGCTTTTTCAACAATGTGGCGGTGGCTGCCAAGTACGCGCTGGAGCGCCACGGCTTGCAGCGGGTGGCGGTGATTGATTTCGACGTGCACCATGGCAACGGCACCGAAGACATCGTGGCTGGCGACGACCGCATTCTGATGTGCAGTTTCTACCAGCACCCGTTCTACCCCGAGTGGAGCCACTCCAGCGCTTCCAACCTGGTCAACCTGCCGGTTGCCGCTTACACGCGGGGCATGGCGGTGCGCGAACTGATCGAGAGCCACTGGATCCCTCGCTTGCAATCTCACCGGCCACAGATGATTTTCATCAGCGCCGGCTTTGATGCCCACCGCGAAGACGACATGGGACAGCTCGGGCTGGTGGAGCAAGACTACGCCTGGATGACGCAGCGCATCAAAGATGTGGCGCGCCAGCATGCCGAAGGGCGCATCGTCAGCGTGCTGGAGGGGGGGTACAACCTGAGCGCTCTGGCGCGCAGCGTGGAGGCGCACCTGCGCGTGTTGGCAGACGTTTGACTCTGCTTTGAGGGACAATGACCGGTGACCCCGTCATTTCACCCACGCATGTCTGTCGCCACAAAACCCGCACCCATACAAGACTTTTCGCTCTGGCTTGACGCCTTCATGCAGCCCGCCGCGCTGACCGAGTTGGCGGTCCTTTCGGCGTGTGTTTTGTTGGCATTTGCGGTGGTCTGGCTGCTGCGCCGCGGCCTCGACCCTGACCACACCGCCTCGGTCTGGTTTGGCCGTGGTTTGGTGGATGGCGTGTTGTTCCCGGCTTTATTGCTATCCCTGGCCTATGGGGGCCGCTCCCTGCTGTCTCAGTATCAAGACCTGGCGGTGTTTCGCGTGGCCATTCCGGTGTTGGTGTCGCTGGTCACCATCCGAGTCGGCGTCAAGGTGCTGCAGGTGGCGTTCAGCGAGGCGCGTTGGCTCAGGCCGATTGAACGCAGCATTTCTTGGATGGCCTGGGGCGCGATGGTGCTGTGGGTCAGCGGTTTGCTGCCAGTCGTGCTCAATGAGTTGGACCAAATCACCTGGAAGGTGGGGGGCTCCATGCTGTCGGTGCGCACGCTGATTGAAGGTGCGCTCACCGCTGGCGCGGTGCTGATTCTGGCACTGTGGGTGTCTTCGGCGATCGAAGCCCGTTTGCTGCGTTCGGCCACGGGTGAGGAACTGTCACTGCGCAAAGCCGCCAGCAACGCGACCCGTGCTTTGCTGATGTTCGTGGGGCTGATGCTGGCGCTGACATCGGTGGGTATAGATCTAACCGCCTTGTCTGTGCTGGGCGGCGCGATCGGCGTAGGCATTGGTTTTGGACTGCAGAAACTGGCGGCCAACTACGTCAGTGGGTTTGTCATCCTGACCGAACGCAGCATGCGCATTGGTGACATGATCCGTGTCGACACGTTTGAAGGTCGGATTACCGATATCAAGGCGCGTTTCACTGTCATTCGCAATCTGACAGGGCGCGAAGCCATCGTGCCCAACGAAATCCTGATCACCAGCCGTGTCGAGAACCTGTCTCTGGCCGATCCCCGTGTTTGGCAGTCCACCGTGGTGAATGTGGCTTACCAGAGTGATGTTGCTCTTGTCATTCGCCTGCTTGAAGCTGCTGCGCTGAGCCAGACGCGTGTGTTGCGCGATCCGCCGCCTGTGGCTTCGCTGTCGGCATTCGGCGTCGATGGACTGGAGTTCACGCTGGGTTACTGGATCGCCGACCTTGAAAACGGTCAGCTGGGTTTGCGTTCGGACATCAACAAACAGATTCTGGAGTCTTTTCGGGAACACGGTATCGAGATTCCGTTTCCGCAGCGTGTGGTCCACGCGGTGGCAGGCAGCCCCTCGAAGGTGGCTTGATGTAGTTATATAAAATAACGTTATGGGTGACTGGCATTTTTCATCCATCGCTATAATCCAAAAAATAGAACGACCGTTCTATTTTTTGAGATTACAATCTTGACGTTTACGTAAACGTCAATTAGATTCGGTTCCAAATCATTCACAACAGGAGCAAGGCATGAAAATACTCGTCCCCGTCAAGCGCGTGGTGGACTACAACGTGAAGGTGCGCGTGAAGGCCGACGGGTCGGGCGTGGACATCGCGAACGTGAAGATGTCGATGAACCCGTTCGACGAGATCGCG
>JACCDV010551097.1_pt1 | contig 11696 bp, 9 predicted proteins | sample 7446131 | NCBI WGS metagenome assembly JACCDV01 (sample SAMN15323448, study PRJNA562643) | freshwater metagenome | isolation source: river surface water | place: USA:Blue River Watershed | collected 2017-08-17
CACGATAGCCGAGCTTTTGGCGGAGCGACAAGTTGTTGCCCGTTTTTCAGGGCGTTGTGAATGGGGCGCTCGCTCGTTGGGCAACCGTGCAATCTTGGCACACCCGAGCCACATGGAAAGTTTCTACACCGTTAACGACCTCATCAAAGCGCGCGATTTCTGGATGCCGTTCGCACCCTCCATCCTTGATACGGATGCCTACGAGTATATAGAAAACTACAATCCGGATAAGAATGAGGCACCCTACATGATCACAGCCTACAAGGCTACGTTGCGGGGGCAACGTGAACTTCGGGCGGCGATGCACCAAGGCGATCAAACCCTCAGGCCACAAGTCGTGACGCTGCAAGGAAATCCCGATTACTACCGGCTTATGATGGCTTTCAAAAAATACACTGGGGTTGGAGCGGTACTCAATACTAGCTTCAATTTGCACGGATATCCACTTGTCGCCACCCCTGAGCAGGCAATCCAGACGCTGGCACAGTCGGGCCTTAGACATCTTGCACTTGGCCCGTTCCTTATCAGCAAGCGCTAAGCCAACTGTTCTTAATCATGACCTTGTTCTTGGTATTCTCTGTGGGTTTTATTACCTGGATATTATATGATTTAGAGAAAAAGAATTCACTAGGCGATACCATACTATCCCCTATTTTTTACTTCTCCTGCCTATGGTTTCTCGCATTTCCCCTACATGCTTGGCTGCTCTACCAAGGCTGGGTCGACACACAGCAGCATGTGGTCCTGACCGAGAAAGCTTTGGCGAATGCCGTTTGGGTATCGCTATTAAGTCTGCTGGTGGTGTACGCAGGCGTGCGGACAGGGAGATCATTCCAGTCGGAGCCATCATTCGAGTTTAGACAGCCTAATTTGAAGCAAGGGAGAGTTTCTCTTGTAATAGTGGTATTAATTTTGCTAGCGGTAATTTTTCTGAAGCAGACAGTTTTTGAGCATGGCACTTTTAAGCCCTTCATTGGCAACGAACAGAACGAATCTCGGGTAGGCAGCGGCCCCCTGTTTGTGCTTTCTGAACTATTCAATTACGGTCTGATTGCAGCTACCCCAGTCTTGCTAACTTCAGGCCAGCGGCGGGTGTTACTACTCATATTCGTAGTTGGCGTAGTCTTAGCGTTCTACATGGGTATTGTTCTAACTTCCCGTCGCGTCATTGTGCTGCCCCTGTTTGTATTGACACTGGCTTGGTTATACATATACCGCAAGCATCCACGTGTGCGAGTTGTTTTAGGAGCCGCGTTGCTTGCAAGTACCGTATTCTCCGTACCAGCATTGCAATACATGAGATACATTGCAACTCCGCAAGTAAGAATGGAAAAAAGCATCGTAGACGACTCAACTCCGCAAATACAAATGGAAAGAAGTATCGCGGACTACTGTCGATGGATCGATCGCACGCCAACCACTCAGAAAGCTGTGACGATTTTGGATGCAAAGGGGGCAGAACGCACCATCTCTGGAATAAGTGCTAGTGTTGCAACAAGACTCTGTGATAAGTCAAGCTTCATCATCTACACGTCTACCCAAAATATTGCTTCTTCTTACGGTCTGTTTGATCATCTTGCCACTTTTCTGAACAAGGCTACACCTTTGGAATTAATCGTCGGCGTTGATCATGGTATTGCGTGGAGCTATAATGTGGCACTTGCACTAGTACCAAGGGCGATATGGCAAGATAAACCCATGCATTACGGCAGCGTGGCTATACAGAAGTGGCTTTATCCAGGGATGTATGATGTAAATCTCGTGACTACGACCCTGCCACCGTCTTTCGCCGTTGATTTCCTTTACGGTTTTGGTTTGCCGTCTCTACTCATTCTCTGTTTTGCTCTTGGCCGACTTTTGGCCTTGGCCCATGTCTGGCTACTGAGTGGGCCTCAGCCGGGTAACAATATTCGCTTCGTCGTTGGGCTGTGCCTCATGGCCTATATGTTCAACATCGTACGCAGCGGTACTGGCATTGTTCAGGCGCTAATTCCGATGTTAGCGATATTGCTCCTGATCTACGGTCGTGATGGACTACGGGAATTCGTATTGACAAAACAGAAGAGATACGATCAGCATCCTTAAGTTTAGATTGGGTTGAGGGTAGATTTTTCTAGATATGAAGGGGGTCTACGGATGAAAAACTCCAGATTTATAGACAGTCAGATTTCAGAGGCTTTGAAGTGGGTTGAGGGAGTTATAATTTGACTATGTCAGAGTCAATACAACACCTATCCCATCAGTTGCCCTCTAACCGAAAGTTCGGTTGGTTCTTTACTTTCTTGTTTGCAGTGCTTGCAGCTTATGCCTATTGGAAGGCTTGGGCTACCGTTGCTCTAGTGGCACTAATCTTGTGTTTGTTGTTTGTGGTGCTCGCTCTCCTAGCCCCGCGGCTTCTTACGCCTCTGAATCGCCTTTGGTATAGCTTTGGGCTGCTGTTAGGAAAAATTGTCAGTCCCGTAGTATTGGGCATAATTTTCATTGTGCTGATCACGCCAATCTCATTGATCACACGCTTGTTTGGTCGGGATGAGCTACGGTTAAAGAAAAGAAGCGTGGATACCTATTGGGTTGACCGTTCACCACCAGGTCCTAAGCCTGACTCTTTTAAGAACCAATACTAGGAATAATTTATGGGATTTCTCAAAGAGCTTTTGATGTTTCTTTATTCGCGTAAAAAGCTTTGGCTCGCACCCATCATTATTGTGATGGTATTGCTCGGTGGCTTGCTTGTGCTTGCAAAAGGATCGGTTCTAGCGCCATTTATTTATACGTTGTTTTAGACAGCTATGAAAGTGCTTGGAATTTCGGCTTATTACCACGATGCGGCAGCTTGCCTTGTTATCGACGGCGAGATTATTGCCGCTGCGCAAGAGGAACGGTTTACTCGAAAAAAACACGATTCAAATTTCCCGATTAATGCAATTAGTTACTGCCTAAGTGAGGTGGGACTAACTTCCAAAGACATTGACTATATCGTTTTCTACGACAAACCGTTTTTAAAGTTCGAACGACTGCTTGAGACTTATCTTGCATTTGCACCGCGAGGCTTTAAAAGTTTTGCTACATCACTACCGATTTGGCTTAAAGATAAACTCTTTCAGAAAACAGTCATTATTAATGCACTAAATGACCTTTGGGGCAACGATGGAAAATGGGAAGAAAAGCTGCTCTTCTCTGAGCACCATTTGAGTCATGCAGCGAGCGCATTTTTTCCGAGTCCGTTTGAGCGAGCTGCTGTATTGACAATGGATGGGGTAGGTGAATGGACAACAACATCACTTGCGGTGGGTAACTTACACGAACTCTATGCCTATAAGGAAATCCATTTTCCGCACTCTGTCGGTCTTTTGTACTCAGCAATCACCTATTACACTGGTTTTAAGGTTAACAGTGGCGAATACAAGGTAATGGGGCTTGCGCCATATGGCGAGCCGAAATATGCCAACCTTATTAAAGATCACCTTATTGATATAAAGGAAGATGGCTCATTTGCGCTAGATATGAGCTACTTTAACTATTGCACTGGTCTAACAATGACCAATGAGAAGTTTGATGCGCTGTTTGGTGGACCTCCGCGTAAACAAGAATCGACGCTCACGCAGCGCGAAATGGATCTGGCGGCTTCGATTCAACTCGTTGTAGAAGAAGTGGTACTAAAACTTGCAACGGGAGTTGCAAAGACTACGGGCGAAAAAAATCTCTGTTTGGCTGGTGGTGTCGCGCTTAATTGTGTCGCCAATGGCAAACTGTTAAGAGAAAAAATTTTCGACAGATTATGGATCCAGCCAGCGGCCGGAGATGCTGGCGGTGCACTTGGGGCTGCTTTAAGTGCTTATCACATCATGCTGAATCAACCGCGTAAAGTTGAAAGTGGCATTGATGCAATGAAGGGTTCCTACCTTGGCCCAGAATTTAGTCAAAAAGATATAGCAGAACGCCTTACTAAATGTGGTGCGGTCTTTGAAACGCTTTCAGACAATGGAATAGTAGAGCAAACTGCACAAGCTTTAGCGGACGGAAAAGCCATTGGGTGGATGAATGGACGAATGGAATTTGGTCCTCGTGCATTAGGTGGGCGAAGCATTATTGCCGATCCACGCTCACCAACCATGCAAAAGTTACTCAACCTTAAAGTAAAATACAGAGAGTCGTTTAGACCCTTTGCGCCAAGTGTGTTGCGAGAGGATGTCGCGCACTGGTTTGAAATGGACAGTGACAGCCCCTACATGCTGCTTGTTGCCGATGTGGTTAAAAATAAGCGCAGACAAATGACCGCAGAAGAGCAAACATTGTTCGGCATTGATAAGCTCAATGTGCCTCGATCGGATATTCCAGCGGTAACACATGTAGATTATTCAGCCCGAGTCCAGACGGTCCACGAAGAGACCAATGCACGCTACTATGCACTCATCAAGAGGTTTAAGGAATTGAGTGGATGTTCAGTGATTGTGAATACATCCTTTAATGTGCGGGGTGAGCCGATTGTTTGCACACCCGAAGATGCATTTAGATGTTTCATGGGAACAGAACTCGATGTGTTAGTGGTTGGTAACGCTGTATTACATAAAACCGCCCAATCTCAAGCATTGGTGTCGGACTACAAGGTGGAATATGAGTTGGATTAAGTCAGCCAATTTAAGTAGATTTTCATATCTTAGCCAGAGGGTTGTAAATTGGATCGTCTACTTTCTCTTTCTGTTTATTGTTGCAGAGGTATCCGCTAGTTATGCCTTAGATCTATATCGCAAGTACCGCTCTGATGCGACTAATTACTGGGAACTGAACCCGGATCTTGCTCAAGAGCTTTCTTTTGTTCAAAAAGCAGCAACTCTGTCGTTATATCGTTGGTATCAGAACTTACCGAACTTCAGAGGCCAACACATAATTACCGACGCTACTGGGTTTCGCATCGATCCTCAAACTTTAGATGACCGTATCAAAGTCGGAATGTTTGGTGGTTCAACGACTTTTTCAGTGTTGACAGATCAGAGCGGAACAATCGCCGATCAGATTTCGAAGAAAAGCGACCTCTATCAAGTCCTTAATTTTGGTGTCGGTGGCTACTCTAGTTCTGCTGAAATTATGACATTTGTAGAAGCTATCAGAGCCTATCCAAGTCTAAAAATAGCTTTTTTTTACGATGGTGTAAACGAACTAGGAAGGGCTATCGAAGGTAACTTCAAAGATATTGGCATCAAAGATTCAGAGTTTTACCTTGGCACCCCTTATGTTGAGGGTGTCCAGAACGCAATAAAAAACTATAACGGTTATGGATTTTCACTCAGCCAGTCCCAACTTTATTATATATATCGCAAAATTTTGGGCCCCCTCTCAAAGCCTCCGATTTCTCTCGAAAGCCACGAATTTTTGCATAGCATCAAAGAGAGGTATTTTCAGAATGTAAAAGTTTTAAGCGGCATATGTCGGGAATACAAAGTAAAGTGTTTCTACGTTGTTCAGCCGGTAATTCATACCGTAGGTCTTTCAGCGTTGCACGAGTCAGAGTTGAAGATTAAAAACAATGACTACTACGGTAGAGTTTATCCCAAGCTAATCGAAATGATTTTTTCTGATAGTCGCGCAAATTCTTATGGTCTTGTCAATCTTACAGCCAGCTTGAACAGTAAAGCGAGAACGGAAATAGTTTTTCATGACTGGCATCATCTTAATTCACTTGGAAATGGGTATATTGCTGATGCACTTAAATTAGAAATTGATAATCATCTTGTTCGTCGATGATGATTTTAATAAAAATAGAAATTCATATAATTTTGACAATCTACAGATATGTATAGCTAGCTTTTTAGTATGGCAACTGTGTAGGGTAATTGTTCCTAAGTCTCGATTGTACTGGAAGTAAAATCTTCTTGATATCAGGAGTTCTACTCATCAAGAGTTCCAGATTTACAGATAATCAGATTTCAGAGGCTTTGAAGTAGGTTGAGTGGGGGCTGGCGGTGCTAGAGATCTGCCGAGAGATTGGGTTGAAAACGGTGGCTTTGTATTGACCAGTTTTATAACGGCGGGATCTTCTGGGTGTTGAACGTCATTGATGATTACAACCGAGAGGCTCTGGGTATGGAGATCGACTTCTCGCTGCTGTCAGAGCGGGTGATAAGGTCCTTAAAACAGATCATCTAGTGGCGTGCCTATAGTTATCCACTGCAACAACGGTCCCTATAATGTCTACGTAGCAATCTAGAGCTGGTGGCGCATTGCCTTGCAATAAATCCAGCCCAGTAAGCCTCAGCAAGATGCCTATGTCTAGCGTTTCAACAGGATTGTGCGCTACAAGTGCTATCACAGTACCACTGGCAATATCTTGATGAGGTTCGACATCACGCAACTCGATGGATCTAGTCCTATAATAATGAATGCCAAAACATGGCTTTGGGCGGAATCATGCCAAAGCATGGGTTGATCATGGCCGCTAAATGTCTACCTCCGATCCCCTTTAAAAGAGGGGAGTTTTCATATCACTAGATGAAAGTATTTTTCTATCCTCACCCATACCTGCGCGACCGCCAACTGGACACAATCAGGCGCTGGCCTGCCCATCAGGTTGTGAATAAAAAACTGGCGCAAAACCGGCGTGGGGGTCAGGTTAGTGCGTCGTATGCGAATGCGCTGAAGCTCAAGCCTTCGTGGAAGCAGAAGCTCCCTTTGCTAAATGTCAAGTTACGTCCAAGGGAGGCCCCAAGTGACGCGGTAATTTACGTTTGGGGTGCTGTCGTTGCAACAGGGCGATTCATTGTCGATCTAGATAATCCTTGGTCGCTGGTGGGTTATAACCTGCGCGCTTTACCGATTTATCGATGGTTGATCAAACGGATTTTGTTGTCTGCACGTTGCCTAGAAATCCGTTGCATGAGCGAAGCCTGCCGCCAGAGCTTGAAATTCGTGTTTGGAAACGCAATCTATAACAAAGCCAAGGTCTACTACCCATGCATTCCGCAAGTCGTTACTGAAGTACCCGTGCGACTTGAGGATGAGTGTCGCTTCCTGTTCGTTGGAACACAGTTTGAAATCAAAGGCGGTGTTGCCTTAGTCAACGCTTTTCGACAAGTTTATGCGCAGGCAAGCAATACTCGGTTGGATATTATTACGCATCTGCCTGCCGAATACGCCCATCTGGCAAAGGGGTGCCCGGGCATTCACATACATGAGGCGAAATTTACGCGCAGTGAAATACACGATCAATTTATGCGTCAGGCGGATGTGTTGGTGTTACCAACATATGTGGAATCTTTTGGCATGGTGGCGCTGGAAGCTTTGGCATATGGTTTAGCTCTGATCGCAACGGATGTTTATGCTCTGCAAGAGTTGGTCGAGGATGGGAGAAATGGGCGGTTATTAACGCCACCGATATCTGTATGGGATGGCTATCTGCCATCAGATGCTTACAGAGATTTAGTCAACATAAAGGTACGAATCCGTGAAACGGTTATGAACGATTTCGAAGATAGACTAGCAGCAGCAATTTATGAATTCGTTGTTTTACCGGCATGGCTCAAGCAAGCGCGTCAATCCAGTATTCAATTGATGAAGAAGCGATTTTTGTGTTGATATTGTCTTTAAATTTACATGTAATTCATCGTGCCATCTCTCTCGGATGGTTAGGATCATCTTTTTATGAGTAAAAGTCTCACAATCATTATTCCTGTCTACAATAGCCATGACTCGATTCGTGGAGCATTAGATTCCATTTTTAATGAAATGCAATACATCTCGCCTCATATTCAGGTTGAGATAATTGTAGTTGATGATGGTAGTAGCGATGGTGACCGGTTGTTCGATGTATTGAAAATGTATCAAAATACAACGCTTGTTCGTCATGAGGCGAATCAAGGGTTAAATGCTGCTAGGAATACTGGTATTTTTCATAGTACTTCAGATTATGTAACTATCCTTGATTCTGATGACAGTTTTATATCTGGATGGAGTCAAACATTTCTTGAAATTATCGAAGAATGGCCGTCAGATAGTAATGTTTGTTTCACTGCCTGCATTGATGGGAGGGGGAATATCACAGCTTCTGAGCCGAGTTATCGCGGTTATTTATCATATGTAGATCAGTTGAATGAAAGACATTCGGGTGAGTACCTTCCAATTTTCAGGGGGGGGTTTATTCGAGGAGTTGGAGGTTATTTAGATATTGGAACTAGAAAGTCTTGCGGGACTTTTAGTCACTTGGCGTTTGCAAAAGTAGCTCCATTTTGGGTTACCCCAAAAGTGCTGCGTTTGTACAATTACAGTATGAGTAGTGGTAGTTTGTCGAGTAATTGGTTATCGCATGATAAGGCTTTGGAAACTGTTAATTGCTATCGACGATTGTTTGAAACTTATGGTGATGATTATCTACTTTACGCTAAGAAAACTTTCTATACAAAGCGGCTTCGTTTCGCAATATATATAAAATATGCTGGCTTATCCGGCTATTGGCGTGAATGGCGATGCGGGGCCACATATCTTGCTCCCTTGGAGACTGTTGCATCTTTTTTTGTTATTGTTTTTGGTGGATCAATAGGGCGAAGCGCTATCTACTTAATTAAGCGAATGGGATGGATAAGGCGTTATGGCTAAAGTGAATTCTAACAATACTACAACGTCACCAGATCTAGTTTTTTATCAAAGTCCTGCTGAGTATGGGAGGTTAACATTTAAATGAAGGCGGTTATCCTGGCCGGTGGACTCGGCACACGTTTGAGCGAAGAAACATCAACGCGCCCTAAGCCCATGGTCGAGATCGGTGGTAGGCCTATACTATGGCACATTATGAAGATGTATTCCTGCCACGGCATAAACGACTTTGTGATCTGCTGTGGCTACAAGGGCTATCTCATCAAGGAATACTTTGCTAACTATTTTCTTCATATGTCAGATGTTACCTTCGACATACGTTCAAATGCCATGCGCGTGCATCAGAAACGAGCTGAGCCTTGGACTGTAACTTTAGTGGATACAGGAGACGTTTCTATGACTGGTGGTCGACTAAAACGTGTTGCCGAACATCTCAGGGATGAAGATTCTTTCTGCTTTACCTATGGCGATGGCGTTGGCGACATCGATATTACAGCCTCGATCGCCTTCCATCGTCTGCATGGAAAGGTAGCCACTTTGACTGCATCATATCCTCCCGGCCGATTTGGTGCGCTGGACATTCAGGGTGGGCAGGTGATGAATTTTAAAGAAAAACCGAAAGGTGATGGGGGCATGATTAATGCGGGTTTTTTCGTGCTTTCGCCGAAGGTGTTTGGTCTGATTAAGGGCGACGATTCGATCTGGGAGCAGGAACCACTAACGAAATTGGCTGAGGCCGGTGAGCTGATGGCCTTCGAGCACCATGGCTTTTGGCAGCCAATGGATACTCTTCGGGATAAGCACTATTTGGAAGAATTATGGGCGACCAACAAGGCTCCATGGAAGCGGTGGAGCTGAGCATGGTCAGCGTAGATCCTGATTTCTGGCGGGGTAAGCGTGTTTTCGTAACAGGGCACACCGGATTCAAAGGGAGTTGGATTTGTATCTGGTTGCAGTATATGGGTGCTGAGGTTTATGGCCTGGCGCTTGATCCACCGACTACCCCAAATCTCTATACCGAGGCGTGTGTTGGCGAATCAATGACCGGTAAGTTAGGCGACATCCGTGATTATACGACCGTCTTGGCAGCCATGACCCAGTGTCGCCCTGAGATCATTATCCACATGGCTGCACAAGCACTGGTACGTTATTCCTATAAATCTCCAGTTGATACTTATGCCACTAATGTAATGGGCACAGTACACGTCCTGGAGGCCGCACGCCAGCTAGATTCTGTAAGAGCAATCGTCAACGTTACTACTGACAAGTGCTACGAAAATAAAGAATGGGCTTGGGGTTACCGCGAAAATGAGCCTATGGGTGGATATGATCCCTATAGTAGTAGTAAGGGGTGCTCTGAACTTGTTGCAAACGCATACCGGCGTTCTTTCTTTCGAGGTCGCGCCATCGCTATGGCCTCTGTCCGTGCGGGTAACGTTATCGGTGGTGGCGACTGGGCGGTCGACCGACTCATACCGGATATCCTCCTCGCATTTGAGGCCGGCCGGCCGGTAGTCATCCGTAATCCCCATGCTATCAGACCTTGGCAACATGTTCTGGAACCACTTTCAGGCTATCTCACTCTGGCAGAGAGGCTTTACTCTGAGGGCCAGACTTGGGCTGAGGGCTGGAACTTCGGGCCCTGTGACGAAGACGCCAAGCCAGTGGAGTGGGTCGTTGAAAAGATGGTTCGCTTGTGGGGTGGTGGTGTTTCCTGGCGGCAAGATGAGGGAAGTCATCCGCACGAAGCTAATTACTTGAAACTAGATATCTCCAAGGCTAAGACCCGGCTTAGTTGGTCACCACGATGGGACCTTGCCACGGCCTTGCAGAACGTGGCTGATTGGCACCGCGCTTGGTTGGCTGAGCAGGACGTCAGAGCATTATGCATAGAACAGATTCGACATTACAACTCCAGTACATGATTCATAGGAAGTCACACACATGACCATTTCGCTCAGACCCCAATCTAACAGTCAGTCACCAGATGAGATTCGGCGCGAGATTGCTGCTCTCGTACAGCAGTACGCAGACCTCGTCTTTGCCCCGAAGCCGTTTGTAGTGGATAAATCTCCTATCCCGGTCTCAGGCAAGGTCATCGGTGCAACTGAATTAATGAATATGGTTGAGGCCAGCTTAGACGGTTGGCTGACAACTGGTCGCTTCAATGCTGAATTCGAGCGTCGACTAGCAGATTATCTCGGCGTCAAGTATCTGATCACCGTTAACTCCGGTTCTTCGGCAAATCTTGTAGCTTTCTCGACTCTAACTTCACCCAAACTGAGAGAACGAGCCATTAAGCCAGGTGACGAGGTTATTGGTGTTGCCGCCGGCTTTCCTACTACCGTTAACCCCATCATTCAGTTCGGTGCAATACCGGTCTTCGTAGACATCGACTTAGCTACTCACAACATTGATTCTGGCAAGATTGAGGCGGCGATCTCACCCAAAACTAAGGCTATTATGCTGGCTCACTCCCTAGGCAACCCGTTCAATCTCGAAGTGATTATGGCGCTATGCAAAAAATATGGCCTGTGGCTAATCGAAGACTGCTGCGACGCCCTAGGATCGACCTACAATGGCCGTCTGGTGGGCACATTCGGCGATATCGCCACGCTCAGCTTTTATCCGGCGCACCATATCACTATGGGAGAAGGTGGAGCAGTATTCACCAATGACCCAGAGCTTAAGCAAATCGCCGAATCTTTTCGTGACTGGGGCCGTGATTGTTTCTGTCCACCAGGCAAAGACAACACCTGCAATCAGCGCTTTTGTAGAAAGCTTGGTGATTTGCCCCAAGGCTACGATCACAAATACACTTATAGCCATCTTGGCTATAACCTCAAAATAACCGATATGCAGTCTGCTTGTGCACTGGCTCAACTAGATCGGTTAGACGGCTTCGTTGCGGCGCGCAAGGCTAACTTTACCTACCTGAAGAACCGTCTAAAGCGTTGCGAAGAATTTTTGATGTTGCCTGAGGCCACCCCGAATTCCGACCCATCATGGTTCGGTTTTCCGGTCGTGCTGAAAGAGAGCGCAGGAGTTGATCGGGTTGATCTGCTTGGTTACCTTGATCAGTACAAGATCGGCACCAGGCTGATCTTTGCTGG
>JACCDV010933477.1_pt1 | contig 11694 bp, 11 predicted proteins | sample 7446131 | NCBI WGS metagenome assembly JACCDV01 (sample SAMN15323448, study PRJNA562643) | freshwater metagenome | isolation source: river surface water | place: USA:Blue River Watershed | collected 2017-08-17
GGCGCGGGCGTAGCCGTCGGCAGCGTGGACGGCGGCCTGTTCATGGCGCACGAGCACGTGCTCGATGGTGTCTTGTTTGTACAGCGCGTCGTAGATGTACAGCACGGCGCCACCGGGGTAGCCCCACATGTACTTGACGCCTTCTGCCTGCAGGCAGCGCACGAGGATTTCAGAGCCGTTGATGACGTCGCCGGTGTTGGCGATCGCGGCTTGGGACATTTCCATGATGGAAGAACCTTTCAGAATTTCTCTAACGAAAAACGATCGGTGCCCCTCTACACCACGGCCCCCCAGGCGGGGAGCCCCAGCAGCACTGCGACCACGGATGGCCGTGTGCTCGCCCTTGTGAGGCGGATTTGGAGCCTGCGCGGTCTGCCACGGGAGCCTGTGAGGCGCTCGACTCAGACCAGATCGAGATGGCGCAAAACAAGCATTATCGCACCCCTGCGAGGCAATTCAAGTCAAACCCGCCCGGGCAAGGGCTGGTGCCATAATGCGCCCCGGCTCGAACCCACGGCCCGAAGCGGCCTGCCCCTGCGCTTGACCCCCCAGCCCACGCCTTCCCGAGAAGAAGAACTCAACGCCTTCCTGAAAGGTGTCGAGACGCGCGCTTTCCGGCGCACGGTGTACGCGGTCCGCCAGGACGACGCCGCCCTGGACATCGTGCAAGAAGCGATGATCAAGCTCGCCCAGAGCTACGCCGACCGGCCGGCCAACGAATGGCCGATGCTGTTCCAGCGCATCCTCTCGAACGCCACCCTGGACTGGTTTCGCCGCCAGAAGGTGCGCAACGCCGTTTTCACCAGCATCGAGGACATGGCAGGCGCTGCAGGCGACGAGGATGGGGATTTTGACCTGCTGGAGGTCCTCGACGTCGAGGACACAGGCACGGAAGCTGCTGAAGTTCAAGTCAGCCGTGCCGAAACATTGAAACAAATCGAAGAAGAAATCGGGCAGTTGCCAGCGCGTCAACGGGAAGCGTTTCTGTTGCGTTACTGGGAGGAACTGGATGTTGCAGAAACGGCCGCGGCCATGGGTTGCTCCGAAGGGAGCGTCAAAACCCATTGTTCGCGAGCGGTTGCGGCACTGTCCAAGGCCCTGCAAGCCAGAGGGATCACATTGTGAAAACGCGCCACACCACCCAGCTGAATGACGCCCAGCGCGAAGCGCTGCAGGCTCGCTTTGCGCTGCGCGTGACGGCGCGCCTGGAAGAAGGCAGCCAGGCTCTGCCCCACGACATCACCGAGCGCCTGCGCATCGCGCGTGAGCAGGCGATCGAAGTGGCTCGTCAGGCCCAGGCTCAGACCCGCCTGGGCGTGGTCGCCGCTGGCGAAGCCGCCCCGGTGGTCGCCACCGCCGTGTCCGGGGTGAGCCCCCAGGGCGTCGCCGTGCTCGGCGGCTGGAACGAAACGGGCCAGTCCCGCCAGCCCGGCCGAGGCCGTCGCCTGGACGACGGCCCGCTGACCTGGGGCTGGCGCCTGGCCACCACCCTGCCGGTGCTGGCCCTGGTGGCCGGTTTGTGGCTGGTGCACGCCTACCACGACCAGGAAAAGGTCGAGGCAGCGGCCGACATCGACACCGCCATCCTGACCGACGAGCTGCCCCCCGACGCTTACGCCGACCCGGGCTTCGAAGAGTTCCTGCGTGGCGACGAGCGCACCCCGATGCGCCCCATCGAAGAGCCGATCCCTGAGGCCGATGGCGACCTCAGCAGCACCGACACCGAAGCTGCCGAGATCACCCCTTGAGGACGCCGCACGCATGACCGCTTCGTCGACCTCTTCAGCTTCGCGCGCCGGGCTGTTCGCAGCCGCCAGCCTGCTCGCGCTGGCCACCCTCGGCCTGCTCGGCAGCCTGGCGTGGCACCCGCCTGCCCAGGCCACGACCAGCGCCCAGCACCCTTCGGCCGGGATGTCTGGCGCGCCCAGCGACTGGGCCCAACTGAGCGCCTCGCAACGCAAGGCCCTGGCCCCCCTGGCCTCGCAATGGGCCAGCCTGGCGCCATCCAGCCGCGTGAAATGGGTGCAGGTGGCCCGCCGGTTCGACCAGTTGGCCCCAGCCGAGCAAGCCCGCCTCCAGGAGCGCATGGCAAGCTGGGCCGCCCTGCCCTCCGACCAGCGAGGCGAGGCACGCCTGCGCTACCAGCAGTCACGCCAGTTGCCGGCCAACCAACGCCAGCAGAAATGGCAGGCCTACCAGGCCCTGTCTTCCGAAGAAAAGCAGGACCTCGGCCGCCAGGCCCAGCGCCGCAGCAAGCCCGTGATGCTGCCCGATCGCGTGGCAGGCCCGCGCGAGCCGGCCCAGGCTTTCGGCAACAAGCGGGCCGCCCCTGGCACTGGCTCGCCTGCCAAATCCAACACCGTGCCCAACGCCGTGACGGCCAGCCCTCGCCTGCCAACGGTGGTTTCGCCATCCACCGTCAAGGCCGGCTCGGGCGCCACCACCAACCTGGTCACCCGCCGGCCTTCGCCACCCATGCACCAGCAGGTGGGCCTGCCCAAGGTCAACGCCGCCAAGGGCTCGGTCGATCCGGTGACCCTGCTGCCACGCACCGGCGCACAAGGCGCCGCCATGGCCAGCCTGCCTGCGTCAGGTCAGCGACCCTGAACCGCACCAGACCACACCGATCACCTCGGGCAAGCTGTCGGCGGTGATATCGTTCGCGGCTGTTGCCAGCTGTGATCCCATGTCCGTCTTTTCCATCCCCTCACAGGGTGGCCTGAACGCGGCTCAATTGAGCCAGCGTGCACAAGGCCCCGCCGCCCCACTCGCCCGCCGCATGGCCGCCTTCATCTATGAAGGCGTGCTGCTGTTCGGCCTCGTCATGGCCGTGGGGGCGCTCTACAGCATCGCCGTCGGCCAGCGCCATGGTCTGCAGGGGCGCGAAGGCATGATGGCGGCGCAGTTCATCGCGCTGGCCGCGTACTTCATGTGGTTCTGGACCCACGGCGGCCAGACCCTGGCGATGCGCACCTGGCAGATCCGCCTGCTGAACGCTGCCGGCAACGCCATCTCACCGTGGCAAGCGCTGACACGCTTCCTGCTGTCCTGGTTGTGGTTCATGCCGGCTTGGCTGGCGGCCTGGCTGGCAGGCTGGCACCAGTCCAAGTACCTGCTGGGCGGCATGCTGGTGTGGGCGCTGTTCTACGCCGGCATCTCGCGACTGCTGCCCCAAAAGCAGTTCCTGCACGACCTCATCTGCCGCACGCGGGTCATCGATCACCGCGACGAGCTGCCCGCCTGAGCCTTTTCGAGCCCCACCTGACCTTCTCTCTCTGTGTTTCTTGCGGGTCCCGCGATGGCCTGGACCCGGCCCCCCTGGCCGCTGCCCGCGAGGTCGGCCGCGAAATCGGACAGCGTGGCTGGCGCCTGGTCTACGGCGGCGGTCACACCGGCCTGATGGGCGCGGTGGCCGACGCCGCGCTGGCCGCGGGCGCCGAAGTGATCGGCATCATCCCTGACCGGCTCATTGAGCGCGAGCTCGGCCACGGCGGAGTCACCGAGCTGCAGGTGGTCGGCAGCATGCACGAGCGCAAGCAGAAGATGGCCGAGCAGTCGGACGCCTTCGTGGCCTTGCCCGGCGGCATCGGCACCATGGAAGAGATTTTCGAGATCTGGACCTGGCGCCAGCTCGGCTACCACCGCAAGGCCCTGGGCCTGCTCAACGTGGGTGGCTATTACGACGACCTGCTTCGCTTCATTGACCACAGCCAGGCAGGTGGCTTCCTGTGGCCCGACGTTCAGGCCCTGCTGCAGGTCGGCACCGACATCGGCAAGCTGCTCGACGGCCTGGCTGAAGAAGCGGCGGTCCTGAAAGCACAAACGCCACCCGACCAGCTTGCTGGCCCGGGTGGCGTTGCGCCGGGAACCTGACTTGGCGGGCTGATCGGGAGATCAGCCTCGCCTCGGCCGAGTCACTTGCAGAAGAATCAGACCGCGGCTTCGTCGGTCTCGCCGGTGCGGATGCGCACGACCTGCTCGACCGGGGTCACGAAGATCTTGCCGTCACCGATCTTGCCGGTCTTGGCGGCCTTGATGATGGCCTCGATGCAGCGCTCGACGTCGTCGCCCTTGACCACGACTTCGATCTTGACCTTGGGCAGGAAGTCGACGACGTACTCGGCGCCACGGTAGAGCTCGGTGTGGCCCTTCTGGCGACCAAAGCCCTTGACTTCGGTGACGGTCAGGCCGGTCACGCCCACTTCAGCCAGCGCCTCACGGACTTCTTCGAGCTTGAACGGTTTGATGACGGCGGTGATTTGTTTCATGGTGAGAACTCCGAGGATGCGTCGGGTGATGCGTCAGGATTGAGCCTTATTTAATCACGACTGCCGTCATGCACGAAAGCGAGAGGTGATGGGATAACGCCAATCCCGTCCGAAGGCACGGTGCGTGATGCGGATGCCGATGGGGGCCTGGCGGCGCTTGTATTCATTGATCTTGATGAGGCGCGTGACCTTGTCAACATCGGCGGAGGCGAAGCCGGCTGCCACGATCTGCTCGATGGACTGGTCCTGCTCCATGTAGCGCTCGAGGATGGCGTCGAGCACGTCGTACTCGGGCAGGCTGTCCTGGTCGGTCTGGTCGGGGCGCAGCTCGGCCGAGGGCGCACGGGTGATGATGCGCTCGGGAATGGGCTCGACCTGGCCCGCGGCCTTGGCCTGGGCATTGCGCCAGCGCGAAAGGCGGTAGACCAGGGTCTTGGCCAGGTCCTTGATGACGGCGAAGCCCCCCGCCATGTCGCCGTAGAGCGTGCAGTATCCGGTGGCCATCTCGCTCTTGTTGCCCGTGGTCAACACGATGGCGCCGGTCTTGTTGGACAGGGCCATGAGCAGCGTGCCGCGGATGCGGGCCTGGATGTTCTCTTCGGTGGTGTCCTCGGCCCGGCCGACGAACAGGGGCGCGAGCGAGGCCTTGAAGGCCTCGAACTCGGGCGCGATGGCGATCTCGTCGTGCCGCACACCCAGGCGCTCGGCCATGTCGCGCGCGTCGATCCAGGAGATGTCGGCGGTGTAAGGGGACGGCATCATCACGGTGCGCACCTTGTCTGCGCCCAGTGCATCGACCGCAATCGCCAGCACCAGGGCAGAGTCGATGCCACCGGACAGGCCGATGATCGCGCCCGGGAAGCCGTTCTTGCCCAGGTAGTCGCGCACGCCGGTGACCAGGGCCTGCCAGATCTCGGCTTCGGGCGACAGCGGCGCTGCCATGGCCCCGCCGACGTGCCCGCCGACCTGCACACGCAGGTGCAGCGTGGTGGTCTCGAAGCTGGGCGCGCGGGCCATGACCTGCCCCGATGCATCGACCGCAAACGAAGCGCCGTCGAAAACGACCTCGTCCTGCCCACCCACGAGGTGGGCGTACAGCAGCGGCAGGCGCACCTGGCGGGCGCGCTCGCCCATGCGCTGCTCGCGTTCGGCCAGCTTGCCGGCGTGGAAGGGCGAGGCGTTGAGCACGACCAGGGCCTGGGCACCGGCCGCCGCGGCGGCTTGGGCGGGCTCCTCGAACCAGGCGTCTTCGCAGATGAGCACCCCCACCTTCCAGCCGTCGGCGTCCACCACCAGGGGCTGCAGGCCCGCCTCGCGTCCGCTGACGAAGTAGCGGCGCTCGTCGAACACCTGGTAGTTGGGCAGTTCGCGCTTGGCATAGGTGCCCACCACCTGGCCGCCCTGGATGGCGCTGGCGGCGTTGAGCAGGCGCGGCACGGCGTGCGAGCGGGTGCGCACGCCTTCGTCGCGCTGGCGCTGCGGATGACCGATGATCAGCGTCAGGCCGTTCAGGTCGGCCAGGTCGGCTGCGAGTTGGGACAAAGCCGCTTCACACGCCCGCAAGAAGGCGGGGCGCAGCAGCAGGTCTTCCGGGGGGTAGCCGCACAGGGCCATTTCCGGCGTGACCACCAGGCGCGCGCCTTCGGCGTAGGCTTGGCGGGTGGCTTCGGTGATGAGGCGCGCGTTGCCGGCCAGGTCGCCGACGACGGGGTTGATTTGCAGCAAGGCCGCATGGAGCACAGGAGCGGCCACAGGGGTCACAGCGTTCATGGACATGGATCAGGCAGACAGCGCACGAAGCGCACCAAACGCACAGGGGCAAGACCGCATGGTACCGGCAGCCAGCAGGCTGGCGTGGCTCGACCACCCTTCGCAGGTGGATTCGACCGAGTGGGACACGCTGGTGGCGGGCATCGAAGGGGGCACGCCCTTCCTGCGGCATGGCTTCCTGACGGCCATGGTCGACAGTGGCAGCGCCTGCTCGGACACCGGCTGGCAGCCGCGTTTCATCGTCGTGCGCGACGAGTCGCAGCGGTTGATCGGCGCCTGCCCCGTCTTCCTGAAATCGCACTCCTACGGCGAGTACGTGTTCGACTGGGCCTGGGCCGATGCGCACGATCGCGCGCTGGCCCCGCACGGCCACCGCTACTTCCCCAAGCTGCTGTCGGCCTCGCCTTTTTCGCCGATCCCCGGGGTGCGGCTGCTGGTGCACCCTGCGCTGCCTGCCACCGAGCAAGCCGCCGTGCGACAACAGATGCTCGAAGCACTGCGCCAGGCCTGCGAGGACGAAGGCTGGTCGTCGGCGCACCTGCTGTTCGTCTCACCCGACGAAGCGCGGCTGGCCCAGGCATCCGGCTGGCTGGTGCGTCAAGGCGTGCAGTTCCATTGGCAGAACCGGGAGCCCGAGCCCTACACCAGCTTCGAGGACTTCCTCGCCAGCATGCAGCGAGACAAGCGCAAGAAAACCCAGCAAGAGCGCCGCAAGGTGCGCGATGCCGGCGTCACCTTCGAGGTGCTCGAAGGCGCCACCATCACCGAGGCCGACTGGGACTTCTTTCACCGCTGCTACACGCGCACCTACCTCGAGCACGGCCAGCGCCCCTACCTCGACCGCGGCTTTTGGTCGATGGCCAGCCAGACCGGGCCCGATCAGTGGGTGATGTTCGTCGCCAGCCTGGGCGGCGAGCGCATCGCGGCCTCGCTGCTGGCGGTGGACCCGCTCAACCGCCTGGCCTTCGGTCGCTACTGGGGTGCCTTGCAAACGGTGTCCTGCCTGCATTTCGAGGCCTGCTACCACCAGCCGCTGGCATGGTGCATCGAGCGGGGCATGCGCCGCTTCGAAGGGGGCGCACAAGGCGAGCACAAGTTGGCGCGGGGCCTGTTGCCGAGCCCGACCCGCTCGGTGCACTGGCTGCGCCACCCTGGCCTTCGCGAAGCCGTGGCCGATTTCTTGCATCGTGAATCGCAAGGCATCGGCCGCTACGTCGACGAACTCGAAGAGAGGGCACCGTTCAAACCCTCTGGCGAGCCAGCGCAGGCAGGTGCAATATCCACCGAATAAAACAGGCTGAGACAAACCGTCATGCAAGGCACACCAGCGCCCGGAGCCCCCACTCCCGGCTTGCCAACCATCCTCGACATCGAGGCCTCCGGCTTCGGCCCGGGCAGCTACCCCATCGAGGTCGGCTTCGTCACTGGCGATGGCAAGGCGTGGTGCAGCCTGGTGCGCCCAGAGTCCGACTGGCAGCACTGGGACGAGAAGGCCGCGGCCATGCACGGCATCACGCGCAGCAACATCGAGCAGCATGGCCGCAGCGTCGTCGACATCGCCGCCGCACTGAACGAACGCCTGCGCGGCCAGACCGTCTACTCCGACGCCTGGGCCCACGACTACGCCTGGCTCAACCGCATTTATGAGTCGGCCGAGCGCAGCCCCAGCTTCAAGCTCGATAACCTGCGAGCCCTGCTCGACGAGCAGCAGGCCGCCCATTGGCACGAGGTCAAGGTGCGCCTGCTCGGCACACTCGGCAGCCCACGCCACCGTGCCAGCGCAGACGCCCGCCTGCTGCAGCAAACCTTCCTGGCGGTGCAGGCTTGGCGCATGGCTGCAGCCTGAGTCAAGCGCAAATCAGCGCAAAAAGACCCCTGGGCAATTCAAGTCCCCTCACGGTGTGACCGAAATCCCCATCACTGCGTTTTCACCAGTCGGGGTGTCCATGTCGTCGCTGATGTCTTCGGTGAACATGGGGACGCCCACCAGCCCCCTCCACCCGGCCCACCGAGCCTCCGGTCTCGTGTCGCTGGCCTGCCTCGCGGCGGGGCTCGCGTTGACGTCCTCTCATCATGTGCCGGTCCAGGTGGCCGGACTGTGCTTGGCCGGGGCCACCGGCTGGATGAGCTGGCGAGCCCACAGCCGCATGCGCCGGGCACTGGAGATGGCCCACCACAACGAGGCCACCTGGCAGGCCTGCATGCAGGGCAGCCAGGATGCCGTCATGGTGCTGGAGCGCCGCAACGACATGATGGGCCGCTTCATGGGCTACACCGTCGTGCAGGCCAACCACAAAGCCCACCAGCTCTTTCGCACCGACGGCATGCCCCTGGTCGGCCAGCTGCTCAAGGACGTGCTGCCCGAGGACGAGCATGGCAACTTCCACCAGCGTGTCCAGCTCGCTGCCGAATCGGGGCAAGCCCAGGTCGACGAGCAGGCCAGCCCCTCGCCCGAGCGCAGCAGCCATCAGCGCTGGCTGCACCACCAGATCATCCCGCTGCCGTCCGGCATGGCGCTGATCTCGCGCGACACCACCGAGGCACACGAGTCCATGCAGGCTGTGCGGGAGCAGGAAACCTTCTACCGCAGCGCCGTCGACAGCCTGCCGATGGCGCTCTACGCCCGCAGTGCCCGCGCCCACAACCACGGCCGCTACATCGTGTGGAACCGCCAGGCGGCCGAGATCATGCAGATGCCAGCCGAGCAGGTGCTGGGCCGCCGGGCCAGCGACGTGATGCCGCCCGACATCGCACAACGCGGCGACGCACACGACCAGCTCGTGCTGCAGGAGCCCCGCACCCATTTCTTCCCGAGCCTGGTCTTCCGCACGCCTCAGGGCGAGCGACTGGTCGACCTCATCAAGACACCCGTCTACGGCGTCGATGGCCAGCTCGACCACATCCTGTCGATCGCCAACGACGTGACAGAGAGCCGACGTGCCGCCGAGCAGCTCAAGCTGGCCTCGCGCGTGATGGCGGAAACCGCAGACGGCGTGGTGGTCAGCGACGCGCTCGACCGCATCGTGATGGTCAACCCCGCCTTCCTGAAGATGATGGGGCTGCGCCAGGAAGCGGTGATCGGCCAAAGCGCCGAGCTGCTGGGCATGACCCCGCTGCGCGAGAGCCACTTGCCCGGCATCGAAGACGCCCTGCAACGCGGCCACCGCTGGACGGGCGAATGCGCCCTCGTCGGCGCGGACGGCCGCCCGCTGGAGACCTGGCTGGCGGTGACCACGCTGCGCGGCGAAGACCAGCGCCTGTCGCAGCACATCCGCGTGCTGACCGACATCTCCGTGCTCAAGGCCCAGCAGCGCGAGCTGGCCGAGCAGGCTCGCCGTGACAGCCTCACCGGCCTGCCCAACCGCCGCGTGTTCGTCGAGCGCCTGCGCCAGGCCATGGCGCGCGCGCGCCGTCAGCCTCAAACCCTGGCCGTCATGTTCATCGACCTCGACGGCTTCAAGGCCATCAACGACCGCCTCGGCCACGCCGCGGGCGACAGGCTGCTCATCGAGGTGGCGACCCGGCTCGAGTCATCGGTGCGCGACACCGACTGCGTCTGTCGCCTGGCCGGCGACGAGTTCACCGTCATCCTCGAAGGCGCGGGCCACCCGACCGAGGTGCACCGCATCGGCCAGCGCATCCTCGAGCGCCTGGGCCAGCCCTGCGTGATCGGTGAAGAAACCGTCTGGCCTGGCGCCAGCGTGGGCGCGGCGCTGTTCGAATTGCAGGACAGCCACGACAGCCTGTGCCAGCGCGCCGACGCCGCGATGTACACCGCCAAGCGCGCCGGCAAAGCCCGCTTCGTGCTGCAAGGTGACGAGGTGGCACCGCATCACCCCCCATCGGTGCAACAGGCCTGCGCCTGAGGACGCTGCTCCCCGCGATCGAGGGGCGCACCACAACGGTGCCAGGCGTCCGCCATCCGGACCACCCTGGTATAAACACCGAGCCCCACCGGACGGCCTGCTGGACGCAGGCTGTCGGCGTTTCGCCCACCCTTCCCTTTTGTCGCGCATGCAGCCTCACGACCGCCCCGCATCCTCTCAAGCCGTCAGCCCCACCGGGGCGACCAGCCGACCTGCGGGGGCCCAGCGGCAGCGCGTTGTCATCATCGGCTGCGGCTTTGGTGGCCTCGAAGCTGCCAAGGCGCTGGAAGGCGCCGACGTGGACGTGGTCGTCATCGACCGCACCAACCACCACCTCTTTCAGCCCCTGCTCTACCAGGTGGCCACCGCCGGCCTGCCCGCGCCCGCCATCGCCGCGCCCATCCGCCACGTGCTGCGCAAGCAGATCGCGCAGGGTCACCTGACGGTGCTGATGGGCGAGGTCACGTCCATCGACACGGCGTCTTCATGTGTGGTGCTCGACGGCGGTGAACACCTGCATTACGACCAGCTCATCGTGGCCGCAGGCGCCACCCACAGTTACTTCGGCCGCGACGAGTGGGCCAAGTACGCGCCCGGCCTCAAGACCCTGGGCGACGCCTTCACCATCCGCCGTCGCGTGCTGACCGCCTTCGAGCAGGCCGAGCGCGAGCCCGACCCGGCCAAGCGCGAACCCTGGCTGACCTTCGCGGTCGTGGGCGCGGGCCCCACTGGCGTCGAGATGGCCGGCACGATGGCCGAGATCGCTCAGCACACCCTGAGCGCCGAGTTTCGCCGCATCGACTCGCGCGACGCCCGCGTCATCCTGCTCGAAGGCGCCCCCCGTGTGCTGGGCACCTTCACCGAAGACCTGTCTCAGCGCGCCAAGGAGCAGCTCGAAGGCCTCGGCGCCGAGGTGCTGCCAGGTGCCAAGGTGACCAACATCACTGCCTTCGGCATCCACTACGACGTGGCCGAGAAGCAGCCCGATGGCAGCAGCCGCAACGTCTCGCACTTTTTGCCCACGCGCACCGTGATCTGGGCCGCGGGCGTGGCCGCCTCACCGCTGGGCAAGGCCCTGGCCAAGAGCACCGGCTGCGAGCTCGACCGCGCCGGCCGCGTGGTGGTGCAGCCTGACCTGACCATCCCAGGCCACCCGAACATCCACGTGGTGGGCGACCTGGCCAGCGCCAAGAGCTACCTCGACCCGCACAACCCCACGCCCGTGCCCGGCGTGAGCCCTGGCGCCAAGCAGATGGGCCGCAAGGCCGCCTTCAACATCATGCGCCGCATGAAGGGGCTGGAGCCGCAGGCTTTCCGCTACTTCGACTACGGCTCGCTGGCCACCATCGGCAAGCGCGCGGCCGTGGCCATGATCGACCTGCCTTTCACGAAGAAGCAGGTGCGCTTCAGCGGCTTCAGCGCCTGGCTGTTCTGGCTGTTCGTGCACGTTTACTTCCTGATCGGCTTTCGCAACCGCATGGTGGTGATGATGGATTGGGCCTGGGCCTACTTCACCTCGCAGCGCCATGCCCGCGTCTTCCCCGATCCGCACGCACTGGAGCCGCACAAGGTGCTGGTGAGCGTGGCCGATGCGCGCGCCACGCCAGGGACCAAACCAGCGGCGTCCCCTGCACCGGTCGAGGCACCTGCGCCCAGCCAGGCAGGCTGAGTCGCCACAGCGTCCAACGGGTGACGCCTGGCGTGGCAACATCGGGCCTGATCGCCTGAAAGCATCAGGCCCCGAGCAGGACCCACCCGTGAACGCCCCCACCACCGCTGCCCTCGCCTCA
>JACCDV010959819.1_pt1 | contig 11687 bp, 10 predicted proteins | sample 7446131 | NCBI WGS metagenome assembly JACCDV01 (sample SAMN15323448, study PRJNA562643) | freshwater metagenome | isolation source: river surface water | place: USA:Blue River Watershed | collected 2017-08-17
ATTACTCATGGTAAAGGTGAGTACTACGAGGCCACCCATCACGAACAAAGCCGTCCGTTGCAGGAGATCTGGAGTGAAGTCATTACTCCTATGCGGTATAAACCACCGCCACAGTCGCTCTTTCATTCCTACTAGTATAGCAGATGGTTGTATAGATGTAATTTACATCACCACAACAGAGTTTATTTGCAATGATTTTTATAAAAATCAACACCAAACCAGAGCCATGCTAACTGGTAAAAGTCTAAGGTTTTAAGATTAGTTGTAACAATCTTCAATTTATATAACTCATTAGCCTCTTCAGGTCGCAAAACGCAGAACGCAGCCAACGCTGAACCATACATTGCATAATGCTCAAAATTTGCAGATGGAATACCACTTGAAGCATAGGTGGCAAATAATTTATTATGTAACCGCCAATCACGTTCGAGGATTGTTACAATTGGATTTAAGATTGTCAATGTATCGGTATAAGGAGCCACAACATGCTGTTGTGCAATTCGGTATGGTATCCTCATTGCTTCCCAAGCAAAATCACCTGATTTTCGCATCGTAACATAGTCCTTCGATGTAAGGTTGTCATTTTTAATTTTACACCAGTCCTGTGGTAGTCCAGCTGCACCCCGGCATTTATTCAAAGCGATATATGAAGATTCAATCAGACTTTCCCAATCATATCGAGAATCAAATTCAGCAAAAACAGAATATAGATAGGGGCTTAAATAAGAAGGATTAATAACAGCACCTCCCGGATCAGAACTAGTCCAATTACCAGCAGTAACATAGCGAATACCACCAGTTACCTTCGTAAGCTCAGTCCACATACCCTGGAGCACGTGTAAGGCACTAGTCCGATAACGCTCATCACCCCACTTTTCATACGCCAGGATTAGTGCATAGGCAATATCCTGATCAGCATCAGTGGCAACATTTTGATCAATGACTTTACCATCAATCCAAATCCAGGAAAAAGTGCCTGTTTTCCTCTGTAGCGATGACTCTGTCCAATTCCAAATCTGGTCAAAAGTTACTTTATCGTCCATTCCAACAGCCATAATGAGCCCATATGCTTGGGATTCTGAAACTGTACCACCAGGTCGAGATTTAATCATGCCGCTAGAGGACGCGTAACGTTGTAACGATTCAGCATAGATCAGATTAAGAAAATCTTCAGGAGTAGTCTCTTTATATGTCTCTAGCTGAACTAAATTAGCGAGGGCAGGCATATTTGGTGCGTAGCGATTACTGTCAAAAGTAAGCGCGGTATATAGTATTAATCCTATACCCACCATTATCATTACAAACCTAAACATAAAACATTTTACCACTAAATTTGATTTGCGTTACTAAGCAATATAGCGTTGTGAGTATTTATGCTCAATTTTTTGCCTTAGTCTGCCTGTAGTAAAATATGAAAGGAGGAAATAACCGTATATTTTCAACAATAATGTTGGCGTAACGACTATATTATGCTTTCGAATATTATTTAAACGAATTTTTAAATCCCTAACTGCATTCAGTCTTGATTTGTGAGCGGTTGAGTTTGCGTGATATCTATAACGAATCAGATAGTTTGGTAGATTAGTAATAGTATAGCCTCGATAAATTAACCGAATCCATAAATCCATATCTTGACCATTAGTATAATTTTCATTATATCCACCAACTGCAAGAATATCTTTCTTTCGAAAAGCAACACTCGGATGAAATAGCGGGTTATATAAAAGAATATTTTTTTTAATGTATGCCTTATCACATATTTTTCGCTTTTCGAGAATAACCTTACCTTGATCATCAATAATTTTTGCCCAAGTTCCAAGAACTGACACGTCTTGATTTGCGTCAAGAAATTCAATTTGTTCCTTAATTCTATTTGGCTCAGAAATATCATCGCCATCCATACGAACAATATATTCAGTATCAGCTAGAGACAAGGCGAGATTGAGATTTTTAGTTATCCCTTGTGAGATGTTATTTTTTATATAGTTAATTCTACTATCACCTAAATACTTCTGAACACAGGTGTCTGAAGCATCAGTAGAGGCATCGTTAACTATGATAAAACAGAAGTTTTTAAAAGTTTGATTTAAAATACTTGATATCGAATCGTCAAGGTATTTTTCGGCATTACGAAATGGCATTATAACCGTAACTCTCTTTTGTGCGAAGGAGTATCTACTCATTATTTTGTTGATTTAGAAACATCATAATAGGCATTTATTTTTTCTGTTTCAAATTTACTTAACATAGACACAGTAAGGTGCAATAATACATACAATGGGAGTTTAACCGGGTTGATGTATAGATTTTTTACGAATTTATTTATTAGCAAATATTTTGGAATTCTACGCTCAGTAAGAACCAATTTTGTATTAATCTCTTGAGAGAATTTTCTTTGAGTCGTAATTATACGTTTAGCATACTTTATATAATCAGATAAGGTTGAAGGCAACTTAAAATATGCAATGATTTTAGCCGCGACTTGATAACGAAAACCTAAGTTCCTTGACTGTAAGTATGAGTACTGGTCTTCTCCACTAGAGTCAAGTTCATCAAAGCGTAACTGTTTATATAAAGGTTTAATAAATGCCCGCATATGACCTACACAGGTATATATATTGTTACCGTTCTTAATCCCCCGATACACTGACTGCTTAAAATCATGGCCTGCAATCAGCACAGCTTCTAGATAGGTTCGTGGCGCTTCAGGAATAGCCCATTGACCACTAAAATCTGTACTACCATCACATAAAGGTGTAATCAATTTCGCAATTGCGTTTTCATCTTCGAAACGAATATCGGCATCAACCAACACCATTATATCGCTATCAGCTAAGCCTAATAGCTGGTTTTGCCGATAATTCTTTCCGCGGCGTATAGGATCATCAACCAGCACAATTCTTTCATCAACAATGCTACGAACAATTGACGCAGTTGAATCAGAACTACCATCAGATGCAACTATGATTTTAGTAATTAAAAATCCTTCGGTGTGTTGAGCGAGCATAGTACGAACAATACTGTCGATGTTTGCTTCTTCATTATATGCGGGAATACCTACAGTAACTGTTTTCATATTACATTAATTATGGTTACTAAAACCTATAATAAAGAACAATGCTGTTAGACTTAAAAATGCTGTGAGGAACATCCCTTCAATAAACCCTGCCAAACTGGGCGGGGTTAGCGCTATATACAGCGGGAATATAAGTGACATAAGACACACTGTGTGGGTAACTTTATATCTCCCCAGAGTGTGATGGTAGAGTGTCACCGTATGAATAATTGCAAATAGACTAATTGCCAGTAAATATAGCATCATAAATGGAATAATGGCCATAGCTTTTGCTCCAAAAAACGTTAAAAGTAACCATTCACCAAACCAATACATTACAGATAAGAAAGTTACGAGAATTACACCAACTACCGCTAGCACCACATAAAGCACCGGTTGTGTAGCTTGTCCTTCCCGAACAGAACGACCCACTCCACTGATTATTACCACACCAAATAATGAAGCAGTAAAAAATAGCACTTTCCCAAGTAAGGTAAGTAGTGCGTAGGCTCCCGCTTCAACTTCATTCAAAAAAGTCCGTGCAAGAATAATATCAAAACTTAGATATACTAAGGTTGATATCCCAAGTACAACAGAGTAGAAAAAAAACTTAATATCAAATGGACTTTCTTCGACGTGTCTCCATATAGATACTGGAGTCTTACCAGTTCGCCACAAAAGTGTAGCAAATATAAAAGTAGCAAGAAATGAAAGAGGGATCGAAGCGTAGGTATAGGCACTCCAACCAATTAACACAAATAACAACGCAAGTAGTAACCGAATCGCAGATTCAAATACAAACACACCCCCAGCAACACCGTATGCATCATTACCCAATGAGAAACCACGCATATAAGCAATAAGCGGCATAAAAAAGACAACTAGAGCAAATGAAGCTAAAGCGATCTCATTTATGACCCACACATGCGCCAAAATCGGTGTAAGAAAAAGCCAGATTGCTGCAAAAAAAGCACATTTTTTTACGATTTGTGGCAACCAACCCACCATACCAGTAAGTACCACTGTGCGATGAGTAGCTACTGATAAACCATTCGTAAAAACTTGCAATCCATACAAAAGACCCATAAATAGTGCTACGAGACTAAAATCAGTTAAACTAAGTTTTACACCCAGATATAAGTTGAAAATCAAATTTAATGCATTAGCAACCACTGAAGCAATGGAAAATATTAACCCGTTTCTTATCATAAACGACGTAGAAGCTTGAAACTGTTCCTTGGTTACTCTTATCATAGCTATTTCAATTTTTCTAACTCCTGCTCTGTCCAAATTTGTCTATTTCTAGGGAAATTTGCAATTGCTTCTGGTTCTAAGCCAGAATATTGAGCATCACTTAAAACCAGCTCTGTATCGAGTTCATACAAATCTGTTTCTGTATCAGACGCGACAATATGATAATACTTCAAGAAATTCTCGTCTTTTGCCCAAAGTTCAGTTACTGGATCAAAGAATTGCTGCTGACTAATCGAACCAGGTCTAGTCATAATGACCCATTCGGCATATAACCAAGGTTTATTTAACGCAATATCAAAGTATTGATAATTCCCCTCATAGATAAATGAACGTAACGGTAGGTTGGTATCAAGAAAATATTTATCGTTATTAAATCGTGTGGAAAGGATATATCCACCATCAATGGCGTTGTATTTCAAATACTTAATAATATTTGATTCAGTGCTTCTATCACTTGCACTACGATCCATTTTAATTACCGCAAAGCGATTGGTCACTATAACTTGGTAAGAGAAGATTACATTAATACTGAGAATTAGACACGTGATACAAATAATTACTCCACGGAATAAATATGACCGATACGATGAGTATGCTGAAGCTAAAAATGTTGCAATTGCAACCGCAACAAAACCAATCCATGTCAGTGCATAACGTACATTATGGAAGTCATTCCACGGGGAAAATTCTGAGACAACAACTGAGTTTTCCCAACGTAACATGTTGAGCGCCACTGCCAAAAGAGGCACAATCAAAATAACTAGTACTGAATAAAGTTCAAATCGTCTGCGAGCAACTAACACAGTTAAGATGCCACATAATAGACCCATATATACAAGTGGGCGACTCATCATGTAAAAAGAAGCGTGGAGCAAAGCTTTCCATGCAGGCGGCGCTGTAAAACCTTCTGGAGTGATATTTGCAACCACCCAATTTGTTTCAGCGCCAACACCAGCAAATCCTAATGGATGACCAACAAAAATCCATGAGTATGTCATAAGGTACAACACTCCCATAACGGCCGGAATACCAAATATAAATGCAAGAGCCTCAATTTTAAGGTATTTTTCGCGCCGCACGAGTAAGATAATCAATGCTAAGAAGCCAACCACAGGAAGCAGTAGAAGTCCTTCGTATCGAGATACCGCTGCAACAGATACTAATCCACCAGCTATGATCAAGTCATACAATTTATCATCTTGTAACCAACGCAGAAAATGAAAGGATAATGCAAAACTGACACTAAGTAGCAGCACTTCCATCATCGGTGTTGCAGAGTAGTACAAGACATATGGATTAAGCAGGTATATTATTACTGCTACCAATGCAAATAATCTTGTATTTGTTAATCGAAAAACTAAGCGATACAAATATACTGTACCAATTACAAATATTGGCACCAAGGTAGCGAACCCAGCTAATCCACTTTGAAACAGAAAATCGTTCATTGAGGCAGGTATCATCAATACATGAAGTAATGGTGGCCAGGAGCCAAGCTGAGTTATGCCAGGTGTAAGGCTGTCTGTAGTGAGACGAGCAAAGATAAGATGGGCAATTTGATCGGCAAGTATAGTCAACAGATTGTTAACAAACAACCACCAAGCCATGCAACTTGACGTTACAAATGCCAAACATGCAACTACTATTTCTTGCCAATAATTCGCTATTTTTTTCATTGTTTCATTCTAAAAAACTTCCTAAACGCAAAAGTTCGTCCATTTGCAAGATGAGTACCATGTACCGTTTTCTCCCAATGGTGGGGCTTGATAAAAATTTCTATTACTGCTCTTGTGGTCGCTACGGCCAACATAATCCAATAGATAAACGACAGAAGGTTATATTTGACCAAATCATAACGTCCTCGTTTATATGTAGCCAATAGATTTAGATAGGTGAATATAAAATTACCTAAAACGAAAGAAAAAACAGAAATATAAAGAATCGGTCTAGGGAAAAGCTCTTGAATAAAAGCCGGTTGAAAAAATATCCATACCAAAAAAACAATCCAATAAATGAAATTTATAACATTTATGAGAACACTGCCAGGGACAATGAGTAAGAAACCTAAAAGATTCTTTAATCCGCCAATTTCTTTTGTAAAACGAAAGGGGTGCCGCATATGCACAATTGATGTTTGTATGAAACCTTTCATCCATCTTGTACGTTGCAGAACCCAAGATTTAAAATCTGCAGTAGCTTCTTCTTGACTCGTGGAGTCAAGTATTCCAGTTTTTTGTCCAATTCGTGCCAATCGAATACCCATATCACAATCCTCTGTAACATTGTATGGGTCCCAGGCACCAATTTGACTAATCATCTCTGTTCTAAAATGAGTACTGTGTCCAGACAAAGGAAGTGGGACTCCGAGCTTTTGCAACCCTGGCATAAAATAGTCATAGTGAAATGAAAATTCAGAATTAAAAAGTCGTGTCACTAACGACTGCTTTGGATTATAGTGATCAAGCTTTGTTTGTAAACAGGCGATATCTTGGTTCTTTTTAAATGCCAAAAACGCCCGTCTGAGCTGTAGTGGTTCAGGAATAATTTCTGCATCATAAATAACTAAAAATTCACCACTCACTTGCAAGAAAGCTACATTTAGTGCTTTTGGCTTGGTCTTTGGCTTAACATCAGGAAGAATCAAAGTCTTAAAATGCGAAGGTAATCCCGCCTCTGATATAGCATTAATCGTCGGATGATCATACTCTTCAAGAGTTATCGTGATATCAAGCTTATCTGTAGGGTAATTTATGGAACCCATTGCTGCAGAGATTTGATTAATTACACCTTCTTCACGATAGAGTGGAATTAAGATTGTGTAGATTGGCAATTCACCTTCCGGAATTGCTAGAGCTTCTTCGTCAGAAATTTTTATTTCTGGATTATACCTAATCGCTAGGTATACGATAAACACCTTAAATAACATGAAAAGGAGATAGAATGCGGCGATTAACGCAGAAAGTATTACAAAAGCAGGTATGCCAGTCAGATTAGATACCACGTAAAAGAAACCAATGGCTACAGTTAGTGTTAACAAGAAAAAAGAAACTGACTCGGCATAAATATGACGTTTCGCACTATGAATCTCTGGTAGAAACAAAAAATCGTGTTCATTAGAAAAATTATATGGCGAGCGCTCAGAATGGTGTGGATAATCAATAAACTTAAAAAAGCTTCGAGCAAGATATCGCGTCCTCAACACTAAGGCGCCACTAAATAACTCCAAAGCGGTTTGAAATGGCCTTACCTTACTTTCTCCAAATTTTCTCTCTGGAAAATCAATATCAACTGAAGAAACCCTCCATTTCATTCGAACAGCTTTATAAACAAACTCATAATCAAAACCCCATTTTGTTGGACTTAGTTGCAAATTGTAAAAAACTTTTTTTGAGAAAACTTTCAAACCTGATTGTATGTCATGATTTATACCAAACACAAAATGACCAAAAATGGACTTGAAGACTCTACTCAGAAACGTTCGACTTTTGGTTGTTTGTCTATATGTACGATTAGCAATAACTATTTCTGCTTCCTGATTGTAAATTTTTGAAAACATTTCTTTAATCGCTTCAGGTGGGTATTGTAAATCACCATCAATCATTCCAATCACATCAAACAGGGCGCGTTCAATACCTTCTAGAAGTGAATATGCCTTACCCTTTTTGCCTTCTTTTAAATAGATTCTAATATTAGAATTGCGAATGCTTGCACTTTGTAGAAAGCCAAAAGAACCATCTGAGGAATGATCGTCAATGAAAATTAATTCATATCTATTACAAAACGATTCCAATACATCAACTAATCTGTTTATTAATTGCCCAAGATTGTCAATTTCATTGTAGATGGGAATAATAACACTTAAGTTTTTCATTACGTTTCAAAGTATCACACTATATAACTTTGTCAAGTATAAATATACTTCATTCTAACCTTTAGTAACATATTCTTTCAGACAAAACATATTAAGTATAAATTTGCCTGGTACTTGCTTTTAATAGAAAGTATGATATATTCATCCCCTCTTGTTATTTTTGAACAAAAAAAGGATCTCGTCATGGAAATTCCTCACGGATTCAGCCAGGAAGTGAAGTTTGACGACCTCATGATGCCTCACCCATCCACGGTTGAAGGAAAAATCCAGGCCAATGAAAAGCGCTCTTTGATGGCGGCTGAGTGGGCAGCAGCTGAAGGTCTTGCTGATCTTCTTCCCCTGGAGGATGATGCAGGTTACCGAAACATCATGAAAATCGCTGCGGAGTAAACCAGATTGGGGCGTGCAGTAATGCACGCCCCTTAATTCATTTATGAGAAAACGGGACGAATTTTAATTGACTTTATAAATAATAATGTTATAATTTAAATAATGTTAGATTCCCTTCTAAATGTGTTTATATTCACACTAGTTGCCATAAGCACCCTCGTCTGTGGCTATTTTGTGTTTATAAATCTCAGTAGTACTAGTGGTCGAATAGTTACAATTTTCATCACCCTCATTATATTGTCTAACTGTGTAGCGAAGTTGTTTTACCTCTTTTTTATTGGAAAAGGTAGTGGCACACGTACGTAACATATGAAAAAAATCGCCTACCACATCATCTCGCATAAACTGACCGTCTACTTGTTTCTCTATGTTGTGCTCTTCTTGATTATTGGGGCGACATTACTCGTCGAGCCAACTACTAATAATTCCTTTCCAGTACTACGATTCATAATCGTCATTTTCGCAAGTCTTTTGCTGACAAAGTATTTCTTATATATGTTTCTCAGTCCTTGGAATGAGGTTAGCCAAAAACTAAAACAACGACGCCTCGAACGTCAGCAAGCAGCACCTTATCGGCCGCGAGTAACGGTTCTTGTGCCAGCGTGGAATGAAGGTTTGGGCGTTGTGACCACTATCGAAGGTTTGCTTAAAAGCGATTATCACAATCTCGAGATCTTGATGATTGACAACGCTTCAACTGACAACACAGCGGTAAACATGCGTAAACTCATACGTGAGCATAATCAAGCAGCTAAAGACGGATTCCGTTCGAGAGAGATGGTAGTAAAGTACCTATACCAAGGAATACAGGGTAAAGGACACGCTTTGAACATGGGTCTTGAGCACGCCACCGGTGACATCATTTTGTCGATCGACGCGGACTGCTATATTCCACCTCAAACCGTTGGTAATTTTGTGAAGTATTTCATCGACCCTTCCGTCATGGCCGCTGTGGGTAATGTGAGAATTGGTAATACCAATACAATTTTAGGTGTGATACAGTACCTAGAATTCCTCTTTTCTTTTTATTTCAAAAAAGCTGAATCGCTTGTAAATACTATATATATTATTGGAGGTGCTGCTGGTGCGTTCCGCAAACAAGTATTCGAACAACTAGGCACATACAGCGCTACGAATATTACAGAAGATATTGAACTGTCGGTTCGCATTCAATCCGCAGGTATGAAAATCGCTTATGCTCCAGATGCGTTAGTGTATACCGAAGGGGCAGTCACCCTCAAGGGACTCATGAAGCAACGTTTGCGCTGGAAAAGAGGTCGTTTTGAGACCTTTTCTGAGCATAAGCACCTGTTTTTCAGTACGAAAAAGCAGCATAATAAATTACTCACTTGGTTGATATTACCACTTGCAATCTTAGGAGAATTACAGTTGTCATTAGAGATTTGTTTTTTGACTTTTCTATATATTTTCTCATTCTTAACGAATGATTTCTCTTCGTTTATATCTGGCATTGTCGTTGTTGGTTCGATGTTTATGGTACAGGTGGTATTTGACGAACATCGTGATAAATTATGGTCATTTATACTACTTGCTCCTATTGGTTGGTTACTGTTCTATATTAGTACCTACGTTGAAACATACGCGTTGTTCAAATCAGTCAGTGGGCATTTGAGAAAATCGGAGATAACTTGGCAAAAATGGGATAGACAGGGTGTATTCACCAAAGCTGCCGACTAATCAGGTATACTTTAGTTTGATTAAAAATACATGAAAAATCAAAAAAAATACTCTAAAAGAAATATATTATTAGGAGGATTAATTATAGCGCTAGTGATCGTCGGTGTAATTGGACATAACTTATACAGTGCATCGTTTATGAAAAGTGCCGACCTGACTTATGCGGAAGAGGAAACCTTTGCTTCTGTGACTGTTGAAGGCAGCGAACAAACTGCAGGCCCACGCAAAAAGCGCAACCTAACAAGTACTACAACTACTACGACTTCAACAACAACACCGACGACAACCAGCGCAGTTCTAGCCATCCCACCACCAACATTAAAAACTATGGCTTGGATTTATCCTGGGGCACCAGCGTGTAGCGCAACAACGGAAATTGCCGACGGACGTAAAATCAATACGTTAAAAGCAGAGTACTTTACCATTGCTGCTGGTGTCATGCAGCAAATATCAAGTACAGAATATTGCAACGGTTATTCAGCCACAAACATCGCAAAGCTAAAGCAGTACTCAACCGAGCAATATGTCACAGTATCTTCAGCAAGTGCCGCCAGTATGACGATGTTTCTCGGTGACGAAACCATTAGAAAAGCTGCTGTAGCAAGCCTCACAGACTTTGTAGTAACGAATAATATTACGGGTGTTGAGTTAGACTTTGAGGACTTTGGCGGTTGGAATGCCGATTCATATGCATTATTCAAAGTCTTTGTCACAGAACTTGGCACTTCCCTCCACAATCATTCAAAGAAACTCATGATTGATGGTCCAGCCATATCAAACACATCAGAGCAAGGTTGGTATGTCTGGAGGTACAGTGATTTTGTTAATCTTCCCGTCGACAACATCGTGGTTATGACCTACGACTACCAGTTTGATCATGGTTCTGGACAACCCATAGCCCCTCTAGACTGGATGCGGTCAACAATGGCATACATAAGTACCCAATATCCGAAGAGTAAGCTCGTTATGGGTATCCCTTCATACGGATATCAAGGTACTATTGGCACCTATCGATCAACAATCCTGACACACGACCAAATCAAGAGTAAGACAGGATACAGCACCGCGCAACGAGACACCAGATCAGGAGAAATGATGTGGACCAGCGGTACAACACAATACGTATTCCAGGACAGCGAGAGTATGAACAAAAAGGCAGCAGTTGCTACCGAACTTGGTATCCCAGCAATCTCAGTCTGGCACCTCGGTGGAAATATGTGGTTCAAATAGTATCGCAATGCCAGTTACTTAAGCAACCCCGAAACAACAAAAAGCGCCCGTAATCGGGCGCTTTTTGTTTATTTATCTTGTAAGTTAGCGAACCAAGACATTTGTAGTAAGGTTTTCTCCGTCAAAGCTTGGGTAAGCTTCGATACCAGGACACATGATGTCGTTAATCTGCCAACGAGTAGTCTTGTA
>JACCDV010087706.1_pt1 | contig 11685 bp, 13 predicted proteins | sample 7446131 | NCBI WGS metagenome assembly JACCDV01 (sample SAMN15323448, study PRJNA562643) | freshwater metagenome | isolation source: river surface water | place: USA:Blue River Watershed | collected 2017-08-17
CCAGCCAGATCCGAAGTTGCCCACGGCGCTCTTGACGAAGGCTTCTTTGAAGGCCGCGTAGCTGCCCCACTTGGCGTTGATGGCCGCGGCCAGGGCGCCGGTGGGCTCGCCACCGCCGTTGGGCTTCATGCAGTTCCAGAAGAAGGTGTGGTTCCAGATCTGGGCGGCGTTGTTATAGATGCCACCGCTGGACTTTTTGACGATGGACTCCAGATCCATGCTCTCGAACTCGGTGCCCTTTTGCAGGTTGTTCAGGTTGACCACGTAGGCGTTGTGGTGCTTGCCGTGGTGGAATTCCAGCGTTTCCTTGGAGTAGTGCGGAGCCAGGGCATCGATCGCGTACGGCAGTGCGGGCAGGGTGTGTTCCATGTGTGTCCTCGGTGGGTTGGGAAAAACTGGGGTGATTGTAGGAAACAACTCAGGCCCTTGTGGCGCTCACGGTCATATCCACTTCGCCGTGGGCCAAACGGGCTTGTACCGCCTGCCCCACCTGCAGCCCGCTGGCCTGGGTGACGACCGTGCCGGACGCATCGGTCAGCAGGGCGTACCCGCGCTGCAGCACCAGGCGGGGGTCCAGCGAGTCCAAGCGGGCTTGCGCCAGGTTCAAGCGGTGGTTGCGAGCTTGCACATCGCGCTGCAAGGCCTGAGGCAAAGCCAAAGCCAGCCGGTCGAGCTGGCTGGTGGCGCGCACCAGTTGCTGCCCCACCGCGCGCTGCAAGCGGTGGCCTTGCGCCTGCCACCGGGCCCGCTCCCGGGCCAGCGTTTGGGTAGGCCGACCCAGGCGCTGCGCAAGGCGGTCGAGCCGCTGGGACTGGACATCAATCCGACGCCACAGACTTTGCTGCAAACGCTCAGCTGCCTGATCAAGCTGACGAAACTGGACTTGCCGATCTGGCGCACACAGTTCAGCGGCTGCCGTGGGCGTGGGCGCGCGCAGGTCGGCCGCGAAATCGGCCAGGGTCACATCGGTTTCGTGCCCGACACCGCAAACCACTGGCATGGGCGCCTGCACCAGCGTGCGCACCACCTGCGGTGTGTTGAAGGCCCACAAATCCTCCAGCGCGCCCCCACCCCGAACCAGCAGCAATACATCGCAAGCCCCAGTTTGGGCGTGGTGGTCATAAGCCTGGGTCAGTGCGGCCTTGATGGCTTCAGGCGCTGCCTCACCTTGCACGGGCGTCGGGAAAACCGTCACGGGCAGGTGCGGTACGCGCCGTTGCAACGTCGTCACCACATCACGCAACGCCGCCGCGTCGAGCGATGTCACCACGCCGATGGAACGCGGGAACGCAGGCAATGGGTGCTTGCGTGCTGCTTGAAAACAGCCCTCGGCCTCCAACTGGGCCTTGAGGCGCAAAAACTGCTCGTACAGATTGCCCTGCCCTGCAGGCTGTACCGTCTCCACGATCAATTGCAGGTCGCCCCGCGGGCCGTAAACGTCCAGTCGGCCCTCGGCCTCGACGGTCATGCCATCGCGCAACTCCACACCGACCAACTGTGCAGCGCGACGAAACATCGCACAGCGCAACTGGCCTTGCTCGTCCTTCAGTGTGAAGTAGCAATGGCCACTGGCTGCGCGTGCAAAACCCGACAACTCACCCCGCACGCGCACCGGGTTGAAGCGCGCTTGTAAAGCGTCAGCCAGTGCCCGAAGCAAGGCACCCACCGCCCACACCGTGCGGGATGCACGATCTGATGGAAAGTCAAATGCCATGTTTGCGACTCTTGATAAGTTCAGGCTGTCCACAAGGCGCGGCAGGCAGCGTGCCGTAGCACGCGCTGGGCGCAGTCCTGGAAATGTGCACGCAACCCCATGAAACTAAAAGGTTTTCTCTTCGTTGACAACGGACGAAAAGCGACCTCAGAGCACAAAGACCGAGAGGCGCCCGTGGGAGACACAAGTTACGCACAAAGTTATCCACAGGTCATGGCGCCAACATGCCAAGCGGGTGCGCCATAATGAATGGGCTGATCACACAAGCCGATTTGTCGCGAGGAGTCCCGCATTGTTTGCCATCATACAAGCCGCCGGCTGGCCGATCTGGCCGCTGATCGCCTGCTCAGTTCTGGGCCTGGCGCTCGTCATTGAACGGTTTCTGAGCCTGAAAGCCGACAAAGTGGCCCCCGCCCAGTTGGTGGACGAGGCCATCATGGCATCCCGCACCGGGGTACCGCAGCTGCAAGTGGTGGAACAGTTGGCCGACAACTCGGTGCTGGGCGAATTGCTGGCATCGGGCTTCAAGGTACTGCTTCGCAATCCCAAGGCCACCGAGGATGAACTGCGCTCGGCACTGGAATCCGCGGGTCGGCTGGCAGCAGCCCGGTTGCAGAAGTACCTGGGTGCCATCGCAACCATTGCATCGGCAGCGCCGCTGATTGGCTTGCTGGGCACGGTGATTGGGATGATCGAGATTTTCGGCTCGCAAAGCGGCGCCGGCGGCATGGCACCCGGTGGTGGCAACCCCGAGCAACTGGCGCACGGCATTTCGATCGCACTCTACAACACCGCTTTTGGGCTGATAGTGGCCATTCCCGCCCTGATTTTCTGGCGCTACTTCCGCGCCCGGGTGGACGGTTATCTGCTGCACATGGAGGTGGCGGCCGAGCGCTTTGCCCACCACCTGATGACCCTGCGCCGCTGACGCACCCCGCCCATGGCCATGAACTTTCGCAACGGCACCCGGGAAGAGCCCGAGATCAACCTGATCCCGTTCATCGATATTTTGCTGGTGGTCCTCATCTTCCTGATGCTGACCACGACGTACAGCCGGTACACGGAATTGCGCGTCAACCTGCCCGTGGCCGATGCGGAGCAACCACGCCAGCCACCGCAGGAAATTGTGGTTTCGGTTGGGCAAGACGGGCGCTACGCCATCAACGGCCAACTGCTGGACGGCGCCGGTGTGGATGCCCTGGTATCCGCGCTGCGCACGGCTGCCTCTGGCAGCGCGGAGCCAGTGGTGATCATCAGCGCCGATGCAGCCGCGAGCCACCAGTCTGTGGTGAATGTGATGGATGCCGCACGGCGCTCGGGCTTGCCCCAAATCACCTTTGCCACCCAGAACGCCCGTGGCCGTTGACACTGGGTCGCTGGTGACGAACGGCTGGCGCCAGGCCATAGAACAACACCTTCAACACGCCTGGCAACACAAAGGCATCACGGCACGGCTGTTGTGGCCGGTATCGCTGCTCTACCGAGCACTGCTGGCGTGGCGGCGTTGGGCGTACCAACGCGGCTGGTTCCCCACACACCGGCTGCCGGTGCCGGTGGTGGTGGTCGGTAATGTCGTTGTGGGCGGTACGGGCAAAACCCCCACAGTGATCGCGCTGGTGCAGCAACTGCAAGCCTGGGGGTGGCAACCGGGCGTCATTTCGCGTGGGCACGGGCGCCACGGCGCACAGTGCCTCTCCGTCGACCCCGACAGCGACAGCGCATTGGTGGGCGACGAACCGCTGCTGCTGGCACGGGCCACCCAGGTACCGCTGGTGGTGGGCCGAGATCGCGTGGCCGCTGGGCGTGCGTTGTTGCAGACACATCCCGAGGTCAACGTCATCGTCAGCGACGACGGCATGCAGCATTGGGCGCTGGCCCGAGATGTAACGCTGGTGCTGTTTGATCGACGCGGCACTGGCAATGGCTGGCTGCTACCGGCCGGCATGTTGCGCGAACCCTGGCCCACTGCGGGATGGGGAAATGGGCCGGTACTAGCGGTTCAAACAGCGCCCCTGCGCCGACTGGCCGCACACGCAGTCAACGCTCGGGGACAGCGCATGTCGCTGCAGCCATCGACGCAGCAGGCTGCTGTCAAGCCCGTGGCGGCCATGGCTGGGATCGCACAGCCGCAAGCCTTCTTCGCGATGCTGCGAGCGCAGGGCGTGGACCTGGCGACCACCCTGCCGCTGCCCGACCACGCCAACGCGTCCACCTTGCTGGCAGCCCTCTCGTCCCTACCGGCGGACACCACCTGGCTGTGCACAGAAAAGGACGCCGTCAAACTCTTCCCTATGCTGGACGCGGAGGCGGCGAACCGTGTCTGGGCAGTGCCCCTGGAGCAAACCCTGCCCGCCGATCTGCTCAACACCCTGCGCCTTGAGCTGGAAGGGCTATCATCCCGCCATGGACGCGAAACTACTTGAACTGCTGGTCTGCCCAGTCACCAAAGGCCCCTTGGTGTACCAGCGCGACACCCAGGAATTGATTTCTCGCAGCGCACGACTGGCGTACCCGGTGCGCGACGGCATTCCCATCATGCTGGAAAACGAGGCGCGCGAAATCACCGAAGAAGAATGGGCACGGCTAGGCTGATGAGCACGACCGCGTTTCATGTGCTGATTCCGGCCCGCATGGCCTCGTCGCGGTTGCCCAACAAGCCACTGGCCGACATCCATGGGCAGCCGATGGTGGTACGTGTGGCCCAGCGTGCCCAGCAAAGCGCGGCCCAGACCTGTACGGTGGCGACCGACGACGAACGGATCGTGCGCGCTTGCCAGCTGGCCGGCATAGCCGCCGTATTGACCCGCGCCGACCACCCCAGCGGCAGCGATCGTCTGGCCGAGGCCTGTGAACAACTTGGGCTGGCCGACGACGCGATCGTGGTGAACGTGCAAGGCGATGAGCCACTGATTGACCCCGCACTGATCCAGGCAGTGGCCGACCTGCTGCACGCGCAGCCGGACTGCGTGATGTCCACCGCCGCCCATCCGTTGACCGAGGCGCAAGAGTTTCACAACCCCAACATCGTCAAGGTGGTGCTGGACCGGGCGCAACGGGCGCTCTATTTCAGCCGGGCGCCCATTCCCTGGTGGCGGGATGGGGCGAATGCCGCACCATTGGCAGCAGATGTCATGCCTTCGCATCCAGCCCCGCTGCGCCACGTGGGCCTCTACGCCTACAGGGTGGGTTTCCTCAAACGCTATCCACTCCTGGAAACCTCGCCCCTGGAAACCTGCGAATCGCTCGAACAACTGCGGGTGCTCTGGCATGGAGAACGCATCGCCGTGCACGTGACCGACCATGCGCCCGGACCGGGCGTGGACACCCCGCAAGACCTGGAGCGGGTGCGCACACTCTGGCCACAGCAACGCTGACGCCCCAGCCCGCCCCTGGCCCCGATGGCACTGTAAGTCTGCGTCGGGATGTGCATGCTATGCTCCGCCGATTCCCGCGCGCGAGCGAGGCGGCCCGGAGACAGGCTGTCACTGAAGTTTGAAACTCTCTGTAGAAAAGGAAAGTCATGAGACTGATTCTGTTGGGCGCACCCGGCGCTGGCAAAGGCACGCAAGCCACCTTCATCTGCCAGAAGTACGGCATCCCCCAGATCTCCACCGGTGACATGCTGCGCGCAGCCGTCAAGGCCGGCACACCGCTGGGCCTGGAAGCCAAAAAGGTGATGGACGCAGGCGGTCTGGTCAGCGACGAATTGATCATCAACCTGGTCAAGGACCGCATCGCCCAGTCTGATTGCGCCAACGGCTTCCTGTTCGACGGCTTCCCCCGCACCATTCCCCAGGCCGACGCCATGAAGGCCGCCGGCGTCAAGCTGGACTACGTGCTCGAAATCGACGTCCCATTTGACGCCATCATCGAACGCATGAGTGGCCGCCGCTCGCACCCCGCTTCAGGTCGCACCTACCACGTCAAGTTCAACCCACCCAAGGTAGAAGGCAAAGACGATGTCACCGGCGAACCCCTGGTGCAGCGCGACGACGACAAGGAAGACACAGTCAAAAAGCGTCTGGACGTCTACAGTGCACAGACGCGCCCGCTGGTGGACTATTACAGCCAATGGGCGGCCCAAGAGCCGGCGGCTGCGCCCAAGTACCGGGCCATCAGCGGCATGGGCAGCGTAGACGACATCACCGCCCGCGCCTACGCTGCTCTGGAAAGCTGATTCAGCTTTCGTTCCCAGGCCACTCCGGCGAACTGCCGGGGTGGCTTTTGTTTTTCTGGCCATGACCTACACCCTGAAAGCTGCGGTTGACCACGAACTGGTCGTCAAAAAAAGCCGGTTCCTTGCGAGGGTCATGCCCGTTGCGGACCGGTCAGCGGCACATGGCGAAGTTCAACGTCTGCGCGCCGAACACCCCACAGCAGCACACGTGTGCTGGGCCTTGCTGGCTGCCGGCCAATCGGCGGCGGTGGACGACGGCGAGCCAAGCGGTACCGCTGGCCGGCCGATGCTCGAAGTGCTGCGGCGCCAACATCTGGAACAAACCTTGGCAGTGGTGGTGCGCTATTTTGGTGGGGTGAAGCTGGGTGCCGGTGGACTGGTACGGGCCTACACCGATGCCGTGGCTCAGTCGCTGCTGAAGGCCGAGAAGGTCTTGCTGACCCGCCAAATCGAGGGTACTTGCCTCCTGCCTTACGCCCTGGAGGGCGTGGTCCGCCGGTTGGTCGAACAACACGGCGCACAACTGCTGGCGGCAGAACACGGCAGCCTGGTGACCCTGCGCCTGCAAGGCCCCGAAGACGCCATGACAGCCCTGATCGCAGCGATCGAACACACCGGGCAGGGACAGATTGGGTGACAGGCCCGAAAATAATGCCATGAACCGCCTTTCTGAAGAACTGCAACGCCTGTACGGGGTATGGGCCTCCCCTTCGCAGGGCGATGCGCCACGACTGCTCTCAAGCGAAGGGTTGACCCGCTGCCTCGTGCTGCAACTCGGTCATCCCGCAGACTGGTCATTGCTGGCAACGGTCTGGCGGGGCGTACAAACCGAGCTGGACTGGCCCGCGCCGGCCATCGCGATCGATGGCGACGCAGGCTACCAGCTCTGGTTTTCCCTGAAAACACCGATCCCGGTGGCCGAAGCTCAAACCGTGCTGCTGGCACTTCAAGCACGCTATCTGGTCGAAGTGACCGAATCCCGCCTGCAATGCTGGCCGCGAGCTTCAGGCAACGTTGCCGAACATGCCCCGCTTCTGCCCGCACCGTACGGTGATGGGGAGCGCTGGTCCGCGTTTGTCGCGCCAGACTTGGCACCAGTGTTTGCCGAAACGCCATTCTTGGACCTGCCCCCCAGCCCGGAAGGTCAAGCGGACCTGCTGGCCCAGCTGTCCAGCATCACTCCCGCCGCGTTGGCCCTGGGGCTGAAAGTGCTGTCACCGCCCCCGCAATTGGCACATACACCGCTCGCTCAGCCGCCCGCTGCCCGAGGCCAAAGCACCAGCCCCCCGCAAGCGTTTTTGCTCAAAGTCATGAACGATGAGTCGGTAGACCTGGAATTGCGGTTAAAGGCTGCCCAGGCCTTGCTGCCTTACTACTGAGGGCACGTGGCACTGCGCCTACCATTTCAAACCCGGGAAGAACTCCACCCCCGTGCGTTCCACCAGCTCACGGTAGCTGATGGGTCTGCCAACCCGCTCGCCTTCCCGGTTTTCCTGCCAGTGCGCCCAGGCGCGGTGGGTGGTCTGGTCGTACACCAATTTGAACAGGTAGGTCGGAACCCGGACGCCGTTTTCACCAATGCGTGGACTCTCCGGGGTGAAAACTGGCCCGGTGATCACAAACACATCGCCCTTGGCTCGGCGCGCATAACGCCGCGTGTCCTGCTCGATCTTGGCCCAGGCACCGCCGTTGTGCTGAATGTCCTGAGGCACCATATTGGCCAGGCTGAAGCTCTGTGCCATGGCGGTCGGCGTGGGCATGTCTCCTGCAGGAGCCATGTGGCCTCGGGAATAGCCCGAACGCTTGTAGTCCTCCAGTTCCGCACGCTCCGCGCTCGGTAGTCGGGCATCGGCGAAGAATTTGGTGGAACGTTTTTCGTCGGCGTCCTCGATGCTGCGACGGTTCAGGCGCTGCGCAACGTAGACCGGTGTCTTGGTCTCACCGCTGTGCAGAATGGCAAAAGCCTCATAGCAAAGTTCCCGCAACTTCGGACGTGGTGCGACCACTGGCGGCCGCCCATTGGGGAAAAACTGCGGACACTGCTCAAAGCTGGTCGGATGTCGCGATACGCTGTCCAGGGCTTCAAGCACCGAGACCCGAGCCTGAGCGGCCGTGGCCAGGCTGAACGCAAAGATGACCGTGAATCGAAGAAAGCGAAACCAGAAGGTTGACGGTTTGAATTCAATCATGTGGTCTTTTTCGACGCCAACTTTGAGAGCCAATGTCCACATTGACCCTTGAGAAACCTTGCTTGGACGCGGAATTGCGAAAAAAATGCCCAACTGCATGAACAGTTGGGCACTGGTATTGGTGGAGCTGGGGGGATTTGAACCCCCGTCCGCAAGCCTTCTTCGCGCAGTTCTACATGTGTAGTCGTCTGGTTTGATCTCGCCAACCCCGCCGCACAGCGACACGCTGCGGGATCAGCCAGCAACCTTGAATCTCACCGCCGGGCAAGTTGCCCACCCAACGGCCAGCCTATGTAAGTTCCCTCGCAGTCAGGACGGTCTTGCGACCACCCTCACCCAGCCCATGGGCCAACTGTTGCGAGGCTCACCGGATTAAGCGGCGAGTGCGAAACGTTCGGCGTTTGCAGTTAGTTTTTTTCTGCGGTTTTACGAGGTGACAGAACCTCGACTTGCCCTGCTGCGTGCCCGAACCCACGTCGAAACCAATGCAGCCCCTTAGCGGTTAGTTTAAGGCATTTCCAGAAAGTTCAAGAGCTGCGCTGGATGATCGATCACCACATCGGCCTCCCAGGTCGACACATCGGCCTGGGCGCCCAGGTAACCGTAACGCGCGGCCACCGTCGGCATTCCAGCCGCCTTGCCCGCCACAATGTCACGCTCGTCATCGCCCACATACAGGCAATCCTGAGGCGCGAGGCCCAGGCGCCGTGCTGCCTCCAGCAAAGGCGCGGGGTGCGGCTTGGCGTGCGGCGTGGTATCCCCACCCACCACAGCCGCTGCGCCCTTGAGCACCGGCAAGGATGCCACCAAAGGCAGGGTAAAGCGCTCAACCTTGTTCGTTACCACCCCCCAAGGACGCCCCAGACGCCCTATGCCTGCCAGCATGGCGTCCACACCGTCGAAGGCATGGGTGCGCTGGGTCATGCAGGCTTGGTAGTTGTCCAGGAACTCGTGCTTCAGGGCCTCAAACTCCGGATGATCGGGGCCGTGACCAAATGCCACACCAATCATCCCGCGAGCACCCGCGCCCGCCATAGACCGGTAATGCGCCAATGGCAGTGAGGGCAGACCACGCTTGACACGCATCAGGTCGGCCGCAAAACCCAGATCGGGAGCGCTGTCGATCAAGGTGCCATCCAGATCGAACAGCACGGCTTTGAGGTGGGCGAATCGGCTCATGCGGGTTTACGGGTGGCAAACATGTAATTGACGCTGGTGTCGCCGCTCAGCCAATATCGGCGAGTGAACGGGTTGTACTCCATGCCGCGCGTGCCCTGCAAATCCAGGCCAGCTGCGCGCACATACCCTGCCAACTCGCTGGGCTTGATGAACTTGGCGTACTCGTGCGTGCCTTTGGGCAACATTTGCAACACATATTCCGCCCCCACAATCGCGAACAGAAACGACTTGGGGTTGCGGTTCAGGGTGGAGAAAAAGACCCAGCCTCCGGGCTTGACCAGCGCCGAACACGCGCGCACCACCGAGGCGGGGTCGGGCACATGCTCCAGCATCTCCATGCAGGTGACCACATCGAACGTGCCCGGCTGCTCTGCAGCGAGTTGCTCGGCACTGATCTCCTGATAGCGGATGTTGGGGGTCTGCGCCTCCAGGGCGTGCAACTGAGCGACCTTCAAGGCCTTGGTCGCCAGATCAATGCCCAGCACCTGAGCACCTTTGCGCGCCATGGCATCGGCCAGAATGCCACCGCCACAGCCCACATCCAGCACCTGCTTGCCCGCCAGAGGCACCTGCTTGTCTATCCAGTCCAGGCGCAGGGGGTTGATCTGGTGCAACGGCCGGAATTCACTTTCGGGGTCCCACCAACGGTGAGCCAACTCGGAAAACTTGGCCAGCTCGGCCGGATCGGCGTTCAGTGTTTTGTCCATGACGCTCATTATCCAAGGCTGCGAAACACTTGCCGCGGCACCCCCCAACAAAAAACCGCGCCTGAGCGCGGTTTTTCGGAGATCGCGGGGAAGCGAATCAGTTGGCGCGAGTGCCAACCACCTCGATTTCCACGCGGCGGTTCTTGGAACGACCGTCGCGGGTGCTGTTGTCAGCCACCGGCTGGGCTTCACCCTTGCCTTCGGTGTACACGCGGTTGGCTTCGATGCCTTTGGTCACCAAGTACGCTTTCACAGCTTCGGCGCGGCGAACAGACAGAGCCTGGTTGTAAGCATCGGGGCCGGTCGCGTCGGTGTGACCCACTGCAATGATCACTTCCAGGTTGATGTTCTTGACCTTGCTCACCAGATCGTCCAGCTTGGATTTGCCTTCAGCCTTCAGAACGGCCTTGTCGAAATCGAAGAAGGCGTCAGCGGCGTAGGTCACCTTGGAAGCGGCGGCGGGAGCCGGAGCAGGTGCCGGGGCAGGTGCCGGAGCAGGCGCAGCGGCCGGAGCCGGGGCGGGAGCCGGAGCCGGAGCCGGGGCGGGAGCAGCTTGAGGAACGATTGCACCGTCACAACCTTGAGCAGCGGTGGCCGGCGTCCAGTTGGCATTGCGCCAGCACAGTTCGTTGGTGCCGTTCTTCCACACCAAGTCACCGGAGCCGTTGCGCCAGTTGTCGATGGTCTGGGCGCCAGCGGCGGTGGCCAGGGCGGCGGTGGCAAACAGCGCTGCAATCTTGGTGAGTTGTTTCATCGATGTCCTCTTCATGTTGGCGCAGACGATGTGCTGCGGGTTGCTTGACCAAGGTTCTTCGACCTTGAGTGGTTGAAATTTCATTGTGCCACAACCGGCATTCACCCGCAGCGGTGCAAGCGTATGCAGGCGTTTGGCAAGCGCAGGACGGCCTCGTTGTTGCACGCACGCAACAACCACAGGTTCAAGCCGTTGCGCAAGCGCATGCGGCGACCGTCATAAAATGTTCGATTGTCTTTGTACACCCGAGTTGCAGCGCACATGACCTCTTTCGCCAAGGAAACCCTGCCCATCAGCCTCGAAGAGGAAATGCGCCGCAGCTACCTCGACTACGCGATGAGCGTGATCGTAGGCCGCGCACTGCCAGATGCGCGCGACGGCTTGAAGCCAGTGCACCGGCGAGTGCTGTATGCCATGCACGAGTTGAATAACGACTGGAACCGGCCGTACAAAAAATCGGCACGTATCGTGGGTGACGTGATCGGTAAATACCACCGCACGGCGACAGCGCGGTGTACGACACCATCGTGCGCATGGCGCAGGACTTTTCGCTGCGCCATATGCTGGTCGATGGCCAGGGCAACTTCGGCTCGGTGGACGGCGACAGCGCCGCCGCCATGCGTTACACCGAAATCCGCCTGAGCAAGATCGCGCACGAAATGCTGGCTGACATCGACAAGGAAACGGTCGATTTCGGGCCCAACTACGACGGCAGCGAATCCGAACCCTTGGTGCTGCCGGCGCGTCTGCCCAACCTGCTGATCAACGGCTCGGCCGGTATTGCGGTGGGCATGGCCACCAACATCCCGCCGCACAACCTCAACGAGGTGGTGGATGCCTGCCTGCACCTGCTCAAACACCCAGACGCATCCATCGACGACCTGATGGAAATCGTGCCGGCGCCAGACTTCCCGACCGCGGGCCTGATTTACGGCATCACTGGCGTGAAGGACGGCTACCGTACC
>JACCDV010013058.1_pt1 | contig 11682 bp, 15 predicted proteins | sample 7446131 | NCBI WGS metagenome assembly JACCDV01 (sample SAMN15323448, study PRJNA562643) | freshwater metagenome | isolation source: river surface water | place: USA:Blue River Watershed | collected 2017-08-17
CCACTTTTATTTAAGAGGAGGAACTAGAATACATTAATAAAGAGTGAAGTGTATAAGTATTACAAGCTGTTAAAAAGAATAATTAATATAATTAAATCTGAGAAATTCATAATAGACACAATCTTGATTTATGCATCCCCCATAATATAAGAAGAAAGCTATTGGATAGAATAAGAATTTCGGTAACAGTCATCATCATTTAATACACTCGAACAATTTCTATTTGAACGGTGCAGTTTCTTACCCTCGGTTGTTGTTTAGGTCCGATCCAGAAGCTGACTGTGCCTGATTTCTAGTCAATCAGCAACATGTACGAGCAGATGTAGAACGAGATCCTAGAGAAGCCCTCGCAGGCAAGGTACGTTTTAAATTAATTATCGGCGGCCCTTTTATTTCTTAACGAAATGATCGATGGTTTATTAAGAGTTAAGAAATAGAGGGTTATAAAGATAACGCCCATATTAACTACTTACCTTAATTGATATCTCTCTGTTGGCTATATGACAGCAGACTCTAACTTACTCTTTGTAATATAGGAAGCAGATGAAGCAGTTCTCGATTCACAAGGTAAATAAACCAATGATGCGCCCAAGAGGAGCAGCTGATGGTGCCGATGAGGAAATGGACGAAGGCGCCGGTGCATCCTCCAAATACGCGACTGGCGCTGAAGGTGAGGCTAATGGAGAATACTCCACTAAGCCCGCTGCTGGACATTCATCTCTTCTAACAGCTGAGGAACAGGAATCGCTTCAGCCAAAGGAGATCAAAGTTGTTAATCCATGGATTCACGAAGCGACCCACAAAGAGTACCTTGAATCCGTAAAGGTAAGTACCTAATACCTGTTTTTGCAGCCTTCCTTCCTCCTATTTAAATATTATTTTTCTAATTGGTGGATCTTAAATAATTTAAAATAGGGCCTGCCAGCGAGACATGCCAATGTTATTAAAAAGCACAAAAACGTTATTCGCGAGAAAACTTTTCTCGAAGAAATCGAAACTGCTGCTGACAAAGATAAGGCCACCCAGGAGGCCCTGAAGATTCTCGACAAGGAGATGGAGATCTTCAATGGTGGACCCAACCTGCCCAGTGTGAAAACACTCACCCGTTACGACACATGGGAGGAAGACAAGGCTATTGAATAGTGGATTGATTACTGCCAAGCTCGCCCAGACCAGCCTCACGCCCTGTCCCCAGTTTTTGAGGACAAGGAATATGTCTGGCGCCCAGTAAAAGTCCTCGACTATGACCACAAAGAAGCTAAGTACAAGGTGCAGGTCTTCACCACTGGTTAGGAAAAGCTTGTAACGCGTCTCTCCCTCCTCTTTTTCGATGAGGACCCTGACCTGTTCAGAGAGCGTGTGAACCAATGTAAGGAAAGGCAGGCGCAGGTCGAAGCGGAGCTCCGTTTCACCAACCATGTTGACTCCATTCCTTCAGACTAGGTCTCAGTCCTCTCGAAGGAGCGCCGCTACAACTTCCTAAGCAAATGCGTGCGCGAGAGCGACAAATTCGACCCTGATAAGGTCTACAACACATTTAAGCACCTAATGAGAGTTGTAGAGGAGGAGTATGTCCGTTAGATGAAGAAATGCATCGTTTTGAGAGAGATGCAAGACTCCACCAACCATGAAAAATTCAAAAAGCTTAAGATACCTATTCGTCTTCCCAAGAAGACGGCTCCCTACTTTGGTGTTGTCCGATGCCCCAAGTACAACTTCCCGCAGTATCTTGAGGAGATCATCAAGCAACACTGGAGTTCAGATGCTGACCTTGTGGGCATGACAAAGATTTTCACAAAAAAATGCATCGACTTCCTTGAGTTCCGCTACATGAACACCAACAAGCCAGTTTTAAAGCTGCCCCGCGAGCTATCTGACTTGAGCAAAATTCAAAATTCTCACCATCAATCAGTCTCCCAAAACATGTTGATATAGTGGCGCGACTTCTTGATTGGAGAGATCTAAGACAAATTAAGGAAGAATCACAACTTCTTCGAGGCTAATTCTTCTAACTACGAGGCAAGCCCCTTGAAGCGTATCATTACCCGCTTTGAGTTCATAATGAACACCTACCTTAGAGAGTTTGTCCGCGTTTCCATTGAGGACTGGGTTTCTTTCATGAAATCTTTCACTGTCCCTAAGGTCGAAAAAGGTGAACTTTGGAAAGTTCCTTCTACACCTATGATTGTTGTTCATCTAAACTTTAAGATGACTGAAAAGGATGAAAAAAAGAAAAAGAAGCCTATAAAGAAGAAGGACAACGCTGAAGGTGAAGCTGAAGATTCCGATGATGATCAAAACAAGATTACATACTTCCCTAAGCTTTCAAAGGTTGAGAGCTTTTTCAAAAACGCTCTTAGCATGATTGTCACTTCAACTAACAAAGTCAGCAACCTTGAAGATGATCTCATGCCATTCCTTCAGAAGGAAAAGCAACCCAACTTTCCAATCACTGAAGAATTCCCCTGGGTAGTTGAAGCAAAAGAGCAAATCCAGGCTATGTTCAATGAGAACATTGTAGGACCTTAAGAACTGCTTGAAAAGTACAAGAAATACGAATATATCCTAAATGTTGATGTCAAGCAATTGATAAAGGACCTCTTCAACGGAGAGCAAAAAGCCCCTCTACAAGAATTGAGACAATAAATTCATCATTATGATGTTGCTTACCATGAGATTCTGAACCTGTCCAACGATGTTGTTGACTTCCCTCTTTTCAGAGTTGTTGCAACTGGAATGAAAAACGGTCTTAGTCACTAGGCCTTCAAAATCAAGGACAAGCTTCAGAAGCAAGTCTCCGAATGGTGCAAGAGCTCTGTAATCCGTATCTTTAATACTTATGAGCACATGATGGAGGCTATTATTAAAGAGCCAACCAATGAACGTGAGCTTGTTGAGACCCGCGATTTCATTAAGGATACTCCTAATAAGGTGGAGCGTCAGATTCAAGACCTTAATGATGTCTATAAGCACTACTGCATGCTTGAAGATTTTTCATTTAAGTGTGATGATGCAGATATTGAGAACTTCTGGGGCCAAAAGCAGATGCCTCTTGAGATAAGTGCTCAGCTAACTGATGGTAGCTAACAGATCCAGAATAAGGAAGTCTCATTTATGTCGAAGCTTGACCAAGAAAAAGACACCTTCGTTAAGTCAATTGAAGGCTTCAAGTAAACTCTTGAAAAGATCAAGAAATTCCACAAACTTGAAGACGCAACTGTATTCTCACAAGATGCTTGGAAGCTCCAAGAAGCAATCGCCAATGCTCAAGAGAAAGTCCAATAATTTAATGAGAGAGAGGGACTCTTCAACCAACCCAAATCAGAGTATCCTGATCTTGAAGAAATTGGAAATTCCTTTAAACCATTCTTTGATCTCTTGGACATTGCTTCCCAATTCGAAGTTAACTAAAAGGATTATACCTAGCAACCTCTTTTGAAACAGGACGCAGCTCAAATTGCTTCAACTGTTGCACAGTAACACTAGTCTTGCTTCCAACTTAACAAAAAGCTTAGCGAAGATTATCCTGAAGTAGCCGATGTTGCAATGGCTCTTCGTAAAAACATTGAAGAGTTCATGGCGTATGTGCCACTAATTAAGTGTGTGTGTTCTGAGGCCATGACCGAGGAGGATTGGCGCGAGATCCAAGACGTAGTAAAGCAGCCGGCACTCGAGAGAGAGGACGTGACTGTCGAGAAGATCAAGCAGTTCGAGTTCCAGAAGTACTTCGAGGAGATCGAAGAGATCACCATGAGGGCTGAGAAGAAGTTCTCCCTCGCCAAGAAACTCAAGACCATGCGCGAGGAAATGAAGGTGTTCCAACTCACTCTATTCCCCTACAAGGGAAAGACATTCGTGCTCAAAGCATATGATGAGGTCAATGCGAAACTTGATGATCAGATAGTTACAACTCAGGCTATGCTTGGGTCTCAGTTTATGAAGGGAAAACTGAGAAACGAGACCAAAGGTTGGGAAACTAAGCTTAACAATATGTCTGAGTTGATTGAAGAAGTTTGCAAGTGCCAAAAGACCTGGATGTATCTCGAGCCTATCTTTGCCTCTGACGATATTCACAAGCAGATGCCTCAAGAGGGTAATTGGTTCAAGGATGTTGACAATCTATGGAAGACCACCATGGATGCTATTGATAACGACCCTGGCATTATCGATCTTGCTGAACGTGAGAACATTAAGGAGTCTTTCAAGGATGCCAACAAAAAGTTGGATCGCATTTAGAAATCTCTTAACGAGTATCTTGAAGAGAAACGTCTCGTCTTCCCTCGTTTCTATTTCCTCGCCAACGAGGATCTACTCATGCTTCTTGCACAGACTAAGGAGCCTCGTGCTGTGCAACCTCACATGGACAAGTGCTTCGAGGGTATCTACAGAGTCATGTTCAGTGACAAAGATGAGGTCTTCGGCATGATCAGCGCTGAAGGTGAAGAGGTCAAATTCGACAAACCCGTTGATGTCAATGAGGGTGAAAAGAAGGGTAACGTCGAAAAGTGGATGCTCGAAATTGAAGCTGTCATGAAGAGATCACTCAAGGGTATCTGCAAGGATTCTCTACAGGCATATCTCACTGTTCCAAGAACTACTTGGGTCCGTCAGTGGCCTGGTCAAATCGTTCTCGCTGTCAACTCCACTCATTGGACAACTGAAGTCGAGCAAGCTATCAAAGAATATGGTAAAGAAGGTCTTGAGGCTTACAAAGAGAAGTTGAATAAGTAAATTGAAGACATTGTCATCTTGGTGCGTACTGATTTGAATGTATAGGAACGTATCACTCTGAAGGCCCTCGTCGTCATCGATGTGCACGCTAGAGATGTCGTGCAAGAACTTATTGACAAGGACATTAAGGATATTGCTAACTTCGATTGGACCGCCCAGTTAAGATACTACTGGGAGGAAAACGATACTCTTAGAGTTAAGATGGTTACTGCAATTACTGACTATGCTTATGAATACTTAGGAAATTCTCTTCGTCTCGTCATTACACCTCTTACAGATCGTTGCTACAGAACACTTCTTGGTGCAAAGCATCTCAATTATGGTGGTGCTCCAGAAGGTCCAGCTGGAACTGGAAAAACAGAGTCTGTTAAGGATCTCGCTAAGGCTATTGCAGTGCAATGCGTCGTGTTCAACTGCTCTGATGGTCTCGATTATCTTGCAATGGCAAAGTTCTTCAAGGGATTGGCTGCCTCTGGTGCTTGGTGTTGTTTCGATGAGTTCAACAGAATTGATCTCGAAGTGCTATCAGTTATTGCCCAGTAAATCCTCACCATTCAAATCGCCATTAAGAATGTTAAATAGAGGACATTCGTTTTCGAAGGCACAGAACTTAAGATTAACAGATGCTGCGCAGTCAACATCACTATGAATCCAGGTTATGCTGGAAGATCTGAGCTTCCCGATAATCTCAAGGCTCTCTTTAGACCTTGCGCTATGATGGTCCCAGATTACAGACTTATCGCAGAAATTGAACTTTATTCCTTCGGATTTTCCGAAGCCTAAAACTTGTCTACCAAAGTCGTCGCCTCTCTTAAATTGTCTTCTGAGCAACTTTCATCTCAGGACCATTACGATTTCGGTATGAGAGCTCTCAAGGCTATCCTGAATGCTTGCGGTAACTTGAGACGTCAGCTTGACTGGCCTGAGAATTTCATTGGTCTCCGTGCTCTCAACGACGTTAACATTCCGAAGTTCACTTCAAATGATATTCCTCTCTTCTTGGGTATTACCAGTGATCTTTTCCCTGGTGTTAAACTTCCTGAACCTGATTATGCCAAGCTTCTTACTGCAATGGATGAAGTTTGCCATCAGTTGAATTTACAGCCTAAAAAAGAGTTCATTGAGAAATGTATTCAGCTTTACGATACCATCATGGTTAGACACGGTCTCATGGTGGTCGGTAAATCTTTCTCAGGAAAGTCAAAGGTGCTCTCAGTATTGGCTAAGGGTATGTCACACATCAAGGATGATCCCAAGTTTGTAAACGTTCTTTCTTACTATGTGAACCCCAAGAGTATCACTCAAGATCAGCTCTATGGTCGTTTTGACAGAGACTCAGGTGAGTGGAGCGATGGTGTCCTTGCCATTAAAATTAGAGACTGTGCTGAGTCTTAAACTCCTGATCGCAAATGGATCATCTTTGATGGACCAGTCGATGCAGTTTGGGTCGAGAACATGAATACTGTGCTTGACGATAATAAGAAACTTTGCCTTAACTCTGGGTAGATCATCAAACTAAAGCCCACAATGACAATTATGTTCGAGGTCGAAGATCTTTCTCAAGCTTCACCTGCTACAGTCTCCAGATGTGGTATGGTTCTCATGGAGCCTAAACAACTTGGTCATACTCCTTTGATCACCTCTTACTGCAACAATCTTGAAAAGTTGATTGGAAAAATATCCGAAACTGTACGTGGCTACATGCACTATCTCTCAGATTGCTGCATCGAATACACCAACAAGGTTGGAAAATTCCCAGTACCCACAGATCCCAACTTCCTTGTGAACTCCATGTTGAACATGTTCGAGTGCTATGTTAAGGACTGGCGCAGCACCGAAGTAGCAGTGAAGATCCCCAAGGAGGCAGATGAGATGCTCCAACATGCTGTCCTCTTCGCTCATATATGGTCTATTGGTGTTGCTCTCGATGAATTCACTAGACCTAAGTTTGATGTGTTCTTCCAAGACATTCTCATGAACGAAGATGTCAATGCTAAGTACAACCTTGATCTTCCCAACTTCGAATTGAAAAAGGTTGCAGTGAAACTTGGAGAGTACAAGAGCGTATTTGATCTCTATTTCGACAGAGACAAGTTAGCCTGGATTAACTGGTTGAAGACTGTGCCTCCTTACGTTGTACCAAGAGACGTTACTTATGCCCAACTCATCGTGCCTACTATTGATTCAATCCGTATGAACAAGTTGATGACTATGTTAGTATTGAACGGAAAGTACCCGATGTTCTGCGGACCGACTGGTACTGGTAAGTCCATTACAGTTGGCAATGAGTTGATGAGAAGCTTCGACAATACAGAGTGGATCTACCTCAACATGTCCTTCTCCGCTCAAACTAGCGCCAATCAGACTCAGAGAATCATTGACGGCAAGATGGAGAAGAGAAGGAAGGGAGTGTATGGTCCCCCTCTGAACAAGATGGGTCTCATATTCGTCGATGACCTCAACATGCCACAAAAGGAGGTCTATGGTGCACAGCCACCCATTGAACTCCTCAGACAGTGGATGGACTATGGCGGATGGTACGATATTGACACTAATGAGAAGGAGTACAGACATATAGTTGGAGTCAGCTTCTGTACTGCTATGGGTCCCCCAGGTGGTGGTCGTAATGCTATCTCACCAAGATATGTGAGACACTTCAATGTAATCTATATTGAGCCTTATTCTCAAGAGAGTATGAATTACATCTTCAACAATGTGATGGACTGGTTATTCCTGATCAATCAGAATCCCTCTTACTCAGGAGGTATTAAGGGTATGAGAGACAACATTGTGAACAACACAATTACCATTTACAAGCTCATCTAAGTGTAATTCAGACCTACTCCTGCTAAGTCTCACTACACTTACAATTTAAGAGACGTGTCTAAGGTCTTCCAGGGAATCGCCAAGGCATCTCCCAAGGCCATTAAAACCGATAACGATATGATCAAGCTCTGGGCTCACGAGTGTCTCAGAGTCTTCTCTGATCGTCTCATCAGTGAAGAAGATCATGAAAAGTTCGAAAATCTCCTCAAGGAATAAATTAAGGAGAAGTTCAAAAAGGACTGGAATTCGATTGTTGAAATTGAGCCTCTTCTGTTCGGTTCATTTGTTCCAATGATTTATCCAGATGGAGATACCACTAAAAAGCCATGGAATGATCTCTACTGCGAGTTGACTGATCGCAAAAAGCTTAAGGATCAAGCTGAAAGTGCTCTTGTTGACTTTAATCAGGTCAATTACTCAAAGAAGATGAATTTGGTGCTCTTCAATGCTGCCATCGAGCACGTTGTGAAAATTCATCGTGTTATTACTACAGAATTCGGTCATGCCTTACTCGTCGGAGTGGGTGGTTCAGGACGTAAATCATTGACCAATCTCGCTACATTCATTGCTCTCTTTGACAATTTCCAAATTGAGATTTCCAAGAATTACGGTTTCAAGGAATGGAGAGATGATATGAAGGAAAAACTTTACATGGGTGCAGGTATAGATATGAAACCCACAGTCTTCAACTTCTCAGACACTTAGATCACTCTAGAGGCTTTCGTTGAAGATATTAACAACATTTTGAACGGAGGTATCATTCCCAATCTATACACTGAGGCTGAGGAAATCACCAACATCATAGATTTGATGAAAGATGCAAACAAAAACAATGCAGCTTTCAAGAACTACACTGACACTGAGGTCATGAACGACTTCTTGACTAAGGCCAAGACTAACATTCATTTGGTTCTCACAATGTCTCCTATTGGTGAAGACTTCAAGAGAAGACTGAGAATGTTCCCTTCACTCGTCAATTGCTGCACAATCGATTGGTTCCTTCCGTGGCCCAAGGAGGCACTTCAGTCTGTGGCTGAGTACTTCCTTAATTAAGTGGAACTTGATAACAGAGAGGGTATTATCAGCATTTGTGTTGATATGCAAGAGCGTGTTTCTTAATTGAGCGCTAGGTATTACTAGGAACTGAAACGCTATTACTATGTGACACCAACATCTTATTTGGTTTTGATCAAGACATTCTAAAACTTGCTTGCTTAAAAGCGCAAGAGTGTCAACTCGGTTATTTTCAAGTACGAAAAAGGTCTCTCACAGCTCGCTATGGCTGAGTAACAGGTGTCAATCTTGCAAGTTGAACTTCAAGATTTGATTCCCAAGGTCGTTTAGAAGCAAAAAGAGACCGCTGTTATGATGGTCAATATCGACAAGTCAAAGAAGCAGGTGCAAGAGAAGACAAAGGAGGTCGAGGCTGAAGAAACAGTCGCCAAGGGTAAACTAGAGTCAGCTACTGCCATCAAGAATGATTGCGATGAGGCACTCAAGAAGGTCATGCCCATCTATCACGCTGCCATGAGAGCCGTCGATTCTCTCAACAAGAATGATATCACCGAACTTAAGGGTTTCAAGCAGCCACCTCAAGGTGCTCTCTTGGTTATTAAGACTCTTTGCCTGATGTTTGCGATTCCAGGCGAGAAAAGCAAGGCTGATCCCAAACAGCTTGACTATTGGGAGCCCGCAAAGAAGAAGCTACTTACACCTGAGCTATTGAAAAAGTGTCAAAACTATGAAAAGGACACAATCCCCATCACTTTGATTGAATAGCTTAAGCCCATTATTGAGGATCCAGGCTACTAGGATGACGTTCTTACTAAGGTGTCAGTTGCCGCAGCAGGTCTCGCAAAGTGGGTGCGTGCCATCGTCCAGTATGATGAGGCCATGAAGGTCGTCAAGCCTAAGCAAGCTCAGCTCAAGGAAGCTCAAGAGTCAGCATCTGCAGCACAGGCTCTTTGGGATTCTGCCCTCGAAAGACTCCGCGCAGTCGAGGCTGAAATGAAAAAGCTTATGGATGAGTTTGAAGCTACCAAGGCTGAGGAGGAAAGACTCAAGAACTAGAAGGATGATTGCGAGAAGAAATTCAAGAGAGCTGGTAGCTTGCTTGAGAAACTTGCTGATGAGAAAATATCATGGCAGGGATCTTTAGCCAACCAAAGAATTGCAAGAGATAACTTGGTTGGTGATATTCTTGTATGCTCTGGTATCATCGCTTATCTCGGTATCTTCTCTATGATATACAGACAAGATTGCATCAAGATTTGGATCAATATGATCAAGACCTTCAACATCAAGAGCAATGAAGAAATCTCTCTGAATGCTATATTGGGAAACCAAGTGAAGATTAAGGACTGGCTTATCAAGAAACTTCCCCAGGACTCATTCTCTATTGATAATGCTATCATTCTTGAGAACTCTGAGAGATGGCCTCTCATGATTGATCCTCAGCTCCAGGCTAACATTTGGATCAAAGAAATGGAGAAAGACTCCTAAGTCAAGGTTGTTAAGCCTACCATGGACCCCAAGGTCATGAGCAGAACCTTGGAAAATGCAGTGAACATGGGTAACCCAGTTATCTTCGAAGATGCTGGAGAGACTTTCGACCCCATGCTAGAGCCTCTTCTTGGCAAACAAATTGAAAAGAAGGGCTCCGCTATGTACATCAAGATCGGAGATGCCCCCACCGAATATTCCTCTGACTTCAGATTCTATGTGACGACTAAGCTGTCCAGACCCCATTACAGTCCCGAAGTTTGCGTGAAGGTAACCATGCTTAACTTCATGGTGACCCAGGAAGGTCTTGAGGATCAAATGTTGACCATCGTTGTGAAGCACGAAGAACCCAAGAAGTACGATACTTACAACGACAACGTCACCAAGAAGGCCAATAATGACCGCATCTTGGTCGAGCTTCAGGATAAGATCCTGAACTAGATTGCCAATTCATCTGCCGATATCCTCGAAGATGATGAGCTTGTAGTGACACTCGATGAGTCAAAGTCTCAGCAGAAGCAGATTGAGTCTCAGACTAAAGAAATGGAGTCTACTATGAAAGCTATTTAGACTGTCAAAGAACAGTTTGTACCTGTAGCAACTCGTGTCTCTCGCCTCTTCTTCGTCCTCTCAGATCTGATGAATGTCGACCCTATGTATCAGTACTCACTGAAGTTCTTCACTATGATCTATGAGCGCGCCTTAGACCGTGCAGAGGGTAAAGTAGAGCCCAAGGAGAGAGCTAAGAGGAGAGATTTCTTCATCAAGAAATTCACTTCCCTTCTCTACAAGAACGTGTGTCGTTCCCTCTTCGAGACGGATAAGCTCCTGTTCTCCTTCCTTATGTGTATGAGAATTATGGATGAGGTGGGCACACTTGACCCAGTTGAGGCCCGCTTCTTGATGACTGGTGCCACTTCTATCGAAATGGAGAGACCTAACCCCACTGGGGATGGCGGCTGGCTCTCCGATAAATCGTGGGCATCCATTCTTTAGTTGTCACGCGAACTCCCTGCATTTAACGGGTTTGACAAAGATTTCGAGAAACATGTTCAGGATTGGGAACGCATATACAATTCTGCAAAGCCACAGAGTCTCAAGGAGACATGGCCTGGAAAGTGGCAAGAACTTAATCTGTTCCGCAGAATTATTGTCATCAGAATCATCCGCCCTGATAAAGTCATCTCTGCCATTACTAAGCTAGTTAAGAATGATAAAGAGCTTGGAAAGAAATATACATCTCCTCCTCCCTTCGACTTGGCAAAGTCTTTCTCTGACTCAACCAACAAGACACCAGTCATCTTCGTGTTGTCACCAGGTGCTGACCCGATGACTGAGCTGCAAAAGCTCTCTGAGGCAAAGAAGATCAAGTGGAGCTCCCTCTCTCTCGGTCAGGGTCAGGGTGAGAAGGCCAAGGAAGCCATCATTCAGGCACAAGAGATGCAGACTTGGGTTGTACTGCAGAACTGCCATCTCGCCATATCCTTCATGCCAATTCTTGACGGTCTGATTGAAAACATCGTCGAAGATAAACAGAGCACTTTCCGTATCTGGCTTACTGCCATGCCTAGTGACAAGTTCCCTGTCTCAATTCTTCAGAATGGTATCAAGATCACTAATGAG
>JACCDV010346588.1_pt1 | contig 11679 bp, 13 predicted proteins | sample 7446131 | NCBI WGS metagenome assembly JACCDV01 (sample SAMN15323448, study PRJNA562643) | freshwater metagenome | isolation source: river surface water | place: USA:Blue River Watershed | collected 2017-08-17
AATTTAAATGTTTTGCTAATTCCCAACCATAATCCATTGCTGCAATCAAAACATCTGGTTTTCCTGCAACAGAATATAGTTTATTTTTCCATATTTCCCAAAAAGTTTCAATTTCTAAAGGATCTTGTGGCATAAATTCATCTAATGCAACGACATTGACTCCAATTACTAATTCTTCAATCCATTTTTTTCTTAATTCTGGAGAAATTGTTTGTTGTTTTAAGCAATCCACAACAATAGTTAATTCATCACAATATTCTTTTGCAAATCTGAATAAATATTCATGTCCTTTATGAGGCGGCATAAATTTACCTAAAACTAATCCTTTTGAATATTTCATAAATTATCCTTAATGATTTTTGAACAATATAAATTTAAGAGTACTTTATTATTTATTTCAAAATTATCCTCAATATTATATGTATGACCTGTTGTTTGAAATAAATCAAAATTAAAATAATTAAAATTATTTTTTAAATTTTCATCCTTAAAAAAAGCAAATTGTAATAATAGTTTATTTAAACTTTCCAAATTTGATATTTTTTTCAACCAATCTTCTTTTTTAATTGGTTTTAAATTTAAAATATCTATAAATTCTGATAATCTTGTAGCTTCTCTGTTAGCTATATGAAAAATAGATTTTTCATTACTTAAATATTTAACAATAGATTTACTTGCATAATCAACAGGAGTCATATCTACTAAAGCCTCTTGATAGCCCTCTGGAAAAAAACCAATTTTTTTTATTTCTTTAATAAAAGTGACAAAAAAATCTTTTGGAAAGATACCGTTATCAGAAGCTCCAGTAATTAATCCAAGTCTTATAATTTTTTGGCTATAATCTTCTGTTATCTTTTCCGCAATATATTTGCTTTGAGCATAACCACCATATAATAAATAATTATTATTTATTCTTAATGATTCTTCAATATGGTTCCCCACATTATTTGATGAAACAAAAACTGATAGTGTTGAAATATAATATAATTTATTATTTTGGTAAATTCTATTCATTTTATGTGTCATTTCTACGTTGTTATTCCATAATTGTTTTAATGTTTTTATACAATGAATTTTTGCAGCACTGTGTATTATAAACTCTACGTCAGGAAAATAATTATCATCTAATACTTGTAAATCTCCTTGAATTACAAAAATTTGGCTTAACCAATCTGTATTTAAATTAAAATAATTTGCCTGCTCATATAATTTATTTTTATCTCTTACAATTGTGTATATTTTAGAATATTTTTTAGATTGAACAAGATTTTTTAATATATGAATACCTAAAAAACCTGCACCTCCTGTAACAAGAATTTCATTATTTTCTATTTTTGATTTTCCTCCTAAAATTTTTTCAGGTTTAAGTTCAAATAAATCTTTTGAAGATATAGTTAATTTCATAAAATTGTTTTTCCGTTAATATTTTTTTTAAAATGTTCCACTTTAATAATGATATTTGGAACCATGTTTTTATTCAAGTTTAGTTCTAAATAATTACGTAAATTTTTTTCTTCTATATCTCCTTGATAATAAAATATTATTTTTTCTCTTTTTTCACATTTAGCCTCATTACAGCCTGCTTTTTTAGCTAAATTTTCAATTTCTTCAGGTGATATTAAAATCCCATTATATTTAAATTGTCGATCTGTTCTTCCTTTATAAAAAAATTCTTGATTTTGTTGATAAACCAAATCACCTGTTTTATAAAATCTAACACCATTTAATTCACAAAATTTAGTTTTATTAAGTTCTTCATTTATATAACCTATACAAAGGTGTGAACCTGATATATATAATTCTTCATTATTGATTATAAAATTAACATTATTTAATGGTTTTCCAATATTATTAGCTGTCCAATTATCATCAACTTTTTTAAATGAACTACAAATTGTTGTTTCTGTTGGTCCATATGCATTAAACATATTTATTTTTTTTGAGAATTTTTTTATCACATTTTCATTACCAATTTCACCACCAAAAATAATAGATTCTAAAAATAATTCATCTATTTTTAAAAATGGTAGAATAGATGGTGATATATCAGAATGTGTAATTTCATTTTTTTTAAAATAATTAATCATAGTTTTAATTTTATTTTGAGCAAAATCACATATATGTAATTCTCCACCAGAAAATAAAGTTAAATAAATATCAGATAAACTTGCATCAAAAGATGGACTTAATAACCACGCAAATTTTTTTCCTGGTTTCATCTCAATAATTTCAGCTTGTTCTAATACAACCTCTATTAATGATTGTTCTTCTAACAAAATACCTTTAGGTAATCCTGTCGAACCTGAACTAAAAAATATATGTGAAACATTTTTTGCATAATTTTTGTGTTCTTTACATTCATATATGCTAAATTCATTTTCTTTAATATTTTTTTCAAATCCAATATGTTCAAAATTTTCTAAAGAAATAATCCATTTTGGTTTTAATTGTATTATTATTTCATTAACTCTATTTATTGGAGTGTTTATATCAATTAGTGTGAAAATATTACCAGATTTTCTTAATGCTAGCTGAAAAATAATAGAAAATTCATTTTTTGGTAAATAAATAATACATGCTTTATTTTTATCACTAAAGAATAAAGAAAAATCATTTATTTTATTTAATAACTCATTATAAGAGAAAGTTTTATCAAAACATACTAAAGATATTTTAGTAGGATATTTTTCAGCTATTTCTTGAAATTTTTTAAACATTATTTTTCACCTACAAATATGATTCGTACAGAGTTTAAAGTTGCATTTACTTTAGATAAATCATTTTTATTTCTTTCATATACTTTAATATTTTTAAATCCTGCTTTTTTCATCTTATTAATAATTTCATCTATAAAATAAATTTTATTTTGTGTTTTATAGGAAAACTCTTCATTTTTATATGTAAAAATCCAATTTTGATGTAAAATTCTAGTATTTAAATCAAAATGTGAAACTCGTTTAACAAAAATATTTTCATTATTATATACTTTAATATATTCAATTTTATTTTTAAAATTTTTAATAATGTCATATGAGTTGTAAATTTCTAAAATAAATTTTCCATTTTCTTTTGTATGTTTAGCAATATTATTTAATAATTGTTGATTTTTTTCATCATCAAAATAACCAAAACTACTAAACCAATTTATACATAAATCGAATTTTGTTCTAAAATCAATATTTAATGCATCTCCCTGAATAACATTATATTGATTAAATTTTGTCTTTGCTTTAATTACATAATCATTAGAAAAATCTACTCCATATGTTTCAAAATTATGTTTTGAAAATCCAGATAAAATATCTCCGACTCCACAACAAAAATCACAGACTGTTCCATTGTTTTTATTTGTTAATTTTTTGATTAGATTAACTTCAAAATCAATTTCTTCTTCATTTCTATTCATGAAAATTTCTTGATATAATAAAGTGAAAAACTCATTATTCCAACTCATAAAAAATTCTCCATAATTATACCAGTACATAAAATAGTCATTAAAATAGGTTCTAAATTATTTTGTTGACTATTTTCTGTTGTTAATATTTTATTTAATTCATTCATATCAAAAATTGATTCATCATTTAATTTTTTATTGGAAAATATATACTGTTCTAATAAGTTTTTAAATTCTTTATTTTTTAAATAACGATTAATTGGTGGTGACATAAATGATTGTTTGGTTTTATTAATAATGGATTGAGGTAATATATTTTTAAAACCTTCTCTTAATAATCCTTTTTCTATATCATTATAAAAGTAGATATCATCAGGAACAGAGTACATGAATTCAACCAAATCTGTATCTAAAAATGGAAGACGACCTTCAATATGATGAGCCATTGCTTGGGCATCATCTAAAACTTTTAATATATATCCACCTAAACAATATTTCATCCAAGAACCACTTGAAGCTTTTAATTTAGATTGATAACCCTTTAAATCTTCTGCAATAATTGAATATGGATTACTATCAAAATGGAAATTTTTATTCCATAATTTTTGAAACTTAAATGCCATTGATGACTTTGCTTGAATCCAAGTAGGAACAAATCCTAATTGGTTTTCAATAGAAGATAAATCTAATGTTTTTCCATCTGGTAGTTGAAATCCAGATAAATATTGTCTTTCCATTAAATTAAGAGATTTTTCCGTTAAAAAATCTTGTTTTAAATGAGAATAACCCATAAATATCTCATCTGAACCTTCACCACTTAATGCTACTTTAAATCCTTTCTCGTGAATTTTTTGATTTAAAATAAATTTTGCTCCAAGATGTCCATTAATACTTAATCCTTCAGAAAAATAAACTGCTTGAGGTATCGATTTTATAATATTTTCAAAATTAACTGGAATAATATCCAACTTAACTCCTAAATAATTTGCTGTTTCTTGAGAAAAAGAACTTTCATCATAAAATGGATCATCTGTAAATTGAATAGTAAAAGCCGTTAAATCTTGAGCATATTGACTAGATAAAGCTGTTACAATACTAGAATCTATACCACCACTAAGATGTGTTGCCCACTTCACTTCATCTGGTATTCTTTTCTTAATAGATTCATTAATTAAATAAATAGCTTTATCTTTAGCATCATTAAAAGTGATATCTTTTTGTTGAATATTTTTAATAGACCAATATTCATATTGTTGTGGATATTGTCCATTTTTCAGAATTAAAAAATGAGCAGGTTTAATCATTTCAATATTTTTAAATAAGGTTTTGTTTAATGGTAAATATTGCAAATGTTGAGAAAACCAAAATGATTCTTTATCAAATATCTTATCTACTTTATTAAATTTAAGTAATGATTTTGCTTCCGATGCAATTAAAAATACTCCCTCTTTAAAAAAAAATTGTAAAGGTCTAATACCAAATCTATCTCTTGAGCAAAACCATTGTTCATTTTTAAAATCATAAAGAACAAAAGCAAACTCACCATGTAAATGTTCCAAGCATTGCGTTCCATATTCTTCGTATAAATGCACCAAAATTTCACTGTCACTGAATGTGTTAAATGAATGCCCTTTATATATTAGATTTTTTCTAATCTCTTTGTGATTATAAAACTCTCCATTAACAACACAAACAATATTTTTATCTTCATTAAAAATAGGTTGATGACCACCATTGACATCAACAATAGACAATCTTGTATGTCCCATAAAAATATTTTTGATATTTTCAATATGCTTTTCATCAGGGCCTCTGTGATTAACTTGATTTAGACTGTTGACTATTTCTAAATTACTAATTCCTTTATTATTTCCACAAACAATACCACACATATATTATTCTTTCATGTTTATAAATATTTTTTTTGATTCTCCTTGCTCAGCAACATCAAAAGCTTTTTCCCAATCATCAAGTTCATAAGATTCACCCAATAAATGTTCAATTTTTTGATAATTGTTTTCAAGCCATTTCATACTTTTTTCAAATGAATAATAATTAACGGCTTTTAATGTAATTTCTTTTTTTACTAAATCAGATGCACTTATACCAGTTAATTGTTTTTTCCTACTTTTAACAATTAAAGTTCCATCTATTTTTAACATTTTTATAATTTTTTGTAAAGAAACTTCATCAAATATTGTCTCAATTATATAATCATAATAATTTTCCATCTCTAAATCATGAATTCTATCAACATTAAATCCTTTTGTTTTTAAAATAATAAAAGTTAATTCTGCAATTCTATTATTGCCCCAAATTGCAATTTTAACATTTTTTTCTTTAAGTACCTTTAAAACAGACATAGAAGCAGCTACCGGCTCTAAATATGCTGCAATTTTATTAGATAATTTTTTATTTTTTATGATCTGTTTTTCTGGAACAATAATATACTCTTGTAAACAACCATTAAAATCTAACCCCATAAAACCATTTTCATAGTATGGATTTATGGCCACCTTATCGCATTTTTTAAATTTTTTTGATTTTGATTCAACAACTTCTCCAGAAAATTCATGTCCCAAAACTAAATTTTCCTGTGTTTGAATAATACCTTTAGCTACCAATAAATCAGTTCTACATAAACCGACTGAACTTACCTTAATTTTTACGCAACCAGTTTCACACAATGGCTCATCTAATTCAACCAATTGGACTACTTTATTTGATTTTATAAGAGTTTTCATTTTAATTCCTTTTAATTCTTTTTGATTCTTTTTGATATCTTAGTCTTTTTTGTCAACTAAGTCAATTAAAATTAAATTATTTTTATTGAATATAATAAATTTCACAAAATGCAATAAATATCGTGAGATAGGTAATTATCGAATAAATAAAACTAACAGATAGAGATAGTTTACTTAATTTTTTCATAACATCACATCTACGAATTCCCTTTAATTCTTTAATTAAATCCACAGGACAATTATTATTATATGGGCATATTTCAGTTTTATTAAAAGCAATTTTAGCACTTGATTCTTCTAGTAATAAATCTATACCAATTTTACCTTACTCTTTAATATTTATACTTATGCAACCATACTGAGTAATTGTTTCTTGTTTGTTAATTGAAAAACTTTTAGCTAGATTAGAATTATCTTTGTCTGCAAATAATGGATGACTTTTTGCTTTTCCACTTAATTTTTCATATTCTTTTTGAATGGCTAATTTAGATAATCCTTCCTTTTGTCCATTTTCTATTTCAGTTAAATAATTAGGATCTAATTTTACATAATGATGAACAACGGCTTCAGTTTGGCCTGTAATATATTTACCTATCATTTCAGCAGGTAAAGCTGTAATGTAATGAGAAACCACACTAACTCTAGCACTATGTGGTGTTATGTTCGCATTTATCTTTACATTTTAAGCCATATTCTTTTAATTTTACATCTTGGTTTATTTCATTAAAAGAAATACCAGATGGCAATAACCTAGCCAATTCTGTTCTCTTTACCCCAAATTTTGGAATAATGTTTTGAAACTGAACCAATATACTTAACCAATAATTTTTATAAGCATTGTCACTATAAGGTAAACCATCAGCCCCATAAGAAAATATTGGATAAAAAATTCCCCATTTTGTTTTTTCATTATTGTTATAAAACATTTTTTTATTAAATTTAGCATTATCTACCAAATTTCTCCAAGCCAATTGCTGTTCTAATGTTTCTAAAACTTTTTTATGAACCATGGGCGACCAAGCATTATTTTTTGATTTATCAGTACTTACATATAAAGGAACAAAAGATGTATCTTTATCTTTGACTAATTGATTAAACTTTTCAGCATCCAGCCATTGAATGTGATTCCCCCTTATGCCAGTTTGTAATGCTACATATATGTGATTTAATAAATGTGGACGTGGCAATCTTATTGGATCTCCATTTTTTATCTTAACTATTGTGAAATCTAATAAATTTTGCAATTCTTTAAAAACAACTCTTTGCCCATTCCAATACATCAAAGGAATAAAAACAACCTTTTCACTTAACTTTACAGTATCAATAAGTTGTTCTTTTCCAAACAAAAATTATTCTATATACGGGAAATTATTCTTTGAGTGAAATGACAGATGAATTAAATTTAGATAACTTAAGTTCTGCTCTGCTTGGAGGAACTTTTTTGAGAAATAAAAATTTAATTATTCCTTTATTGCATTTTGTTAATTTTAAAAATTCAAATCATTATTTAGTTATGCTCAGTACATATTTTAATTTTTTTTTTATAATAAAGAATTATTTAAAGAATTTTCTGTTGAAAATAAACAAATTTATTTGTATTGCAAACAATCATTAGAAAATAAAATATCAGAAGTTGAAGAAATCTTTAAAACTGTTATTGAGCAAAAAGGACAATTAATTAAAAAAACACCTGTTGTTTCTTACTCTATTGATTTGAATGAAATGATTAATTTCATTCAAATTAATCATTTTAAATTTTTTGAAATTGCTGTCATAAAAACAATGGAAATAATTCAGAAAAATCAGGAACTAAATAAAATTTTAGAAGTTGAATCCAATTTTTTCGATAAAATAAATGACCAAATTATAAAAATCCATTTTTTAGACGTTAAAAATCAAGAGAAATTGGATTCATTTATGAATAATTTAATTGATAATTTAATTATCATCCAACAAGACCGTAATTTTTTAGCATCTGTAGAAAATCTAACAAGAATGGTTAATAAGTCATTATTAGAAAAAATTTTACAAACTAAAGAATTTAATAGTAAAAAAAATAAAATATAAAATCATTTTATAAATAATCTTTAAGAAAGTTTAAAACTTAATCAATTATTACTAAATTAAGAACATTTGCTTACAATTTATTTTCAATAATACTTGAACCTAATTTATCTTTATTAATTTTAAATTTTCAACTCTAAATACACTATCATCTAATCATTTTATTTCAACATTAACTGAAAAATCAGAAATAAATAATTTTCCATTTCATTGTGCTGATAATTAAATTATCAAAAAGAAATAGAGTTTGGGTTTGAGTCACAGTTATGCAATTTCTTACAATTTCTAATATATAATTAAAAAAAGAGAGCATTGCTCTCTTTTTTTAATCTCTTTGCAAAAATTTTTTTTCATCAATCATTACTGTCAAAAATTCCAAGCAAACTTAAAAGATTGGCAAATATATTATATACACTCAAATATAGACCTAGAGTAGCTACTACATAATTTGTTTCTCCTCCATCAATAATTTGTTTAACATCATATAAAATATAAGCTGAGAAAATACCAATTGCCAAAACACTCAATATAATCATCATAATAGGAGATTGTAAAAATATATTGATTATACCAGCAACCAATAACATAATCATACCTACAAACAGGAATTTACCCATTCCACTTAAATCACGTTTAATCACAGTTGCTAAGGTTGCCATACCACCTAAAATTGCTCCCGTTCCCAAAAATGCTGTCATAATGATTTGAGCACCATTACTTTTCCCCAATATAAACCCTAGTAAGTTTGATAGCATCACCCCCATAAAAAAAGTAAATCCAAGTAATAGACCAACCCCAAGAGAATTATCTTTATTTTTATGTATGAAATACATAAATCCAAAAGCGACACCCAAAAAGAGAATTAAACTCATGATAGGCCCCATTGAAGCCATTATCCCTGTTTTAACCCCAATAAATGCACCTAGTGCTGTTGGAATCATTGAAAGCCCCAGTAAGGCATATGTGTTTTTTAACACTTGATTACGATTTGTAGAATAATCAACAGATGTTGAGTTTAGTGTATTAAGCATAGAAGTATATCCTTTAAAAAGTTAAAAAATTAACTTAAAGTCTTGCCACAGTTTTAACTGCTTGTTTTCCGAGAACTAATGTTCTGTGTTGACGGTAACAATTCTCAGGCTACTCCCCTTAAATTCTTACTATTAATATAATATAAAAATATTAAAAAATCAATATCTTTTATAAAATTTTTTTATCTTTGATTTTTGATTATTTAATAATACATGGTCTTAACTCTTAATTTTATAGAAATTTTTAACAATATAAGCAAAATCATCAAATAAATTTTCAAATTTAATATTTCCAATTGTTTCTAGTCCAATAAAAGCATTAGCCATTTCATCTTCACTCATTTCTTTTTCTTGCATATATGAAAGTAAAACCCCCATATCATTTAACAACTCATAACAGCTTTGATAATTTTTTTCGAAATTACCATTAATAACGATTTCATTTTCTTCAAAAGCTTTTACAATTTTTTCATAATCAATATTAATCAGAGCAAATTTTAAATCATAAATATAGATAAGTCCTTCTAACATTTTAAAAATAACCTCTTTAGGTTTTTCAAAATCCAAAATAGCTTCAGCTAATAAACCTAAATCATTGGTAATGCTCCAACAATTAGTAATCTTTGATTCTAAATCAACATCACAATAAAAACCATTATTCATTACTTTCATTTTATATCCTTTAGATAATTTTAAATATTATATCACACTTATAAATCGCTTTTTATTTTTAATAAAAAATACTCAAAAAAAACACTATACTTCAATATAGTGTTTGTATTTTAAATTTTCAAGTATTATCATTCAGGAATTGTCCAAATTCCACCTACCAAAGTAATATTTTTTTGATACTTACACATAGTAATAGATTTAGTATTATTATTTTCCTTACATAAAACACAATCAGGATGTTCTTTTTCAGATGCTTTAACTACTTGATAATTTACACATTTATTATTTTTTAAATAAATACATTGAATGTTTTTCATATTAACCTTTAAAATTAAATTAAATTAACATTATTTAGAAGGAATTTTTTCTATAGCCTAAATAATTTCTAAAGAGTATCTGATTATGAATCATTTCATTTCTCAGTTTTATAATTATATTCTACTTTCTACGCCTTGTCTACTTCTTTGTATTTTAAAAAATTTTAGTTCTTTAATCATATAACTTTTTCATAATACACTCATATACAAAACAACTATTTAATCCAGAATCAAAATTTATAGATAATATAAATAAATTATATAAAATCATATATAATCCAACTGTTATTTTCTTTTTTAATGTATCAAGTTTCAATATAATTAAAATTAATGAAACATGTATATTACTCATTAATAAATAAATACTTATGATAGAATAATCTATCTTCATATTATATAAATATATAGATAATATGATATAAATATTATTTATCTTATATTATATTATATTATTATCTTTAAATAATATATCATAAGAAATCTTAATACTAAATATAAAAAAACATATAAAAAATATAACTATTATTTTTGCAATTATTTCCATAAATTATTTTCTTTTTTAAAAATATATTCAAATAAAAATATATTTTATTATTTGGTGCCTCTAACTGGGTTCGAACCAGTGACCTAACGATTATGAGTCGTTTGCTCTAACCAACTGAGCTATGGAGGCATCGGTGATTATTCATCTAAATTATTATTGATTTATAATTCAGATTAACACTTGCAACCTATTCTTTTATTATAACTCAAATCAATTTATTTGTACAGTTAATTTTTCTCAAATTGATTGATACTTTTCTTTATCATATTTTTAGTGGACAGGGCTGGATTCGAACCAGCGTAGCCATTACAGCGTCAGATTTACAGTCTGATGGTTTTAACCACTCACCCACCTGTCCATTTTTAACCTACTCGATACGCTTGACAGTTTCTCGTGCTTGAACAAGCGATTTTTCTTCCTTCATACGATCAATGTATGTGAGATAACCAAATTCAATATCAACCTTTATAATTGATATTGAACTTAATTACTTTAAAAATCCCTTTCGGGTCTTGAGCCTGATTACTCAGGATTGGTCGGTCTAGCAGGAATCGAACCCACATTCACTCTTTAGAAGAGAGTTGTATTATCCATTATACGATAGACCGATATAGAAGGAAAGCGAAAAAACTAAATTTATACCAAAAATGAGAAGGAAGTTTTTTCATGGCCTTTTGGTGCCCTGGGCCAGACTCGAACTGGCATACCTTGCGGCGAGAGATTTTAAGTCTCTTGTGTCTACCGATTTCACCACCAGGGCATTCAATAACTTTATTATAGACCTTCTTTATCTTCTTGTCTGTTGTTTTTTTAATCTACTTAAAAAATACTTTTTACTTGGTGCCTCCAACTGGACTCGAACCAGTGACCTAACGATTATGAGTCGTGTGCTCTAACCAACTGAGCTATGGAG
>JACCDV010438992.1_pt1 | contig 11679 bp, 11 predicted proteins | sample 7446131 | NCBI WGS metagenome assembly JACCDV01 (sample SAMN15323448, study PRJNA562643) | freshwater metagenome | isolation source: river surface water | place: USA:Blue River Watershed | collected 2017-08-17
CAACTAACAAATACATCACACATAAAGCCTCTGATAGCGAGCGAAGTAGTGGAGAACAAGTCGTCACTTCTGGATATAAAGTTGGGAAATCTATCCATCTTCAATCAAAACACCATAAACTCCTCGGCAGCCAACATCTCAGTCAACAGCAAGACCAACCAGAACTAAATCTTCATTGATATCCTATAGAGGATTAATATTCTATTCAACTCTTCAGGGTATGTCATCAACTCCTCCATCGACGGATGCATTCAAATGAAGAGCTATCTCACTGGCAACCCTGCCTTAAAACTCATACTCAATGACGATGTTACACTGGCTCAGACCAATATGGTTGGAAGTGTTATCCTCGATGATTGCAATTTCCATGAAAGTGTGCAGCATAATGAGTTCGTTACCAACAAGGCACTTAAGATCACTCCACCTGAGGGCGAGTTCATTGTCATGAATTACAGAATTACCAATGACTTCACTGCTCCCTTTAAAGTCTTCGCCTTCTTTTAAAACTAAAGCCCCTATAAAGTGATCTTAACAATAAAGGTACATCTCCCCTAAGTTAGCTGAAATCAACATTTGCTAAGGAAATCTGCGCCTCATTCATCAATATAAAGTTTAATGTTCCAAAGAAGGTGACCAACATAAACTGCTAAATAGTGAAGAACCAAGGCAACCAAAAGATAGATTACAATGAGTCCACAAGCTCAGTGGAATGGATGATCCGCAAGATGCCTGGAGACCAAGAGTACACTGCTATGACTAAGATTACCCTCCCTCAGGCAACCGTCAGCCAAGCCATGAAGGAGACAGGCCCTATCAACATGAGCTTCTAAATCCCTAACCATAGCATTTCCGGCCTTCAGATAAAGTCTTTGAGGAACTTGCAAGGGAACGAACCTCCCAACAAATGGGTGCGCTACATTGCAAAGAGCAGTTCGTATGTGTGTAGGATTTGACTAAAGATATTGTATGTAGTAGAATAATCTTAGCCTATCTAATTCCATATGAAAGATTGTGTAGGGCAATATTGTCTCTTCAATCTAAACTGTACAGCGATTTTGTATTTGTTAAAGATAAAGCAAGGCTCCAAGACAATTAAAGAAAGCATGAATCAAATGTTGATTCTGCCATATCCTTACTAATTCATCATATTTGATTGTTCGAATTTCCATTAAAAGGCATTTTGGGTAAGTTTAAAATCAAATGGAGGTTGAAATATAGTAATACTATTGATTAGTTGGTTAAATTGCACACCAATTTTCTTTTTATATATTTTATTTTATAGTTAAACTCGCAATGAAAAGTCCAATGTTTCGCTCATAGTACGCTTATGGCCTAAACCTTTCTGCTGTCTATGAAACTACTAAGGCAAGGAACACTAAAAACGATTTGCAAGGGAATAACGTTTAATACAAATATAAGCTACCCTCGAATAAGCATCATGCGGAAAATAAAGAAAGTTATGGGAAGGAGTTCGGGTTACTGAGAAATACAATTGGGGCACCTGAGGGAGTTACTGGCTACACAAATAACAAAGAAATGGATGTAAGGGTGAGAAATAATTCGGAGTCGGGGATCAAAGGATTGAGATGGGAGTACACAAATACATTGGGGGATAGGGATGAAGGGAATAATGAATACAGGAGGAGTAATAATTCGTCAAACTCGATGAAGGAGGGGAGGGCGAAGGAAGCAAATAGAACATTTGAAAGTACAGGTATTATATATAATAAAATTATGTAAAAGGTGGATAAGAAATAAAAGCTTATCGAATAGCTCAAAAAATTGTCATAGGTTAAGATACTCACCAACGCCAAACACTCCTCCACTCGCAAAATACAGCACAAAGACAATTATTCACTCACTCAACAGCCCTACCAATAAACTAAGCCGAATAGTATTAGTGAACAAAAAGCAGATCACTATATGGCAACATAAAAGGACAAGCTTAGCCAATCTTATGCAGGCAAGCTCGACTCAAATATTTCGTTTTATCTCAATAACACTTTGCCAGTGTAAACTAAGTAAAAAGATGACAATTTACGTCATTTGAGGTAGAAGATCCTCAATAAGATTACTGACTACAAATATCCTGATTATAAGAATACTCTTAAGAATCCTGAAGAGGAGGTAAAGAAGAGTAAGCCTGCTTACTATACTCCCAAAGTCAATAAGGACCAACCTTCACTCCAAACTAGATACACTCCCAAAACAAGTACAATCAAATAGACATCCAACTTTAGTTATTTAACCCTCAGTGACGTGAAGATATCTGATAAAAGTGTTTTTTTCTCCCCAGTATCTTTAAAGGCATAGCATTAATCTATTAGGGATGGTAAGACTGTGAAATAAGTTAAAGACAAATCATCATCCTACAATAACAGTTTCAATACTAGTAAAGTTAGAAAATTATCTATTAAAGATTTTGTAATTGGTAAATCTTTAGGATAAGGCAAGTTTGGAACAGTCTATCAGGCCTTACATAGATAAACTAATTGCATGGTGGCTCTGAAGAAAATTAGCAAACAGGTTATTAAGTCTAACCATATGGTCGATCAATTTCTATTATAAGTAAAGATTCAGTCTTACTGCGATCACTAAAATATTTTAAAACTCTATGGCTGCTTTGATGACCAATAGTACATATATCTCATCCTTTAATACATGGAGGAAGGCACGCTTTTCCATCAACTCAAGAAGAGCAAAACCTTTAGTGAGTAAAAAGCTGCCCAAAAGTTAAGATAAGTTGCCTAAGCTATAAAGTACCTCCATGAGAGAGGCATAGCTCATAGAGATATAAAGCCATAGAATATTGTAATATCACATGGGACAGGCAAGCTTTGTGACTTCGGATGGGCTGCTATTTGTACTTAAAGAAGGAAGACCTATTGTGGAACCTTTGACTATGCAGCTCCCTAAATTCTATAAGGAATATAGTATGACATGAGTGTAGACTTGTGGTGTTTGGGGGTGCTAGCTTACTAACTCATGGTCGGAAAGGCACCTTTTTACCATATAAGCCGGAAAGAAACAATAAGAAAAATCATCAATGTCGAATAAGCAGCTATTGAGTTTCCCATCACAATGAGCAAAGGCGCGATATCCTTTATAGAGAGGCTGATCCGCAAGAAGCCCGAGGAAAGGATGAATGGGGACAACATTTTGAAGCATCCTTTTTTGCTTATCGTCAAGTGATAACTATTTACTATTATCGATTGAATAAAACTGCAGTAAAAACATTATAGGGCTAAATGCTCAGCGTTTGATCTTGGAACTTATATCGGCAAAGTAGGATTACATAAATTAGTGTTGGTTACTGAGAATGGACTCAAGGTTAAATTTATTATTACTAAGCGCCTTTCGCCTTACGATCGCTTACTTGTAGTGACTGTCTTCATTTGGTGCTTATTAGGATCGTTTTCTTGGAGTGTCAGCACCATTCTTTATTTTGGGCAAAAGCTTTTTCTCTCTATTGAGTTCCTTCTTGAGGATGAGCTCAGGAGACAGTATATTTTAAGACTGTTTCCTTGACTATTTCTGAAGGACGATACGAATCTGGTCTTGCATATGCTACTATTGTGGACTCATGGTTGTCTATGAAACATATTTTAGAGTTGGCCTGGTTTTACGCGACCGGGCTGATGTTTGAGGTGTGTTGATGGGAACTTTCTCGGGTATTTTGGGGAGTGAGAGTTCTTGCTCGAGAATTTTGAGGTTTTTACGTTTGAGGTGTACAGCTAAGGATTACATTAAATATAATTATGAAACTGTGGGATAGTGGCGTGATAGATTTAAATACATCACTATTGACCTTCACGTCCTCCTCTTCTCCTGCCCTCGCGCTTAGCAGGGGCCTCCTTCTTTGCCTCCTCAGCCTTGGGAGCCTCTTCAGCAGCGGGCTTTTCTTCCTTCTTCTCCTCCTTGGGCTCTCTAGGCTTTCTCTCCTTGTTTTCTCTTGGCTTTCCTCCTCTCTTGCCGCCCTTGGCGTCCTTGCGGGCAACTTCATGAGCCTTGATTTCAAGGTTGGCACTGATGGAAGTGGCGAAGTCGTCTCCCAGTCTGCGCTTGATCATTTCGGCAGTCTCGTTGTCGATAGTCACCTAAATAAGAAGAGGGGTACCTTGTTGATATTGATCTCTGATTCCTTGGGGACCCAGTCGAGTCTGCGCTCTCTCTCCTCTTCCTGAACCTTCAGGGAAATGCCCTTGACTGGTCCTCTTTGGATACGCTTGACCAAATGGGTGGCGAATCCTGCGATTTTGTTTCTAAGGCTCTTGGTGGGAACCTTGGCGACCTCTGAGAGGATCTTCTTGTTGATGTGGAAGTCATTGGTGAGCTTTTGATAGTGCTTTTCGAGTAGGACTTTAGCTGCCCTCTTAACTGTTTTTGTTCTTACTCTGCCCATTGTGGTTCAAAAATATATGATTAAATCTAAAATAATATTCATTAAATATATTTCCCAAACAACATAAGCGATTAATTACATTAACGACATACTTGATCACATTAACAGACAGTGTTGTTTACCCCATCCCTATAAAAGCGATATTAATCCTTAATAAATCATAATTAAAATTATGTCCTCGTAATCAAGCTCTTTGTCGACCGATATCAGCCTTGCTCACGATCCCTACGAGCGAGCTCTCCAGCAATAGAAATTCTAAAAGAACCTAATTCCCTTCGACAACTCAAGCAAATTCGCCAGGAAAGTTACAAAACTCAAAACTATGATGTCCAATGCCAAGAACAATGCATTACAAGGAGCTATGATGGGATTCATGATTGGGGGGCTCTTTGGCTTTGCCATGGGTTGCTACACAGCAGTTCAGACAAGGAGATTCGCAGCGATCCCCATCTCAACTCTTATCAGTGGTTCGACTTTTGGGTTCCTTCTTGGCTGCGGATCAGCAATCAGAACTCAAGAAATAGTTGAGCAAAGGAACAAATGGGAGTTCGGAAAGATTAATTAAGGACAGCTAGAGTAAGGGTTTTGGCTAAATGTTCGGAATTTTAATTCTGTAGACAACCTTTGATTTGCATTCAACTTTAACTCTATTAAGGCATGTATTTAATGGCATAATATCTAATATGGGGAGTCACAAAATATAAATGAGGAGGAAATGGTTGAGTACCTAAAATTGATGCTCTTGATATAAAACGAGTAATGATAAATAATTTTTATTTCTCAATTAGAATTACAATAATCTTATTCTTAATCAATTATTAGAGATGAACAACCAACTCGTGCTGGCATCTACATCCATCATCCTCGCCATCTACATCGTGGGCAGCCTCGCATTCTCATACTGGTCTGGCCAGGGCAAGTAAGGGGACTACAACATTGGTTGCTACGTGGTCAACCATCCTCTCAACAGGACTGACTAATTACTAAACCGCATATCTGACCTTAGCCATCTCGAACATCTATCCCAGTTACATGTTTCTCTATAGAGCAATGCCACTTTTGATGATCGTAGCTTCCATAACCAATCAGTGCAGCTAGCTCTATCTTTCGATAAGTACATAAAGAAATTCACCCAACAGCACGACTCTGATTTAGATAATATAAAGATCTTAAGGGAGATCTCTAAGGCATAGAAAGAGTACTTGTTGTGCAAAAAGGAAGTTGACTAGTCTTACTCTTAGCCTGCCTGCAAGGATAACTGGAAAGAGTATCTCGACTGCTCAAGCAAAATGAAGATGATGGGTAAGAAACTTTAACGCCTCACTGAGGAATAAGATTTCATCCAACAACAGATTGCAGAGATGGTCAAAATGCCTGACTACTCCATCTCTGCCCTCGACCTAGCCAAAAAGATATACAAGGAAGGCATAAACTCCAACTAAAAACTTAAGAACGACATCCTCAACCAACTCGGTCCCTTGGAGAAGAAACTCAGGACAACTATGTTTGAGAAGGAGGAGATAGTGTAAAAGTATCAGCTCACCTATAAAAATTATCGCTAGTGCCAAGATCGTAACTTTACCTTTATTAAGATAAGAAAAAGCATAATGCGTGCTAGTAGATTTCTAAGGAAGTTCGCAAGATCAACTCTGAGAACATTGCATACCTGAAAGGTATGATGGAGTCCAAGAAAGAACTGCTTAAGAACCTGCAAAGAATTATGAACTCGCAGAAGAACAGCAAAGAGGTCGAGTAGCTCAACGAAAAGTACAACAAGCACAGGGAAGAGTACATTTCCATATGGAGGGAGTTCATCTCCCTCACTCGCTAGAATGAGAAGGCCTGCGGATGCACTGCAGAGCTTTAGCAGTAACTCAAAATGGAACTCGAAAAGCTCAAAAACAAAGAAATCGCCCTAAAGGCCCAAATTGAGGAACTCAAGAGTCAAATCGACAGACTCAACTTAGAGTCTGAGAAGTGCGAGCAGGACAGGGAAGAGATCATTCGAAGGTACAAAAATGCGTTGGAGTAAAATGAAAAGGCGCCGAGGGACTCGTAAAGCGAGCTGAGCAAAATAAATAGGAACCTTCGGAACAAATTCACGTAAATTTTAGAGCTCAAATCACTGTACAAAAATATCGACTCTGAGTGCGAGAAGATCAAAGAGAGGATGGGGAAAAGAGTGCAGCAGATTGGGGAAGTAAACGACTGCATTGGTAAGAAGCACTACCTCCTCGAGCTCAAGAAACAAGCCGCGCCTTTCATACACTCGGAGCAGGACGACTTGAGCAGGATGGCGGAGGGGAAGAGAGAGTTGGGGCGTTCTCTGTAGGCCTTTGGGAAGCTGTGATTTGATTATTGGGCACCTTTATGATATGTAATGGTAAATGGAATAAATTTCCATGCCTTCATATAATTTTATTGTAACTTACCAAGTGTAAAGATGTTCTAAGGGGAGAGACTGACCTATATAGTTCCAGGCTACACTGGGTACATCTCTTATCACTCAGCCACATTCCCAAAAAAGTATACGATTAGTTCAAACAAGTATAAACCAAGGATGGAGTGTCCAAAATCCCAGGCTATGCAGGATACGTCCCTGCCATCAAACCTTAAAATCTCTATGGCAACACCTTCGGGAAAACCACTCTCAACGTTGTCAATTAGGACTACGTGAAAGGACAAGATTTCGAGGCGAAGCATAAGTATGTCACATCACATACCACCAGTCACATTCCCCCATCTGAGAGACTCCAACGAACTGCTGCCAATATCGTTGGTGTCCCCGATACCAAAATTATTGTCAAATAAGTAAACCCTTCCCTATTTAGCCTGTTATATAAAATCCAGGAAAAGAAGTTGATCAATTCACACTAACCAAAAACCATGACTTCAGAAAAACACTCACTGTAAAGGATAAAAAGTGGGCTAATAACACAGTGGTGGAAAAGGAAGGGAAGGAATACGTTCAGTTGGGCAACCCACTTCCAGGCTACACTGGTTTCGGTAAGCGAGTGCTAGCAAACAACATTTTCGGTAAGACTTACGCTGAGTGCTTGAAGGAATCTAAGAGAGACGACGAGAGGCTGCAGCACTAAAAGCAAAATAACTACCACAACCAACTGAAGTCAGACATCCCAATGAAGTTCTGAGTGATCAATACCATTATTTTATACAATGTATCTCATATATTAAATAATTTAAGTGGTCGTTGACCATGGAGCATGATCATCACGAACTACAAGATACCCACTCTCCTAGAGAAAAATACGAACTCACTGATGAACTAGGACAGCTCTAAGACAACCATCACAATGTACTTTTTTAGGAGGGCGAAAATCCATTCAGCTTTTATAACTAAATCAACAAGCGGGAGTCGCTCTCCTCCGAAGATGAAGCAATAGACGAACATCATGAGCCTTAACACTCCTCCCTCCCACCGCCTTAACCCAAATATGAATCAAATGGAGAATACAAACCCATTGAAATTACTGAAAATATCGCCAATAAAGCTCCCATTAAACTCATACAATCCCCTAAAGCTAATAAAGCAAGCCACCCAGTCACAAATATTAGTTCGCCTAAGGCTAATATTAAACTACTGAAATAGAGTTAATTCGATTTATCAAAGCTGTAAAAAGAGGCAAGATAGGCGAAAGATGATACAAAAAAGTAGGGTTTAGTGATTAACAAAGGGGAGAAGAGTCCTATAGTGAAGGCAAGTCCAATAAATGAAAAGAAATACGAATAATAGCTTTAAAAGGATATGTAATAGTTGAAGAATAGTGTGAAAGGGAAAGAGGGTAAGAAGAAGTCGAAGATATTCGACTCAAAGTAGAGTTCCCCCAAGATAAACTTCAATAAAACCTATGCGCCTTCAAGAGGCAGGTATGCCTAAGAGTAGGATGTTTAGATGTAGGAGATGCGCATGCTCGTAAAGATGGCTTTCGAGAAGAAGAAAGCGAACTACGAGATGCTAAAGGAGTGGGATATGAAGAGGGCTGAAAATATGGCCCTCCATGGCAAAATGATAGAAACCCTTCAAAACGAAATCGACCTTAGGATTAAGTCCTCGCTGTAAAACTTTGAAAACTATCAAACATTTTTCAAGGAGAAGGCTCGCCAATAATAGAAGTATGTCACAAGTCCAGTTATCAACACGCGATACGCCTTGCAAAACAATTCTCTTAGCAAAAATGTCTATATCAATTGCAGTGTCATCCTGAACTCCCTATGCGACTAAAACACTACTCGATGCAAGAAAATAAACGAGTTTATCTTTCTCATAAGGACTAACATTCTTAAGGAACTGACATAGACCCATTTGAGCAGTAGCCAAAAAGAACTACTAAAAGTACGCGAAAAGATATCTACTTTGAAGTCGTCCCTCAAGAAGTATAACTTATAGACTGAGGAAAAAACAATGGAGCTTGCTAACTTGTTTAAAGAACAGTCTAACAACATTACAAATAAATGTGATAAGGACTTCTATAGAACACAACTTTCCTTTCTTAGGAAAGCTATTCATCAGATTGAAGTCCAGAAGAAGCTAGGCGAGTACTGCTTGTAATACTACCACACTGCAGTGCAATAAGAGCTAAAGCGAAGTTGTGTCATCCGTGAGGCAATGATGACATATTCTCAGGGACTAAAGCAAGCCTACAATATTGAGGTGGAAGGTATTGAGGTAGAGCAAATGAGCAAGAATTAGGAACTGAAACTGATTGAAGAATACTTTTCCCTCTAAGATATGTTCGACGAAAGGACTATTGAGCTGTTCAAAGTGAAGAATCATTTGTAAGGAGATGTTACTATATAGCAGTTCACTAAATATATCAAGAAGTAAAATGGCTTCTATTTAGATTTGGCTATTAACCATTCGACTCTCGTGTAATCCTCCTCAAAGAGTTCAATGTAAAGTATGGGAGGAGTAAGGAGGGCGAAGAGAGTTGCTATTTGGCGATAACAGTTGACAACTTCCTTCACTTGACATTCAACTACAACCGCAACATCAGTCAGAAACCTGACATAACAATAAAGATCGGGCACAAATGGCTGTAGATAAAGTCATTGAAGGATGACTCCGTGTAGATAGTGAAGAAGTAGGAGAAGAAGAGTTCGATGATGAGCTATTTCTGGGACAACAAGATGGATAAGGTGTATAGGGTGAAGTTTAACAAAAAGGACAACAAAGAGGAGTTCATTGATTACATCACCAAACTTATGGTTGATTACTGATATTGTCCATTATATTTCATCAACTATCAGCTGCTAAAGATCTTCTAGAAGTCTTTCTCGCTGAGCTTAGTCTTAGCCACAATGAACTTAGAAAGCTCGTCTAAGATTTAGTTGAATTTTATGTCGTCTTTGTTCTTAGTCAGATTCTTATTGTTACCCAATGTATTCCTGAGTTCCCCCTTGCAGTCAAGCAGCTGATCCAAATCTCTAAGGAAGAGCTTGAGTTCACTGATATCGCAATACTTTTTATCCTTCCCAATGCTCTTCACAAATATCTTGTAGATGGACTAAAACCTTGAGATAAAGTATCTATTCATGTTCTATACTTTAGAGTACTCAGTAAGGAGTTTGGTTAAGTGTGAGTCTGGATGAAGATTGTGATTGTGCCTCATAAGGTACTGTCCCAAAAAGATGCAAGGATTGAATCTGCTTCTAACTTAAGGGTCGATTTGGTCAGTATTATTCATGAGTTCTTATAGTTCTTTGGACAAGGCGATCATGGCTTCAGTGAGGGTAGGTAATAGTTTTTCGACAAGGTAGAGGTCCTTATAGTATTTCTTTCCATCTACCATGACTGTTTATCGTTTGAGATTGTCGAAAGGCACTTGAAAGTCAATTTGCTTGAACTCATCCACAAATCTCTCGGCTTCTTTGAACTAATCAAGTTCCATTCTGCAACTGCAATCAATATATTTTAAATAGTTCTATATCATAGGTTATACATTCATTTAGTAATCAAAGTTGCGAAGTGGCTGACCCACTCCAACTCAGGGTCAGTGGGGAGCCCGAAGTCAGTCTTAGTATTATTGTAGATGAGTTTGACCACTAAGAGGTCTTTGTAGATGTCGAATTGGGTTTGTAGTTATTTGGATTCTTTTAAAGTGATGTACATAGTAGGATTGGACTTGAGAGCCCGATACGAGTAGAGGCCATCTGATTTAATAATGATGTATCTTTCTTACCAAGTTCCAATAATTTGTGATTTCTTATATATCTTATCATAGGCCAAAGCTGACTCTTTATGCTAGCTGCTATAGTCCTGTTAGCTAGTCTTTCTTTGGATGGGTTTAAGTAAAATATTCTTACAGGCAAGTTTAAGCTTTAACATGCGAATAAATATTTATACGGAGGTATTTGGATTGGGGTGGGTTAGATTGAATTCCTCGTCAAAAAGCATTACTTTTATTTTGACATTCTTTTAGGCTTAGTCCTTAAAGAGGCACACTCTTACTATCTTAGCATACCCTATTTGCCTCTTGTTTACTTAGAATTATGTTGAATGCAGGCAAAGCTATGTTTATACTTTTAACTTTTTCAGCTATAGAGTCACCTCATAATTGTTCCCTTAGCTATTAATCTGCTGTGGCTCCTTCTCTTTCTTGGACTATGCCTTTTTAACATTTGTGATTTAACCTATTTCTTAGTCGCTGCTTTACTACTTTTCTTCAGAGGATGAAGTCCCGAATTATTACCTCTTCAGTTTAAGAAGCTCCTTCTTTCGATTTAGTTTCATCTTGATGTACTATTCATGTTGCTTGTTGAACTATGCCTATTTCTACTCATCACTCAGTTCCCCAATTATGTCATTGCTATTCCCTACCTGCTTATAATCAACCACACCCACGCCTAGTGATGGTTGGGTGGTTTATTTTTTGTTGGGGTTGAGAGTTAGGGAACTCTTTAATCCTTCACTCATTTATCTACCTTATAAATAGCATTATAATTGGTAGGATAGAGCTTATACCCAATTCGTCCCTATCGGGCACTCAGCAATCCATTTAGGCTAATAAAGCTAATTAGATAAGGGTTTAGCCTAGTGGTTTATAAGTTAATAAATAAATAAATTAAATAAATGCTTAAGGATAGCAGGAAGGCCTTGAGCCTGTAGGCTTTGAGCAGGCACCAAGAGTAGTTGTTGATTAAGGCAGGCGAGTGAGGGGGATGATCCAGAAGATCGAAAAATACAAGCCGATGTTCCACATTAACAAAAACTATAAGCGATACGATATCGAGAAACGCATATAGTAGCGAGAAAGTAA
>JACCDV010753153.1_pt1 | contig 11674 bp, 8 predicted proteins | sample 7446131 | NCBI WGS metagenome assembly JACCDV01 (sample SAMN15323448, study PRJNA562643) | freshwater metagenome | isolation source: river surface water | place: USA:Blue River Watershed | collected 2017-08-17
AACACCAGTTATCTTCACAGAGTTGTGCCCAAAATAAAAAAGACCCAGCTGAAAACTTGGGTCTTTTTTAAGTGTTTTGGTGGCGATTCAGGGATTCGAACCCCGGACCTGCGGATTATGATTATAAAGAATCTGCGGGTTCATAAAAAAATGCCTTATATTTAATGGTTTCAAGAGGTATAATTCACAAGGTACTTAACATGGTACTTAATAAAATGTCCTCAAAATTACCAAAAACCAACAAAACTAGGTCAGGTAGGAGTAACCCAATCCAGGGGACTCAAGAGGCTATCAATGGCTACCCTAAGTCATTAATAGTGTACAAGGTATCAGGCTCTGAATACTATTACGCAAGATACTTTTATATGGGGAAATACCACGGTAGGTCCACAAAAACAGCCAATAAGTCTGAAGCAAAAAAAGAGGCTATAAAGCTCTACCAAGACGTCATTTTAAATACACGGAAATCTGGGGTAACCTCTAAGGCAAAATCATTTGCGATTGTTGGTAAGCAGTTTATTGAGAGTTTGAAGGCAACCGCTAAAAAAGACACTCTCCGTAATGACAACGCAAAATTCACTAACGATCTTCTCCCTTTTTTTGGGGATAAAGATGTTTCTTTAATTACATACTCCGATATAGCTCAATTTATAGAAAAAATTGGTGCTAGAGGAGTATCAAATGCCACGAAAAAACACTTTTTAGTGGTGATACGAAAAATATTCAAATACGCTATTGCTAATGGCGTAATGACGAATTTGCCTACATTCCCAGTGATTAGAGGAAATTTGCCAACAGCCCAAAAAAGAGATTATTTGACTCATCTTGAATACAAAGACTTATGCTCAAGTATCGAAGATCATTTCAAGTTAGTAAAAGGCAAAAAGTTTGAACCATGGAAATACCGCCATATTGAAATAGGTATTGAAATGAAATATTTAGTTCAGTTTATGGTCAATTCATTTATAAGACCATCTGACTTACGTGTTCTTAAGCATATTCATGTTAAAGAACAGTTTGATAAAGAAACTGCGGATAAATGGTTAACGCTGACTCATCCAGCAACTAAAACAACTTCAACTGAGGTTCAAACTATGCCGGCTTGCGTTGGCATCTATAAAAAGATTGTTGAGATTCAAAAAAAGCAAGGCACTTATAAGTCTGATGGATATGTGTTTTTGCCACAGTACTTAAATAGAACAACTGCGATGTCTTTATTGGGAAAAATGTTCGCAGTTGTAGTTGATAAAACCAAGATAGAAAAAAAGACTGGCAAAAATATCACCCTATACAGCTTAAGGCACACAGCCATAATGCTTCGATTAATGAAAGGCGATCAGATTGATACGGTCTCGTTGGCAAGAAACGCTAGAACAAGCGCATTGATGATTGATAAGTTTTACGCTTCCCATCTAACTTCAATGGATGTTAGAAGAAAGTTACATTCCTTTAAGTAATTTATGGAAATATACCTTTTTCTACTTTTCTAATTAATGTCTCCGCTTGATTAAGGTGTCTTTTTACTGAAGCTGCTATAACATTTTTTTTATCACGCAAAGTCGCATCTGTATCACCTGCTTTTATTTTATGGGCTTTCAAATAATTGGGGCATTCATTTCCAATTTGCCAAAGTTTCATTTTGGGATTTTGTTTTTTAAGATCATAAATTAGTAATAATTTTTCTAACATGCTTATATAAGGTCTTGTTGAGACCTTATATTTTGCGAGAGAATTTCTGCTGTGTTGTATGCCTGCTTTACCGGTGTGATACTTGGCCAGTAATTTGTCAATTTTAGTTTTAAGATGCTTTTTAGGAAGATTTAAAGGAACCAAAATACAAATCCCACTTTGTTTGTTAGGGACCGTATCTCCATCATTTAAGATCCTGACAATTTCATCAGCAGATGGCTCTGAAAATAAAAAATATCCGCGACTATTTTCGGTCCACCATTCTTTGAATGAAATATTTCTGACGTCACCAAAATCTTTATAAAGATCAACTAGCCCTTTTTGCCCACTGGCTTCACAAGTTCTTAGATAGTTTTCGCTACGGCGCAAATACTCCCACCACCAGTAATAAACGGTATTTTTCCAAGCTGATTCCGGCCGTGGATTTTTGCTAGTTCCAAATGTGGGATGTTTGTATGAAAAGTGTCTAGGGTGAGCTTTTTTTGGTGTCATTTATTAACAAGTTAAATGTAAATAATAACTTGATTATATGTTAAAAGTTCGATAAAAGATATCATTTAACTATGGATATCAATGACTTATTGATTCCATTTTTTTAACATTTAGGAGAAATTTATGAACGAAAAAATATCATATTCACAGCCATTTCAAGAAGAGCAACTTCACGATCATTTGAAGAAAGTAATTGAATTTCATTGCCAAAATTACGAGATGAAATTCCCAATTCCATTTAAATTTGACGATCCAGAATACAAACTATTTATGAATAATAAATTTGAAATTAATTCAGAACTGGATATTGAAATGATTGCTTTGATGCTTTCAAAATTTCCTTATGGGGACACAAATAAATATCGAATTGGAGATTTTTATTATGAATCAGAGCTAATTAAACTTGCTGCTTCAAGATACGTAAAAGATAAAAATTACAAATCATTCAAGGACTTTTATGAAAGAAATCCTGAGGCATGCTTTGATAAGACATCTTCTGTGCCAGTATGGGATGAAACCGATGAGAATTTAAGTTCTCATATTTTGAGTAAAAGAGAAATCTTTACAAAAAATGATTTAATAAAATTTTATGGATATCCATATCCCATGAATTTTCTTGAACAAGAATTTAATCATATGATTTGGGATGCCTTTAAAAGCTATGACTCTTTTGAGTCTTTTGAAGCTTATGTTGAAGAAAAGAAAAGTTTTCTTAGATCATATTTCGACAAAACATTGAAGAATCAAAATGGAGTTCAATTGGTATCACTTAATGAATTTATTTATTCTGAATTAAGTTGCTCATACTATTGAACATTGCCAGACGGGCTTAAGCCCGTCTTTCAGATCTTATAATTATTTTTAATAGGTATTGCTACGATCATCAATCCTTTATTTCTTTCAAGTTTGATTAAGTATTGATCTTTATTGGATTTCTTAATCTCATCCAATAATTGTTTCTTAAAGATAAACATACCTTCATTTTTTCTTATTCTTGTTAGAAACTCATTAAAAATATTCATTAGATTATTTCCTTTATTAGTCTTGGTCTTTTTTTACTCATTGGTTCAACTGGTTTTTTATGTGGTTTTCTATTCATTTGATTTGATTGCTGTAAGGTTATTGAAGGTACAACTTGCCTATCCGAGGCAAGTTGCCAGAAATTGCTTCTAAGGAATTTCAGGACAATTCGGTAAGAGAACTTCTTTAAGAAGTAAGGACGGTTAGTCGTTTGCCTTTTACTCTCTGACTTATCTAACGGCAGAATCCAATAACTTACCGAATCAATATTTGGATTCTTGTGAGTTGTCATTTTGGACATTGCTCACATCGCAACAGAAATCTTTAATCACCTTATCTGTTTTTGGTGTTATCTCGAAGGGACTCGCATTGCCATTTCTGCCTTTGCCAATGGTTGCGATTTAATGTCATGTATCAAATCGCTAGTTAAATTAACTAAAGCAAATTTAACTAGCTGTTAATTATATATATCAAAAATTAACATTTGAAATCAAAAACTTGTGTTAAATCAATAACTTATAGCGCAAAAAAGTGTACTTTTGTTAAGATTTATATAGAATATATATAAATTAACATAAAGGAGAAGTAAATGACCACTTACGGTTATGTAAGAGTCAGCACTCTGACTCAAGTTAAAGAAGGAGACAGTCTTGATGCTCAAAAAAGACAAGTCGTTAGTTATGCTAGTTCTAAGGGATACACGCTAGATGACTTGAATATATTCATAGAAAAGGGAGTCTCAGGTGGATTAGGGTTCGAAGATCGTCCAGAGGGTTCAAAACTCTTCGAGATGCTTCAGGAAGGGGATATTTTGATATTCCCCAAGTTAGATAGAGCTTTCAGGAACACCAGAAACGCTTTAAACATACTCCATGAACTTAAAGAAAGAAAAGTATCAGTCCACTTTATTGATCTTGGTGGGGATGTAACAGGAAACGGTATAGGAGCCATCGTATTCACAATACTTTCAGCCTTTGCGACCTTTGAAAAAGAAAGAATCGCCACCCGTATTAAAGAAGTAAAGCAAATGAAAAAGGCAGAAGGGAAATTTGTTGGTGGAAGAAGACCATTCGGTTATGAAGTAATTGAAGGCTTTAAAACCCCAAAAAATGAAGATCAATTAACAATCAAAACCCTGAAGAAGATGCGAGCAGAGGGCAGGAGCTATAGAGACTTAGCCAGTTGGGTAACGGGTCAGACTGGAAAGAAAATGTCACATGTGACCATCAGAACCGTTCTACAGAGGTCTTAATATGAGTAGCATACGAGATTCAAAAAAATCAATAATGAGCGATGTGGAGCAAAAAATGGTGTTCGTCCCACTTACTCAAAAAATTGAAATTGATATTGGTTTTAAAACTTTTTATAAGCTAGGTGACAAAAAGGTTCATATCAAAGTCTTAGATACGGGCATAAATGTAATGTTTGACACTACAACAGACATAAATCTCGCCCAAATAAGTAAAACGGGTTGTGTCAGAGAGTACTTTAAGCCAATCAAGGGAACCATGATGGCTCTGAAGTACGCAAAAACATTGGATCATCCTGAAGAGGGTGAGTTGATATCAAGAGGGCTTGTATTAACTTCAATGCTGGAATTCAGTTGAAGCGATATATAGACTGGGTTACAATCATTGTCTTACCAAGTTTTTTAATTTAGTAATAAGACTTAACTTAAGTACCAAATTATAAAAAAGTCTTGGTTTTATAAGGCGAATTAGCTCAGCCGGTTAGAGCGACGGAATCATAATCCGCAGGTCCGGGGTTCGAATCCCTGATTCGCCACCACTATTAAATCAAAAGAAAAAGGCGCCTTAAGGCGCCTTTTTCTTTGCTTACTTTAATCATTATTTCATTTTGTCTTCAACAATCTTGATCTCATCAGGCGTAAGACCATAAATTTTATAAATCAAGTCATCTAATTTTTTTTCAAGCAAATTAATATTAGCCGTTTGACTATTGGATTGGGTAGATTGAATGCTTTTAACAATTTCAGCAACATCTTTTTGCGTTTGTGAGTCAGGCAATGCTAAAGGAAGTGAATTTAAGGCAGGGATAGTAATTTGCCAACCAAAATATAAACAACTGTAATAAAAACCAATTAATTTAGAGTTAAGTAATCCAGCTATGTAGTCCAGGTCTAAATTTGGTTTTTTAGGTAACGCAATATATGCGGTGTTGAGTAAATAGTATTGATCTCTATCAACGGAGCAAACTAGTCTGGTACTTTTTCTAGGAAAAACAATTTTTTCTGGGGCTAAAAATATACGCTCATTCCTTGGTCGATGGAGGGCATCCGTATATTTAATAAATTTATTGTCTTGCTTTTCATTCCAATTAATTGAGTATTTACTAATATCACGTCCATCAAGAACTTTTTTGTAAACATCCGAGGTTTTTTCATTAGAAAAAACCTCGGACTTTTCTTGACCTGAATAAATGATCCCCTGTTGAACCTCTAAACAATCAATAAATTTATTGGCTGTAATGCCATTCATTTTGGTGATGATTGATTTGTTAACATCATTCACCATAAATGGATAAAGGTAATTGGGTGGAGAGCATAGTTCTTTTTGTGAAAATTCATTGATGTAATTATCAATATCACGATAAACCTTCACTGGACGCTCTGTCTTGTTTTTACCAACCATAATTACAGCGGTATCAACGGCTGCTTCAAAAACACGCTTAGAGAATAAACAACCAAGTAAAACCGTAGAGTGTTTACTGAAGTATTCTCTTGAGTGTCTGTACTCTGGATTTGAAAATAACCCCTCAGGAAGAATATAGATCAAAAAGCCATTTTTTTTGACTAATGAAAATCCTCGCTCAAGCATTAATGTAAAAAGATTAAAACGTCCTTTACCAGTTTCATACAAACTAGAAAATAATTTTTTGTTGGCAGGGGTAATTTTTTTAACACTAACATATGGCGGGTTTCCAATAACAACATCAAATTCATTAACACCATGAATTAGCTCGGGGTCATAAAACTCAGAAGAGGAACCAACGTCAAATGGGCGATAATTTTTAAGTTGCTTGGTGCGTTGTGTATCAAATAATCCAACAGTGTGCGTCAGTTTTTCATATTGATCTTGTAGCTTTATTTTTTTAGATTTATTACTTGTAAAAAAGTAGTCTCTGCGGATCTCCATAAGTTGATCTTTTAGAGAGTTATCCGTTAGAAGAGATCCTTGTGAGTCGTCTTCTAATGGGATTAATGTATTAGCGCAAGCAAATTTAAAGTCAAGATTAGGTAAAGGCTCGACCTTCGCTCCATCACTTTCATCAACTATTATTGATAGCCACGCACGCAATCGACATATCTCAATAGCAGTTTGTTCAATATCAACACCATAAAGTGAATTTGCCAAAATATTACGTTTTAAGAGCGCTGTATTTTTTTCATATTTTGGGTCGAGACGTCCATATATCTTGACAAGTAAATGGAGCATTCCCATTGGAAATGCTCCAGATCCAACAGCAGGATCGAGTACTGTTAAATGTGAATGATCGTCAGCCCCCTGTAAAGCTCTTAATATTGGCTCACAATAGGGCTTCCAGTCTCTACGTTTATTTTGATCTTGATCTCGAAAAACAGTTTCTGGCAGAGTAACCAGCTCTTCAATTCTTCTATCGCGATCTGCTGAGTCAGGAATTTTTGACTTTAGATATTCAATTATTGATCGCTCACACATGTAGTTAACAATTTCACGAGGAGTATAAAAAGCCCCAGTTGCTTTTCGTTTTATTCCACCCGTATCGTCATCAATTTGCTCAGCTAAAAGACTTTCAAATATTCTGCCTAACATTTCAGGGTCAATTGCTACCTGTTGAAAGTCAGGACTACTTTCATCAACTGTAAAATTATATTTGTTTAACGTTTCAAATAATTTATTAAAAAAAGAGTTCGGAAACGATAAATTATTGTCATTATAAAAATCAGTTACAGCTACATCAAATAAGCCACCATTTAAATATGGAGTGACGCTGTCATTAGACTGTCTTTCTATAACTTCTTTATTAAGAGTTTCAAAAAATAAAACTTCGAGTTTTTTTCGATAGTAATCTCCTTGTTCATAGGGATCATCAATGTCGAAATAACTCATAGTTTGATTGATGAGATTTTTTTTCTTCAAAAACCATATAAACAAGATTCTTCCAAGAAGTCTTGTTGTAAACATCACCGAAGGTTTTCTGTCATATTGCTTTTCTAAGTGATGAACTAAAACGCTAAAGTGCTCAACTAACTCAAGATAAAACTTACGGTTGATTGGTTCAAAGTTAAAGCTTTCCCACAGTCTTGCGTGTATATCAGCCTTATCAGAAAGATTTTTAAGCCCAATATCTTTCCACTCTGAAAATATTTCTAATTGTGTATGGCTAAGCTGTCCCTTGAGTTCTAAAGATCTAATTTTGTATTTATTTGAGAGTAAAACTATTACGCTATCACAGCCAGATGGAACGACAAAATCAATTCCAATTGGCTTATAGTCATTAGCATCAGCATCCTCAAAATTTGGAGTTACTCCAATTAGCCAAGATAAATTAGTCTTTGAAGTTTTTTTTACCCAGTAAAGATGTGGTTCAAAAATATCAGATTTATCATTTGGGATCCTAAATGCGGCTGCTTGTTTAGCAAATTCAGGAGCAATTTCAAATCGAGATAATTCGGCATCAACGCGAGGAATATTTGCTAAAAAGCGTGGTTGAGAATTTATCGCAAGTAAATTTAAGATAGTAGAAACGACATTTTCAGCAACATCAAATGATTTTTCGTTGGCTAATTTGTCTAATAGTGAATCAAGCTGATATCGAATGTTTAAATCTATCATTGTTTACTTGTTATCTCTAGCAAATCCAAATATTGGGTAAATAGATTCAATAGCTATAAGTTCTTTAGTATTAGTTGGAAGAATTTCTTTGATTTTATCTAAAACAACAGGTATTTTTGAGTGTTTACCTTCTTTGATAACTTCCCGAATTTCTTTAGTTAGTTTTCTTGCTAATCTGCTTTGAAAAACATTTCTCGTTGTTAGCAATGATTCTAGTTTTTCACGATCTTCAACAGGCCACCCAGCAACTCTAGCCTCTTCCATTAAAGAAACTTGTGATGGCGTTAAGCGCTCAGAGTCACGCTCATATCGAGTAATTTGAGGACCATTCCTTTTAATAACTTCAAAATGTTTTTGTTTATCTAACGAGATTCGATCAACAACTCGTGTCTTGTTATTTGATCTAAGAATTTGTAGGGCTTCACCAGTTAACAAAATATCAATAGCGTTAGCTTGAGAACTATTTCTATAAAAAGTAAATTGATCCTTGCCGTTAGTAAATTTTATTTTTGTTAACACAATGGTCTCAGGTGACTGAGGAATTCTTTGCTGGTCAACTATTCCCCATTTTCCTAAAGGAATTTTGTCAATGCTACTGAGTGTGATATTTGAAGAATTCTCATAAAAATCTTTAAGATCAGCTATGTATTGATCATCAGTAAATACATCAGCTTCTTGTTCGAGCTTTAGATATTCTTGGGTAGCCAAACTACTGTCTTGATCATAAATTCCCTTATAGTCAATTGGATTGATTTCTTCACCTAAAACAGATGAGTCACTGCCAATAGTTGCTTGAATAAGGCTAATCTTGTCCTGTAATTTACTTACGAGACCTAAGAATTGTTCTAATTCTTTATGAGGGATAATATTTTTTACTTCGATTTCAGAGTGTGGCGATCCCAATCGGTTAATACGACCGTTTCGTTGAATCATCCTAACAGGGTTCCAATGAAGATCATAGTTAATTAATAATCCACAATCTTGAAGGTTTTGACCTTCAGCCAACACATCTGTGCTAAAGAGATAAGTTAGTTCGCCACTCTTATTCACTTCTTCTTGTCCGTCTCTAGCTACTGGAGCGAATCTATTAGCTGAATTGAGAGCGTTTGTTCTATCTTTGCCTGAAACAAATGCGCTGTTCTGAGAGGTGAACACAGACTTATCTTGAATAGCCTCTTTTAAATAATTTATGGTGTCACCAAAGAATGAGAATACTAATATTTTTCTTTTTGGATCTTTTGCGTGGATTTCTGAAATTAATTTATTGAAAGCTTCAAGTTTCTTATCATCCTTATTAAAAGCTTCAGCTAGCTCCACAATTGAATCTAATATCTTTCTTTCGTAAGCGATATCTTCTGAAATTGCTTTAATGTCATGAGTCTTATCAGACACCTTTATGCCGGTTTCTTCAGCTCTCTTAATAACATCTTCATCATTTAAATCTAATTCCTCAAAAGATTCTTCGCTAAACTCTTCCAGAATATTGTCAATCTCTGAGAGATTTAACAATATATTTTTATTATTGAAGAGATCTTCAAAAGCTTTCAATCTTTTTTGATATTTTTTAACTGATGAGAGCAAAGAAAAAGCTGAAGATTCGAATCGTTTTAATAAAACAATTCTCAATAAACCATACATGCTTAATTGAAGTTTTAAGTTTTTGGTTGTCTCATCATTAAATTTGATAGCCTTCAATTCTTCTAATGTTTTCCCATAAACCTTGTGGTCATACATCGCTGTTCTATATGGGACAAATGACAAACTTAAAATATATTGATACAACTTGTAAATTGCTGATTTATCAGTTTTATTAAGCTCTTGATTTTCCCAATTCTTCAATTGTTTTAATGGGTGTTCAAGCTTATCCGTTGTACTTTGAATAAAGTCGACAGAGCAATTCTCAATAAAGTTAATTGGGGACCCTAATTTAATATTGTCGTAATTACCTGAAAAGAAATCCACATTTGAAACCTTGATCTTAGGAAATTTATAGCTCTTACCATCAATATCAAGCCCTTTCCCATCAAGTTCTTTTTCTATACTTTGCCTAGTATTTCTAATAACAAATTCTCTAAGAATTGGATCAATGATTTGACGAGCCTCCTCATAAATAGGCTTCATGTCGTTTCCTTGAGCTCTATTTTGACTAATTCTTTTTTTGATTTCAGCCAGAGCGTCAAAGAATGATCTTGATTTAACGACACCCTCAGAGTTTCGAACATTAACCTTTAGAAGATCTTGCTCACCTCTCGTGCCAATTAAAATTTGGTTTGTTAAATCGTCAATAGAGTTGTTAACAGGTGTGGCAGTTAATAAAAGAGTGTCGGCATTTTCATTATTGATTACCCACTCCTTGATTTGATCGAATCGTTTACTTCCCTGTGATCGAAGATTGTGTGACTCATCGATTACAAAAAGACTTACTGGTAGATATTTGTCTTTCTTTTGTTCTTCTTCAATCTCATTCTTATTTTGAAGTGAAACCACTGTGATGCCTAGTAGTCTTTCGCGAGCAATTTCAGTATTCCATTGACCAACAAGTGACTTCGGAGCTATGACGACAATTCGCTTCCCTGAATACTGTTTGATAACACCGATAGCTGTGACGGTCTTTCCAAGACCAACTGAGTCAGCTAACATGGCTACCCCGTTCTTCTCAAGTCTCCACAATATTTGCTTCACACTTCTTTCTTGGAAATCTTGTAGCTTCTTAGAGGAAAGGTGTGTAATTTCTCTATCGTTTTTAAGTAAATCACCATACATGTAATCAAGTGTTTTGATGTACATTTCATATGGGCTAAAAAGCATTTCTCCATGAATGGATGTATCAATTAGCTCTTCAAACTGACCCGTCCACTCTACACAATTTTCATCATTCCATGCTTCTTCAAACCATGATAAATGGCCATTTTCGTGATCTTCATGCGTAGGATGAAACTGAACTATCCGATGATCGTTTTCACCAGTATTTAATTCAAAGTTGCTTGTTAAACCGTTTTCGGTAAAGTTTGAAGAACCGATTATTCCAACAGCTGATTTGGAATTAAAGCTTCCAAAAATGTAGCATTTGGCATGAAGAAATGTTTTTTTGAAAACTCGCACCTCAAGAGTGCCAGCTTCAATTAAAGATTTAAGCTCAGCAATAGTTGGTCGTAAAGCGCTATCAGGTTTTAGGTGTTGTAAATCTTCAAAGATATCTTTATCTGGGTAATCATTTTCAATTTCATTTAATTGATGCCTTGGAATTAATAGTTCTCTTCCAATCAAAACTCGAATTTTTTTGTAGTGCTTAATATGAGGTAATAAAAGGGCGGTACCTTTTAAGTCCCAATACCCAGTCGCAATCGATAATTCTTCATGATTCTTGCTTGAATCAACTAGGCAGTCAATCAGCTTTTTTCTTTTGTTATCAATAATTTTGGGGATATTAGTCATGAATTATTAGGTGTGAACTGTATAAACTCATTCTAATTGAAAGAAAGGTTTTATCTAAAAGATTAACCTGCCAGTAATGATTAAAAAGTTTTTGTTATCTAGATTTCGATTTAGAAATAATAAATTGTTCTTTGAAAAAAGAACATATGGTACTTAACAAGTTGGTTAAGTACAATTTTTTATAATTCTTTACGGATATTGGT
>JACCDV011037413.1_pt1 | contig 11674 bp, 11 predicted proteins | sample 7446131 | NCBI WGS metagenome assembly JACCDV01 (sample SAMN15323448, study PRJNA562643) | freshwater metagenome | isolation source: river surface water | place: USA:Blue River Watershed | collected 2017-08-17
ATTGGATTAGACTACTACATACTTAAAACCGGTAGATAATAGCATTTCATAGCTATTCTATTTTTTGTAAATTTGTTGTACAATAGCTACTCATGGCAAAAAACGAAGTAATTATTAACTTTGATACGGTTTCATTTAACTTTGGAATCAAAAAACCTATTCTTGATGAGGTTTCTTTTACTGTGCGACGTGGCTCAAAAATCACTATTATGGGTCAGAACGGTGCTGGTAAAAGTACACTTTTTGGGCTAATTACAGGTACTCACAAACCAGAAGAGGGGCAAATACACTTAAATCAGGATTCTAGTATTGCTATTGCGAGACAGGTAATTCCACGAAACGAGCTTGAAATGACAGTCTTGGATTTTTTCCAGAACTGTTTTGATAAGAAAATTTACGATATAGAACCAAGAATTAAGAAAGTTTTAGAAGTTGTTAATTTTAATGCTCCTACAGACAGAATTGTTAAATCATTTTCAGGTGGACAGCAAGCAAGACTACTCTTGGCGAGTGCCTTGATACAAGATCCGGACATATTGTTACTCGATGAACCTACAAACAACTTGGATAAAGAGGGTATTGAGCACCTCACAAAGTTTCTAGTTGATTATAAGAAAACAGTACTAGTTATTTCTCACGATGCTGAGTTTCTAAATGCTTTCACACAAGGAGTTTTGTATTTAGACGTGAACACAAGAAAAGTAGAACAATATGTCGGTAACTATTTTGATGTAGTTGCTGAAATTTCTGCAAGAATCGAAAAAGAAAACAGAAAAAATGCTCAACTGGCAAAAGAAATCCAAGAAAACAAAGACAAGGCAAACTTTTTCTCAAACAAGGGAGGACAAATGCGTTTAGTTGCACGAAGAATGCGAGAGAAAGCAGAGGAACTTGAGGAAGAAATAGTGGATGTTAGAAAAGAAGACAAAGCTATACGTTCTTTTGTGATACCTGCACAACCAGATATAAACGGAGACATAATAAACATCTCATCTTTTTCAATGATTAAAAATCATAAGCCTGTTTCTAGAAAATGTGATGTGGTTTTGCGAAAGAAACAACACTTACTTCTTACTGGTCCAAACGGAATAGGAAAAAGTACTTTACTTGAACAGTTAGCTTCAGGAAAAGCAAAGGGCGCGGTTATCACAGAGGGCATTAAAGTTGGCTACTATAGGCAGGATTTTTCAACACTTAATTTTGAAGACACTGTTCGAGATGCGCTTTTCTCTGTGATGGATCAACATGTAGAGGAGACGATGCGTTCTGTGGCGGCAGGGTTCCTGCTTACAGGCGAAATAATAAACACTAAAATTGGTTCGCTTTCTGAGGGACAAAAAGGTTTGGTGGCCTTTGCTCAACTTGTTTTGCAGAAACCTGGGCTGTTAATTCTCGACGAGCCAACAAACCACATAAACTTTAGACACCTTCCTGTTATTGCAGATGCTCTAGATAAATACGAGGGGGCTATGATACTTGTTTCTCACGTTCCTGAATTCGTTGCAAAGATTAGAATTGATGAGACGCTAGCGTTAGACAAGTAAAGTCCTCCACACATACATTTTTTGAGACCGTTCACTCTCTCCAGCGGAGAGCTCTCTTATGCTCAAGCTCTAACCGTCAAGAACGGGGCGCCTTGACGGGGCCAAGCTTAGAGCTTTCCGCAGTCTCAAAAAATGTATGTGTTACGGATACGTTAGGGTTCAAAGATTTTTGTGATAGATTGTTAATATAATGCGGAAGATATTTAAATTCTATTTTAGGAGAGTTAGGGTAAAGAGAAAGAAAACAGGACAAAAGGAATATTTGGAGTTGAAGGAAAAAGCGAGAGTTCTGGTAAGTGAACGATTAGTTTATTGGAACAAGCACTATAATTTTAAATACGGAAGAGTAAGTATAAGAAATCAGAGAAGTAGGTGGGGAAGTTGCTCAAGTAAGGGGAACTTGAATTTTAATTTTAGAATCGTGACACTGCCACCACATTTGGCGGACTACCTTATCGTGCATGAGTTGTGTCACTTGGGGCAAATGAATCATTCGCAGAAGTTTTGGGATTTGGTAGGGGAAACACTGCCTAACTATGAGAAACAAATGCTAGAGCTACGAAAAGTCAGGATGAGCTAACAATTTTTTGCTGATACATATCCGGTAGTCCAGCACAGTTGAAGGCTGTAACCTCCACTCGGTCGATCTATATTTAGAATATCACCAACAAGGTACAGGTTAGGGAAAAGTTTTGAAGCCATTGTTTTGAAATCTACTTCTTCTAGCACAACTCCGCCAGAAGTAACTATTGCTTTGTCTTCACCAAGCAAACTATCTACCTCAATTTTCAGATTTTTAATTAGTTCAATAAGAGAAAGTCTTTCTTCGCGAGTCACACTGTTACTTTTTTTATCTGGATCAATCTTAGAAAGCTCAACAACTACATTTGCTACTGCGCTTGGTAGAAGGTTGTCTAAAATATTCTTGTACTTTTTATTACTGTTTTCAGAAATTATGTCTTGGAGCTTCTGGTTTAGTTGACCATGATCAAGCATTGGTAGTAAATCTAGAGACAAGAAAACTTCACCGTATTTCAAAAGCTCTGCAATTTCTGAACTAGTGTTTAGTATTGTTGGGCCAGAAAGTCCAAAGTGGGTGAAAAGAATTTTCCCACGTTTCACACTTTGCTTTTCATCGTTCAGTAGTAGCGTGATTTTCAAATCGTCTACACTGATGCCTTGTAGTTTTGTAACCCATTCAGTTTTAGTTTTAATTGGTACAAGAGATGCAGTGGGTTCCACTACATTGTGACCAATATCATTGAGCCACTTGAATCCGTCACCCGTTGAGCCAGTTTCAGGTCTAGACATTCCACCCGTCGCAAGTATAAAAGATTTTGCTTTGATCTCTTGTTTGTTTCTCAAAGTTACACTTACTACTTTCCCGTTTTCAACATTAATTTTAGAAACCTCTGAATTTGAAGAAATAGTAACTTTATTTTCCTTAAGATAATTTAGTAGAACATCCCAAACCGTCTGAGCTTTGTTGGTGGTGGGAAAGACGCGACCAAATGCTTCTACTTTTGTTTTCATTCCTTTAGAGTTAAAAAACTTCAAAGTATCTTTGTTTGAAAATTGTGAAAAGGCTGAGAAAAGAAATTTATCAGAATCTTTGAACTTTGAAAGCAATACGCGTAAATCTTCTTCGGCATTAGTTACGTTACATCTACCTCCTCCAGTTATTAAAAGTTTTTTACCGAGACTCTCGTTCTTCTCTAAGAGCAGAACTTTTTTGCCGAGCGATCCTGCAACGCCAGCAGACATCATGCCCGATGCACCACCACCAATAACCACCACATCCCAGATAGATTCTTCTATATTTGTCATAAATCTATGCTAGCACATTTCTAAATTTTTTTTGTATGAAAAAACTGGCAGACGCTCCTTTCGAAGTCTGCCAGCTCTGTGAGAAGGTAATCTCCTCAATTTTACTCAGGACCGCTGAGTGCGGGTGCTACTTGCGTTCGAAGTAGCGAAGTACGTGGCTACCGTCCGGTCGAACCTCGATGGAGTGCGGGATGAGGTTTCCGCCCCACGTCAGCATGTTGGGACGACTCTGATCGCCTGCCGACAAGTTGATGTAGTTCCGATCCGTCGTGGTGGCGGGTTGCGGAGCGGCAACGGGCTGTGTCTGTGCCGGTGCAGTGGGTGGCACTTCTGCCACTACCTGCTGGGCGTTGTTGCCTCCAGCCGGCACTGCGGTTGGCGTAGCGGTTGTGTTGGCCGGGTAGAAGTAGCTGATGATACTTGCAATTGCGATAAACGCAAGGATCACCAGCGTCAAGAACAGAAGCAACCAGCCGAAATCATCGAAGAAGAAATCGACGCCCTTCATGAGGGTGGTGATTACACGGTACAGGCCGTTGCCGATCCAAGCCCAGAACCCTTGATCTTCAGGTTTCTGTTCAGGAACTCTGAAGAAGCCGGGCGAGGATTCATCGTAGAATTCTGCGACTGTAGCCGCTTCGACTGTCTTCTTGAACTCCACAATTCGGTTGCCGCAGTCCGCCTTGTAGCGGAGCACGTTGTTCTTGTCGACGAGCACCACTGTGCCGACCGGCAGGGTTTCGAGCACAAAGCGCCCGTCCTTGCCGTTCAGACGACGGTAGTGATTGAACACCACCGTCGGCGCGTTGAGCCTCCTTGGCTTCACTTCCAGCCGAGCCATCTGAGGCTCGGTGAGTGCTTTCGGGTAGATGGGGTACTGTGTGTACCCCAGTTCGGCGTCGGGTGGGGCTGCGAACTCCCCGGGGACAACGAACTGCGCACTTGCGCTGCTCAGATTGAGCAGAACGAGTGCCATTGCGACCACAAGTGTCTTCATCGCTTACTCCTGTCAAGGATTCGTAAGCGTTTCATCCCTTCATCGGGACGACCAACGCAAACGAGGTTCCACATACAATAATAGCACTTTATTATCATAATGTCAAGTATATGGTTTGACATTTGAGGAGCATTAATATATAGTGTTTGTATTGAGTTATTCTCACTAGTTTCCTTCAGAGATTTTTCTCTAATTGTTGGTAAGCATCGCTTCCATTTGAACTAAGAGACAGGAATTTAGACAAAATATTAAACGTTATAAGTTCTTTAATACATCTCAATAATTAAATAAATGGTCCCGTAAGAAATACACGGAGATCAATGGTGTAAGTTGTCAGATAAGTTTAATAATTAATATAAGGAGTCATCAATAAATAAATGATCTCCTATTTCAAACGGGATGGAAAGAAGTACAACAAGAAGGGTCGTAAGATCTTTTGGGCGTCCGTCGTTTAGCGGAGGACGAGCACCAGCACCTAGGGGTAGATTCGGTGGAAATCGAAGAGCTCCAAGTAGAAGTGGGCGAGGAATGGGACAAAGTATCCATCCTTCAAAATTTATAAACAGAGCAGTGATAACTGAAACTGCAGCAGTTTTTGTACCTGAACATAAGTTCAGTGACTTTCTGATAGACGAAAGACTAAAAGCAAACATAATCTCAAAAGGTTATGTAGATCCAACACCTATTCAGGACAGAGCCATACCTCATGTGCTAAAAGGTCAGGACGTTGTAGGTATTGCAAACACAGGAACAGGAAAAACTGCAGCTTTTCTTATTCCTCTTATTCATAAAGTGTTAAGTAATGATAAGGAAAATATTCTTATTGTTGTTCCTACTCGAGAACTTGCTATACAAATTGAAGACGAGCTAAAAGGTTTTATCGGAGGAATGCGACTTTACTCTACGGTTTGTGTGGGAGGTGCACCGATTGGAACACAAATCCGAAATTTGAGATATAGAAATGAGTTTGTTATCGGAACACCAGGAAGAATTAAAGACTTGATCGAAAGAAAAGTTCTTAATCTTTCATTTTTCAAAACAGTTGTTCTAGACGAGGCAGACAGAATGTTGGACATGGGATTCATAAACGATATGAAGTTCATGATGGCTCAAATGCCAAAAGACAGACATACTCTTTTCTTCTCAGCGACACTTTCTCCTGAAATCGAAGCACTAATTAAAGATTTTCTAAAGAACCCTGTATCAATCTCTGTGAAAACAAGTGATACATCTAAAAATGTTGACCAGGATGTTGTAAAAGTTGCTAGAGGTGAAAACAAACTAGACATTTTGCACACTATGCTAATTCAGCCAGACTTCAGTAAGGTTTTAATTTTTGGAAGAACAAAACATGGAGTAGAGAAACTGACAAATCTTTTGAAAGACAGAGGTTTCAAGGCAGAGTCTATTCACGGAGATAAAAACCAAAGTGCAAGACAGAGAGCACTGAAAACTTTCAAAGAGGACAAAACTCAGATACTTGTCGCGACAGACGTTGCTGCGAGAGGACTAGACATTAGTGGTGTGTCGCATGTTATAAACTTTGACTTACCAGCAACATATGAAGATTATGTTCATAGAATAGGTAGAACGGGACGGGCAGGGAAGAAAGGCAAGGCATTTACCTTCATAGAGTAGGTAACCTTCCAAATTTGGCGAACTCCTCGTTCCCAAATTAAAAATTCTCATCACCTTACTACTTGTAAGGCTCTTCGTGTTTTTAATTTCTCACGTCGGATTTCGTTCAAATTGTGAAAGTTTGTTCTGGACAATGGAATTATGTTTACGAAATCCTTATGTTACAATAGTTCTCATGGATCCCGTAAGAAATACACGGAGATCAATATTACCAAAGTCAGATAAGTTTAACTATGTAAATAAGGAGTCATAAACACATAAATGATCTCCGATTTCAAACGGGATGGAGAAAAATGCTAATACAGAGATAATTTCTGTCAGTGAATACCTAGATAAACTAAATTTAAACCTAAAGGGTCAAAAAGCTAAAATTATTGGTGAGGTGACTGGTGTCCAGGAGTACCCAGGCCGTTCTTACTTGTATTTCTCAATTAAAGATTCAAAGGACGCGAGCACAATGAAGTGTTTTATGTGGAAGAGAGATTTTACTATTTCTGGAGTACAGATTCGAGACGGTTTAGAAATAATTGTAAATGCGTATCCAAGTGTGTACAAACCAAATGGCGGTCTAACACTTCAAGTTGAAACTATTGAACTTGTTGGAGAAGGGGCACTACAAATTGCATATGAAAAACTAAAAAAGAAACTCGAGCTCGAGGGTCTTTTTGCTGATAGCAGGAAAAAAGCATTGCCACAATATCCACACAGAATTGGGGTAATAACTTCTAAAAGCGGTGCAGTTATAAATGATTTTCTTACAAACATAGGGAAGTTTGGTTTTGAAATACTTTTTGTTGATTCAAAAGTTGAGGGTATAGATGCCGTAAAAGATCTTTTATCTGCCGTAGAAACTCTAAAGGATAAGGATATTGATGTTTTAGTTATGATGCGTGGAGGAGGCTCTCTTGAGTCATTTCAGGCCTTTAATAACGAAGTTTTAGTGCGAGCTGTAGCAGATTTTGGCGTACCAGTTGTTACGGGTATTGGACATGACAAAGATGCTCCACTAATTTCAATGGTTTCGGATAAAAATGTCTCGACTCCTACTGCGGTGGCAAACTTGCTAAATACAACTTGGAACGAGGCATTGTACAAAGTGAATATGTTTGAAGAAAAAATATTCTCAAATTTCTCAGCGTTACTTGAAGTTTTTCGTCGAGCAGAAGACACATTGCTTCGTGCTGTAGACAGAATAGATTCCACTATACTTAGATATAAAGATACAGTAACGAATTATACAAAAGATTTGTTTCTTGGTTTTGAAAACATGACAGGCGATTTATCTGAGCTTTTACAAAACTCAGGCAAATTGATTGAACTTTCGAGTCCGGAAAGACAGCTTGCGCATGGGTACAGTATTGTAAGAAGTGGGGGTAAAATAGTGAAAAGTAAGAAAGATGTTAATAAGGGAGATGATTTGGATATAATGGTCTCGGATGGTACGATAACAAGTAAAATAATATGACAACAAAAAAAACAACTAAAACAGATTTAAACGAAACTTTAAAAAAACTTGCTGGAATTGTTGAGTGGTTTGAGAACCAGTCAGAACTTGATGTTGAGAAGGGATTGGAATACGTAAAAGAAGGCGCGGTTCTAATAAAAGAATCACGAGAAAGACTAACTCAAATTGAAAACGAGTTTAAGGAAATTAAGAAAGAGATAAAATAGTCTTTAGAACTTGTCTCCGATTTCTACTTTTCTTTCAAATTTTAGGCCGTTTCTTACTGGAGCATTTTTAATTATCTCCACTATCTTATTTTCATCATCCTCAATACAGTATAGATTTAAATCTTCGCTATCTATAGTTCCTCTTCCAAGTAGTTCTTTTTTCATTAACTCATTTAATGGATTCCAGAAATCGCTACCAACTAGAATAATTGGAACTTTCTCAATTTTCTTTGTTTGAACCAGAGTTACGATTTCATAAAATTCATCTAGCGTTCCAAAACCTCCTGGAAAGAATAAATAAGCTTCTGCTGAAAATGATAGGCAAACTTTTCTACTAAAGAAGTAATAAAAATCTAAGTTGTCAGTCAGGTATTCATTTTTAACCTGGTGATTAGATAGTTCGATTGTAAGTCCAAGAGAAACTCCGCCATTTTCGAATGCTCCACGGTTTGCAGCTTCCATTATTCCTGGGCCACCTCCGGTTACAATAGAATAGTTAAGTTCTTTAGAAACTTTTGCAGAAACAGATCTAGCTTTCTGATATTCCTTATCTTTCTCACCAAAGTGAGTTCCTCCAAAAAAAGTTACAGATTTAGGATACTTTTCTAGAAATTGAAAAGCACTAGTGAACTCCTTGGAAATAAGATGAACTCTCTCAATTGCTGTTTCGTGAAGTTGTTGTCTTGTAAGTATTTCGACCGGGGACTGTTTTGGTGGCGTGTTTATTCTTTCTTTTTGTGTCATATTGGCTATTTATCCGAACACTAATTCTGGCATTAGTTTTTATTGCTATTAATTTCAGTACTGTATAATTATACACGTCATAATAAGTTATTCCAAGGTTTATTTTATGAAAACCCTTGCAATGATGCCAGATTTAGTGTGCGGATGTACTTTGGCATTTAAATGCTTGCAAGGTTTAGAGCTATTCCAAGCCAATACTTTTTAAAAACTCTACTCTTTCATCTCCAGTTATTTCTTCCACAGCATTTTTTGCTAACTTTCCGAGTTTAATATTTTGAACTCTTACTCTTTGTAGGTCACGAACTGTGTAACCAAGTTTTTCAGTCATTCTGCGTATCTGCCGATTTCGGCCTTCCGTAAGAGTAATACTAAAGCTATCCTCATCAATTTTCTTAACTTTCGCAGGTTTTGTAAAACCATCACCAATGTCTACTCCTTCTTGCATGTTTCGTAAAAAGCCCGGAGTATGCGGTCTGTCTATTTTTACAACGTACTCTTTTTCGTGGTTATAAATAGGGTTTAGTAACCTGTCAGTTACTCTGCCATCGTTTGTAAGTATCATTAACCCATGAGACTCCTTGTCGATTCGTCCAACAGGAAAAACTCCCTCATACTTTTTAGATGTTTCTTTGAGACTTTGTAGGATGTCTACTTCATCACCCTGGGGGTTTGTACTCACAACTCCCTTTGGTTTGTTGTAGGCAAAATATACGAGGTTTTTCTTGTTGTGCGTGCCTCTTACTTCAACTTTGTCAGTTTCAAGTACCTTGTCTCCAAGTTTTGCCACAGCACCATTTATCAAAACCTTACTACTTTTAATTAGTTCATCTACTCCTGTACGAGTTGCTACGCCTTTGTGAGCAAGATACTTATTTATTCGCATTGGGAAGGTGTTTGATACAACTACGGGTTTCCTGGCCGTTTTTCTACTGTTTTTCTGGTTTTTGTTTGTTTGGCTTTTCATTGTGTACAGTATATACTATAAACATACAAAACATTAAATATATTTTATTTTCCATAAAATTATGAAAAAACTAAGTAGAAATGATTGGGTGGCGGTTGTAGTTGCAGTATTTGTGGTCGGGTTCTTCTTTATTTTCGGCTCTAGTTTGTTATCAATTTTTAGTAAGAATAAAGTGGCTCTTCAGCAATCCTCACAGCTTTCAGTGCAGGATATAGCATATGGAACAGGTCAAACTGCAGTAGTTGGAAACAGACTTGTTGTTCATTATGTTGGTAGATTTCCAGATGGTAGAGTTTTTGATAGTTCAGTGGACAGAAATGAGCCGTTTCCATTCGTGCTAGGTGATCAAAGACTTATAAATGGATGGAATATGGGAATAGAAGGTATGCGAGAAGGTGGTAAAAGATTACTTACTATTCCACCTGAGTTGGGATACGGAATGAATGACTACGGCCCGATACCTGGGGGATCTACACTTATTTTTGAAGTTGAATTGCTAAAAGTAGATAAATAAAACTTCCAAATTTGGCGATCTACTCGTTTCTTAATTAAAAATGTTCGTCACCTTACTACCTGTAAGGCTTCTCACATTTTCAATTCCTCAACTTCGTACCTCATCCAAATTGTGAAAGTTCGAGATAATTGAAATAAAAAATGGCCTAAATACAGGCTATTTTTTGATGTGTAAACTCACTTGACAATATTATGTAATGGGTGTATATTAATGTTCGAAAGGCGGGAAGTGCACACCCGCCTGTGCCTGCGCGACGACCGGCGATACGCCAGCTCGCGTATGAGAACAAAGGCACTTCGGACAAGTCCACGGACATGTCTGAGGTTCCATAAACAGCAGAGTCAGAAGAGCAGAATGAAGAACACCTGGGCCGCGCAGTCGCGACCCAAACAGGGTGGGTAAGTGGCAAATCGTCATCTACCCACCCTTAACTTTATATAAAATATTTTATTCTTATATTTTTAATGCTAGAGTTTTTATAATGAAGCCTATTAAATTTGAGATTCACAAGGAACTAGAAGGAAGTTTGGGGCGAGTTGGTACAATCACAACACCACACGGGGAAATAAAAACTCCGGCTTTTGTAACTGTGGGAACTAAAGGCACAGTAAAGTCACTAACACCTGAACAAGTAAAAGATACAGGTGTGCAAACAATTATTTGCAACACTTACCATCTGTATTTGGAGCCGGGACACGAACAAGTTGCAAAAATGGGTGGTTTGCATAAAGCGATGAACTGGCAGGGACCCCTTATGACGGACTCAGGGGGTTTTCAAGTTTTTTCATTGGGTGTGGCTTTTGGGAAAAAAGGATTAAGCAAAATTTTGCATAAAGATGAAAACGGCGAACTGCAACTACCAGAAAGAAATGAAAACGCCGAAGGCTTAATAACACTTAAGGCGCCAGCTTCGGTGGATCCAAATGGCGTTACATTTCGTGCACACGACAGTGGAGACGCTCATTATTTTACTCCTGAAAAATCAATTGATATTCAACACAACTTAGGTGCAGATATTATTTTTGCATTTGATGAATGTACTTCTCCAAATGAAAGTGATCATTACCAGGCAGAAGCATTAGACAGAACCCATCGCTGGGCAAAACAAAGCCTGGAGTATCATAAGTCAAAACCAAACTCAGAAACTCAAGCATTATTTGGAATAGTTCAAGGAGGAAGAAGTGAAAAACTCAGAAAGGAAAGCGCAGAGTTTATTGGAGGGTTGGATTTTGATGGTTTTGGAATTGGGGGGTCTTTTGATAAGGAAGACATGGATAAGGCCGTGCAATGGGTAAACCAAATACTGCCAAAAGATAAACCAAGGCACTTGCTTGGTATCGGGGAACCCGAAGATCTATTTATGGCAGTTGAAAATGGTTGTGACTTGTTTGACTGCGTTGGCCCAACTCGGATTGCCAGAAACGGTGGAGCTTACACGAAGAACGGCAAAATAAATTTACTTAACGAGAAGTACAGAAATGATCTAAGTCCGCTTGATGCTGACTGTCAGTGTTACACTTGTAAAAATTTTACTGCATCATACGTAGCGCATCTTTTTCATGCAAAAGAAATGCTCGCATCTACTCTGACTTCAATACATAACATATATTTTCTAGCGAATCTTGTGTCGCAAATGCGAGAAGCAGTTTTGAATAATACATTTGAAAATTTTAAGAAAGAATTTCTAGCAAAGTATTTGAATTACTAATTTAGAAAAGTGTGCTATATTTTGTTCGGATCTAGGGTGTTCCTGGTCTGACTCGGCGCACTCCCAG
>JACCDV010571345.1_pt1 | contig 11669 bp, 4 predicted proteins | sample 7446131 | NCBI WGS metagenome assembly JACCDV01 (sample SAMN15323448, study PRJNA562643) | freshwater metagenome | isolation source: river surface water | place: USA:Blue River Watershed | collected 2017-08-17
CCCCTATTTTGATAATCAAAGATAAATTTCTAATTCTATATATAATTTGCATATTTATCTTCTAATATATGTTAAAATACTGCTCATATCAACAAATAATCTGTTTAGTGTTTTAGATGGCAACAAAACAATTATTATTTGAGGCCAAGAACAATCAGAAACCACTTTTGATCCACTTTTGATCCACTTTTGATCCATTATTGTCTTCTTAAAGATATATTCTTGAACGAAGCAAATATTAATATTGAAAGTATGTGTTAAACTTGAGGAAAAACATGCTTAGAAGAGCCCTAAAAACTTTATCGATCCTATTTCTCACTTGTCTTTATTGGATAATAACTCTTACTCTATTCTTAAAACTCAGCTTTATTATAATGATTTAATTCGATTTGGAATATTTAATGATTATAATTATATTCGCTTATCAAAGAACATGAAATTCTTGGGGGTAGATCTAAAAATTTAACCAAAATAAGAGCAAACCAAGGGAAAATGGAGAAAATTGTTTAGATCACGAGTTATGAGAAGATACTTAATGAGTAAAAATAAGAAAGATTAGACGGGATAAGAATTAATGACTTATGGGGAGGTGGTGGAGGACCAAACTATTAATCAAGGTAAAATTGATTATTTTGATTTTACTTTTGTTGATTCTTGATCTTGCTCTTTTATTTTTACTCCAAACTCACTCATTTTAGATCTCTATCAAAATCCTTTTTGAAAAGTAATAAGCTTTCTTCAGATTTCACTCTTAGTTCAACTTTTAATTAACTCTCTTATTAGTCAAAGACTATTTAAGCGAATACTCTTTGTAAAACTTCAATATTCTTAAAAATGCTTAGAATAATAGTATAAGGCTTGCAATAATAAATGGCAAGTAATATAGATCTTCATTAGATGAGACAACTTATTCGATTAATTCTGACACTTACAACTTATTAGTTAATAAAAAACGCACGTTTTAATGCAAAAATAACATGAAACCCTACTTCTTGTTTTTGAAGTTCTAACTAAATCTTTGACCAGCCTTATCTAAACTTCACTGACTCGCTTTCTGAGTTAAAAAAAAGCTATTTTCATGATCGTTGAAAGCAAAAATGATCAAGATGTTGATTACCATTTTATCATTATGCTATTTAAAAAGAATATACAGCTGGATGATAAATATATGACCTTTATAACTATCTTACATATGCCTCAACATTATTTATTTGATATGTAATTGTCTGTATCTATGCTTTGTGTAGCAATCATTTCAATGAAGATAGATATTTTACCTATTTTACCTTGTTACTTGAGAATCAAGTGAAACGATAGAAAGCCCTTGAAAGTAATATTAGGATTCTTGTCAAAACAGTTAAGAAGCAAAAGTATTAAATAAAGTTGAAGAACTGTTCTAATATGATTGAGGAGTCACTAAAAGAGAGAAATAAAAATATTGAAGACCAATCAATCATTCTACACCTGAAAGATTGATTTTAATTTTTAAGAATGATTTGTTGATCAGTTTAAAACTATTTGAATTCTTTTTGAATTTTTTCATTTTAGATTGTTGGGTTTACTTGTGAACTTTTTTTAATAATCATTCTGATAATTCTTCTTAATTAAAATAATCCTTTTATCGTTCGATTAGTTTATTTGCGATTTATTTAGTAAGAAACCAGAAAATCATGATTTTTCCTAATATATAGTTTTCATGTCAGTTATTTGAATGACTTTAAACCCTCTTTAATACCTATTCTTATATAATTTAAAAATCAATTAAGAAAGCATGAAATAAAAAGCATGGAAAAAATAGCAGCCATAATCAAAAATGGATAAAATAAACAACTGGAGAAGACTTTTCTTTAAAAGAGTCATAAGAAAAGCAAAACTTTAAAGTAATAAAGTAATAAATCGGTAAAACCCCTGTTAGAGTGATGAAAGTATTAACTAAGTTCACAGTAAAACTCTCCTCAAGGCTAAATAAGCATAGTACTTTGATTTTTAGAATATTTATTAATGACAGCTCTAATTTATTTAATCTTCTATCTCTTATATATCAAATTCTTAAAACAACAGATTTCTCACAAATAAAAAAGTAAATTCATTGAACAAAAAACCACTACAAAAAATAGAAATCTATTGAGGAAGGGCATCTTTAGGCAAGCGAAATGAATAAAAAAATATGAATTCAACAAAATAGAAAATAATTAATAGAAAGAATAGGAAAGTAAGGAATTAAAAAAGTTTCCTGTAGAGTAGGTCATTGTAAATTTGTTTTGTGATGAAGTCCATAAATAGTTTGAAAAATTGATATTAATTATTTAAATGTATAAATAGATAAAGATAACACTAATTTGTCAAAAATTAAATATTTTCTATATTAAATCATACGTAGATCAACCTAATTCTAACATTTTCTGCAACTTTATCGATATTTATTGATAAAAGCTGATGTTTGGCTTTAATATTAAAAATAATATTCCAAAGCATTGTTTTCCAAGATAGAATATTCTTGTATTTATTAAATTTCATTAATTCTGTTTAACGAAGCCAATCAGTTTATAGAAAAGCTTGTCTCCTTATAAGAATATAATCGGAAAATCAAACATAGCATTCCAGCAGAATATTTATGAGAACCTAAATCTAATACGACAAAAAAAGGTCTGAAAGTAGAGTTTAGAATTTTTGCTGTGTTCGATAAATTAAAAATGGTTTAGACTAGAAATAAAAATTCATATTTAACACTTTCACAGTTCCCAACACGACAGCTATGCTCTATCGAGTAAATGAACAAGTTCTATTGACTTCAAATTTCGTTAATTTGCTTTATTTAGGCTGCAATACAATTTTATCATTAGCTCCGATCCAACTTCTAAGCCTGATACTTAGTTCTCCATAAATATAAAACAGAAAAATCAGACATATTTTCCTCACCGAGCTTCGACTGTGTGGAGTCCAGCTCTAAAACGAAAGGATTGGTCTTATCCTTTATACAGAAGAACTAAATCTTTGAATTATAATTATATTAAGAACAACATATTTTAATATGCTGAAGTTAAGACCTAGAAAATATGCACCAGACAACAATCAATAGGCCTAAATCTCACAATTTTGTGTAAATGTTTCCACAATTAACTCAAAAAATGCACTTGAGAGCTTTCCAACAATATAAAAAAAGAAAGATGGAAAATACACATAATTGTTTCAAAATTAGTTTTAAGCCAAAGAAGAATAGGACTGTTCAAACCTAAGATGGAGCATGTTTCCATAAAGTTTTACTGCATATGATTCAGAAATAGAAGACACTCAAAGTTACGAATCGTACGATTTGTGGAATCGATCAACAGCATTCGATCTTAATTGATCAAAATAAGGTTTAGAATAAAATGATCTGATAATAATCTTTATTTTTTCCTCCATTTTACTATTACTATCTTTATTCTTCTCTTAGGATTGTAAAATAATCAGTTGCTTTCGAACTACAAGCAATAAAGTAAATAATTAAGAATAAATAAAGTATAAATCAAAGTGTAAATTTTTAGTGATTGCATTGTTTAACCTATCCAAGGGAATACTAATTGTTTTAAGTTGTTTATGGATCGATTTATTTCTTGATTCTGAATATTTTTGCAAATTGATAGTATACCAATACTTCAGGATCGATAGAGTATTGATCAGGATACTACAAGTGAAGACTGTGTAGATGTCTTAAATCTATCCAAATATTATAGGTTGTATTGTTAAACATAGCATTCTAGGGATTTTGCCAGTCAGTTCCAGTATCAACTAATAAAACCATTTTTCTAAATTATAAAGGATATAATGCCCTCAATTTGAACTAATTAATACCTAAATCATGATAAAACTTAATAATTAGTCTTCTTTTATTTGTGGAGATGACTAGAAATGCTTTATTATAAATTTTGTATTAATATTAAAGATAAACTACCTATTTAATATAATCTACTATTTAATAGATATATTTCTTTATTCTTGACAATATTAGGATAGCAAAGAGTATTTTACATTTGTACTTTTCTTAATTAAAGCGATAAACTTTCTATCTACATTATGCAAAGTTTTGCAATAATATCTCATCTCTCACTTAATATTTATTCCTTAAATTTTTCCATTAATAAATAGTTCTGATGGTATTATAGGTCAATGATATTAATGTATAATATAATTCTTCTTAATGCTAGCTGTTAAAAAAACAGTTCAAACATAAACCGACGCAAATTCGCTCATGTAACTATCCCAATCAGATCTATCATTCGATCATTACTCACCAGGAAATACTTGTTTCACCCTCAAGCAGAAGTACAGAGATGAATATGATGTGTTTATGACTGAGAAGAAGCTCAAGATGAAGGAGAAATTTATGAAATTGGATTATGTGATCAAGCACGCATTTGAACTCAACTCAATAATTACTGAGAAGATACTTCATATGTGAATAACGATGAAGATACTCCTACATTGATCTTACTATTATTATCAATTCGCAAACAATCTATATCAGAAAAGTTAGGTTATCACGAATGTCGATGATTTAATCGACGCTTTAAGATAAAACTATTGTTTTAGTTCCTGATCTAAAATTATTTAATTGGCCTTGACAAAAGTAAAAATCAATATTTATGGTATTTATTCATTTTCTATCGTTTGTTGCTTTCAATCTTTTCAATACGGGCTTTGTTCTACTGAACTTATTTTCTACGAAGCTATCTCATTAACTTCCAATCGATCCTGCTTTTTTGAGATTTTCCTTGATCTTGTATTTACTCAATATTTTAATAGTGATCCTTTGGTATTTTGCTTGATTCTTGCTGTTTGGCCAACATTTCTATTCTAATTTTTTGCCTTTACTCTCTTCTTTTTTAGATATCGTCAAGAGTGCGATCATCAGGATCATTAATAAACCCTGCCAAATTAACCCAATGTCCATTATTATATGGGTGGGTGACAATCTATTTATGACTTTTTTGCTCGATCATTTATATGCGTTGCTTCTATCGATAAATGACTTTTTATGTCTAAGAGAGAAGATCTTTTTTGTGTGATTGAATCTTTGCAATTCTTTCATAGACGCTTCTTTCGATTGGGCTTATAAAGTTATTAGAAGCAACAATATTTTTTGATAGTTGCATCAATTTACCGATTGTTATTTTCAAATAATAATTATAGCTTTGCTATCAAACAAATTATTCTTACCTTAACATACTAAAGTAAGTTTATTTCTGTGATAGTACTAAGAAATAATTTGAATAAAAAAATATTTATATTTATTGTAATGAACCGATCCTCAACTCGTCCAGTTCTTCATCAATGGGACATCCCCGACGCAACATCCCTTCCTCTACCTTGTACTCTATCGATAACAAAGAATAAAAACGGAAAATAACTGATGCAATTTGTATAGTAATAGGTTTGTTATTTGGCATCATCTTATTCACGGTGGCTGTTATCCTTTACAATAAAGGCAATATCTAAATGACAGAATATCCAACCGATTATGAAGGAGTTATATGTGTGCTTGATGCGTATGACAGTACTACAAAATATCCATTTTTGTACTTTGGAAATGTCAATAATCCAAGATAAATGAGATACTGTGTTGCAGATTGTCCATTAGAAGGGGTTTAGCCTTCTGTATTTAAGGGGAATTAAAAAACAGGACCCAGAAACGATATGATAATTGGATATTATCCAACCTATCCTTCTAGTACAAATCTTGGAACTTACTGCTTGCCAACTAACGAAAACGCTAAATATACACTATTAGCTAATATTCACTTAGATAATCAATTCAATGCAATGAAGGCCATGGACTATCTATTTATTGGCCTTGCTATATCTTTTGGACTTTCTTTGCTTTGGATCATTTTGGTTCAATTCTTGCCTAAGTTCACCATATGGGTTATCTTTATCTTATCAGCAGTGCTGCTTATCATCGCTTCGATAATTGCTTTCTATGGCTCAGGCAACCATTTTGCTGAGGATAAAGGTTGGGCTATATTTTTTGGGGTTGTACTTATTTTGTTCTTTATACTGCTAGTATACTATGTGTGTACTCATTATAAGTAGCTACAAATATGTTCGTGCTTCATTGACATCTCTACAGATTGCTTGAAGAGTAACCTATCATCTTTATTGTTTACTCTTCTCTTTGCATCTTTAACTGTACTGTTTTGCGTTCTTTTGGTATTTCAATACTTGGCTTTTTGCTCATATAAGACTCCAGTTAGAGATGGTATCTTTTACTTGAGCCAGAAAAACTACTTTCTCATTTTCCTCCTAGCTATTGAAGCTATCTGGGGATTATCGTTTTTCAGAGATGCATGTACTTTTCATTTGATTTAGATAATTATGTTATTTCTGGAGTTGCAAGTGAATGGTATTTTCATAGATTGAACATGTGTTGCTACCCTTTCAAACGCTTGTTTACTAAGAACTTTGGAAGTGTTGTTGGAGGATCATTGCTTAGCGGGCTCTTCTATATTCCAGCTCTCATCATTTCTTTTTTAACCCCTAGGTAAAATTGCTGTTTTTGCAATTTGTTCGATTTGGCTAGAAGTGACGTTTACACCTACATATATCTCACTGGGAATTCTTACTGCCCATCTTCGAGGCATGTTCAGTATCTATGCTATCGTTCTCGCATTTGCAGATAAAATGAAAGTGTTCTTACAATTTTCTCTTTATTTTCAAGGATAGTAATTTCGCTATGCACTGTTCTATTTGTCTATTGGATAACCCGTGACAATTTAGTTGATGAAAAGGTTCCAATGCTCTAACTAATAGGTGTATTTGTTCTGTGTCTATACTTCACAAGCTATTTTTCAGACATCCACATTATAATGGCCTAAGCTCTTATGATTTGTTTCCTCACTGAGTATGATCTTGAATAAGGATGGTCGTTCAAAGAAATGAGGTCATGTCCGTAGAGGCTAAGTAAGCTAATAATCGATATTTAAAGCAATAACCATCATAATTGATTGATAAATAAATTTAAATAGATCATATCATTATCAAAATAAGAATAGAGTGCATCAATTTGCTAAGGTAAATAGCTTTTTCTGTCTTGTGCAAATCAGCTATTTCAATTGGTACTTTGTTTATTCGACAGTTCGATATCGAATTGGCTAAATTGTATTGTAGAATGAGGATTACTCGGGATTTTTTGTGTCTTTACTGAGTCTTAATGTGCATTCAAACTCACAGTTTGTCTTTATTCCCAGACCTGAGTTTCCATTCCAACGATAGTTTATTTTTGAAAGTCTGAATGGATTTGCAGACATGTCATTTACATTTTTTTTTGTTTTTTGGTTCATCGTTTTTTTTAATGAAACTTAAAAAGGCTGTAAATTGGTCAAATCCATGGCTTTTCTAGAGTTATGGCTATAAATACTCTTTTCGATAATCTTTTAATTGTCGTAGAGAAGAGAGAAAGGGAAGTATATGACTGTCGCTAGGATGAAAAGACTATCGAAAATGTGTGATATTTCTAATTTATACATAGAATAACTTATTATAAATGATGTCTTTAGATTTCTGAAGTGTTTCCATCGCTTATGTATGTCTTCGTAATGATTTTAAATGTTTTGTTTCGTTCAATTTCGATCGATTCCATAGAGATCTTTTCCCTCTTTACTATAATAGTGTTCTCAGTCTGCTCTTTGAACCATTCTACTTAACTCTAAGGCTTTATCGTACATTACTCATTTTATTAATTAATAATTATAATTTTAGTCAATATTGTTAGGAGTCATTTAGCAAGCAAATTATAATCCTTGAAATAAACAAAGATATAAATTTTAATAGTATGGCGTGATAGTTAGATTATAATAATTTTGAAAATATAATGAACGATTTACGTTTATTGCTGCAGGCTGATAAAGATCGCAAAATTATCAATCTTTAGTTCAAGTACAGATCTATCTATGTAGACAAATTAATAACCTTCAATTGATGATACCTATCTTATCGAAGTTTTAAAATCTTTAAAGCTTATCCCTCAACGGCAATAGACTTACCACTCTCCCATCTGATATGGTGGGACTTGAGAAATTAAATGAACTTGACATCTCAAACAATCTATTTAGAGATGTTACTGATATCATAGATTCACTAAAGACGTTGCCAAGATTAACACATCTAATGTATTCATTCAAAAACGACTAATAAGAAAACATCGTGAAGAAATAATTACCAAAACTGGAAAGATTGAATAAGCGACCACTCAACAATACAACTCTTGTGAATAAAAAGCAAAAGCAGTCAACATCGGCTATGAAGCTAAATTAGCAAGATTTGTAGCAGATAGCCTTGATATATGACGACATCCGTTAGATTTTCAAGAGATCGAAGTATTATGTAGACAAATAACTTGCTGATGAATTCGATAAAGGAGTGGATACAATTATGAATGAACTTTCTACTAAATTGTCATCGGCATCTGGATAGTAAGAAGTTAATATTAGTATCGTTGGATGCAAGTATGCCCTCATCGATCTATGCTTCGTCAAATTTATCACATATTTTTATCATTTCGATAAAACCATTGCCTCCATCGTTGAGAGGATTCATGACCATATTGCTTAGTCTTTCAAGTCAATGTCAGATATATTAAAAACAAGTTCAGATAGGAGTAAGTCAGAGATAGCACAGGTTGTTGTTAAGAAATAATAGCTGTTTAAAAACTAAATTAAAAGACTAAAGACTATTCAATAAAATCATCTGAATTAGATCAGTGAATTAGAGACTAAAAATGCATAGCTCCTATAAAAAATTACTAAAAACAGCAAAAACAATGTACTTTAAACAACCATTAATAATATCATCAAGAGAAAGCAATCAAAATCTCCAGGAAAAGGAGGGAAGCAAAGGTAGGCCACTTAAATGGACATAAAGTTCAATAAATCTCTCACACTTAATCAGCTAAAATAAATTATCAGCTAAATCTATGTCTCCAAGAACAAACACAATCAAATCTGCCTTTAATCTAACACTCCCATGTAAACATTATAAACCCACATGTATACTTATCTCAATCAAAAATACGGACTGAAGCCCATGACAGTTTAATGGGCAATGAGCATAGTGAACGGTATTAAAAAATATGGGCAAGATGATGCAGAAATAGCAGCGTTTGGTAAGATGCTAAGGAATGAGTTATAGTAATAATTCGTCTAAACATTGAGGAAAACTAAACAAGCAATAAGGCAATCCATACGCAAATTTAAAGGATAGGATGCGAATTTGATTTCAATCCATGAAGGTTAATAGGTTTTATTGATATGCGGCTATAAACGATAGATAATTGATTTGATCTTTAGTCGTAAAAAACAATAAAACACTCATTAAGGTCAGATCACTCCTGCTTATCTAGAACATCTTACCTTAGAATACGTTCTTCGGAAGCACTGCGAAAAGATCAAAAGAGTTTCATCTCTATTTAAAACTGTGGATACTGATGACGACGGAATTATCAATCATGAACAGCTCTTTGTTCTGCTTTAAAAGCTATAAATAAAGAATGATTTAGATCTTTAAGATATACTATTAGTTTTGGATCCTTTCCAAACCAATAGCATTACCTTCTCAAACTTATTGCTTCATCTTCAAAAAATGCCAAGCTTCAAATAAGCTTTTAGTAACTCTGCTTGATTTATCAATATCATCCATATACCTTCTTAATTGCATATTTAACAACTAATCAACTTTATCCACTATCATTCTAATGCTATGTTCTAGCAATCAATTCATCTTTTTATCTTTCTTCCCTAAAATCAAATTTATAGATTTTGAGAATAATAGTAATCGGAATAAAATGCATGAATAAATTGCCAATAACATTGTAAAGAACTGTGTACCTACTTATATATATTTCTTACAGAGCACTATAGTGAATTTAACTCATGCAATAACCATTATTGCTATACTGACTATTAATCACAAGATAAAGCGAGTCGATAGTAATCCTACAAATACTGCAGCTAAACATGATCCAGTATTCTATTTTAAGGGTTTGGAACTTTTTGCTATCTAGCCGATTGATAAAGATACGGATGGAGAGGTAAACGAATACATTGATTATTGCGCAATCAATAATCAATAAAACGAACTATGCTGTCGAATACATGCCTACTTCATCATTGGAAGAGAAGCCGATAAGAAATATAATTGTTAGCCTAATGATGATTCTTGCGTAGTAGAATATTTTTATTACATAGACTAGTTTCATGGAATAGAGTGGGAAGTTGCGGATATCAGCCTAGCGAATTACATTCCGACAGCTACATCACATAAGAACTACAAGGTATAGCAGATGGTAATGAAGAGGGTTTGCACTAAAAAACCAGGAAAGGAGCTAATCAGTGCATAGGTATGTGAATATCCGATCATTTGGACAGAGGTCAGTTCATGCTAAATCGACAAGTATGTTGCGATTGAATAGTAGTTAACAATCGATTGACCTAAATTAAGCCTATTTTTTACATATTGCCCACGTTAGTATGATGAAGTGGATCAATGCTATTTTCTTTATGTTGATTGTCAGCTTTTATTGAATAAGTCTGTAAAAATTAGGGATCCTACATACAGCGGTCGCCATGATTGACATGACAACTGTCTGATTGACCACAATGATGATAACATCTACTTTGCTCCTTGCATCCCAATAGCAAAAATTTTAGCTCATACTCCCAATTTAAAAATATAATCCAAATTTATAGCTAGTTTGAAATTTGTTTGTGGGAGAGCAAATGAAGATATATTGAGGCTCAAAAAATAAAAAATAATTACTTATAAATAGCTTATCATTGTTTCAATTTATAATCAACTATTCAAAAAGACGGATGTTCAGGTTAATAGCGATAATATTATGCATCTATGCAGCAACTTCATTATGTCATTCTTCTTGTGATACTTGCTTTGCTCCTGGACCATAGAGCTGTGTGACTTGTAGTGACAATCTGACAGCCTAGACTGGTTCTTGTAATGGAATATCAGGTTTTACTAATGTGATTCAAAAGATTGATTCTAGTTGGGCTGGGGAAACACCCTTGACTGGAATCAGGACATATAAAGGTATATATACACCAAGCAATAAATTAATTTATTCTACATCTCCACCTCTAACTGTCTACCAAAGTGGATTTGGTTCTACCTTCCTCGCCTTCGCATTTGTGGGTCTCCCTTCCAATCACTATAAAATCTAACTGCGAACCCATGCTACTCTATAAGGTGGAACGGGTTGCTCGTGGTTTCAATTCGAAATCGATTGGGGAACAAGTGCCATTACAAAAAACATTAGTGATGCATAATTCATCGACATAACTGAGTTCAACGATGAAACTGATGCTTATTCAGTCCTATAAATAAAGTATACAGCGAATAGTACTCAAGTATGCTCATCAATGAAAATCAACGATATAACTATCATTGCATTCCTATGTCCCAACTGCATTGCATGCAGTGGTTATGATATCTGTACTGCATGTGGAAAAATCAATGGAACATCTTACTATTTAGATGGGTCGAGCAAATGTGTGACGACTTGTACACAAAGCTACTTTGAGGGTCCTTCGCAATTTACTTGCGATTCTTGTGATAGTTCATGCAGTTATTGCTATGGAACCACTACTAACTGCACAGTATGTAATAAACCTAATGGATATATA
>JACCDV010717332.1_pt1 | contig 11669 bp, 10 predicted proteins | sample 7446131 | NCBI WGS metagenome assembly JACCDV01 (sample SAMN15323448, study PRJNA562643) | freshwater metagenome | isolation source: river surface water | place: USA:Blue River Watershed | collected 2017-08-17
AAATTGTAGCTTTCCACTATGAATTTGGGATTTACTTGTCGATAGACCTATAAAGCAGGCCCCTAAACCCCCGATAGAGTGGGCGGGCAACGAGGAGAAGACGTGCCTGAAACCCCAGATCTTTCGACAACTGCCGGAAAACTTGAAGACTTTCGCCAGCGCTACAACGAAGCGGTGACCGCAGCTGGCGCTGCAGCGATCGAGAAGCAGCACGCCAAGGGCAAGAACACCGCTCGCGAGCGTATTGAAATGCTGCTTGATGAGGGGTCGTTTGTTGAGGTGGATGAGTTTGTAAGACACCGCTCTACCGCCTTCGGCATGGATGCCAAGCGCCCCTATGGAGACTCGGTCATCACTGGGGTTGGAACAATTCACGGTCGCCAGGTAGCAGTTTTCTCCCAGGACTTCACAATCTTCGGTGGATCCCTTGGTGAGGCTGCTGGAAACAAGATCATCAAGATCATGGAGCTTGCCCTCAAGACCGGTGTTCCACTGATTGGAATTCTGGACTCAGGTGGTGCCCGCATTCAGGAGGGTGTGATTGCCCTCGGAAAATATGGCGAGATTTTCAAGCTGAACACCATGGCCTCAGGTGTTATCCCCCAGATTTCCATAATCATGGGCCCAGCCGCGGGTGGTGCGGTTTACTCCCCCGCCCTAACCGACTTTGTGATCATGGTCGACAAGACCTCCAACATGTTTGTCACAGGTCCAGATGTCATCAAGACCGTGACCGGAGAAGACGTTGGCATGGAGGAGCTCGGTGGCGCACGTGCCCACAACGAAACCTCCGGTGTTGCTCACTACCTGGCCGATGATGAGGCAGATGCCATCGATTATGTGAAGTCGCTGGTTGGATTCTTGCCCGAGAACAACCTCAGCGAAACTGTCACCTACCAGTCGGAGTCTGAACTTGAAATCACCGAGGCAGACCGAAAGCTAAACACCGTCATTCCAGATTCCCCAAACCAGCCTTACGACATGAAGACAATCATTGAGGCTCTGGTTGACGAAGGAGAGTTCCTAGAGATTCAGCCTTTGTTTGCGCCAAACATCCTTATTGGCTTCGCCAGAGTGGACGGAGCGAGTGTTGGCATTGTGGCAAACCAGCCCCAGCAAATGGCCGGCACCCTAAACATCGACGCGGGTGAGAAGGCAGCCAGGTTTGTGCGCTTCTGCGATGCATTCTCGATTCCGATTCTGACCCTGGTGGACGTTCCCGGGTACCTGCCTGGAACTGACCAAGAGTGGGCGGGTGTCATCAGACGCGGGGCAAAGCTGCTTTATGCCTATGCCGAAGCAACAGTTCCACTGGTCACCGTGATTACCCGCAAGGCATACGGTGGCGCTTACATCGTGATGGGCTCCAAGCAACTTGGCGCTGACATCAACCTCGCCTGGCCAACCGCTGAAATCGCCGTTATGGGAGGCCAGGGAGCGGTCAACATTTTGTTCCGAGACAAGATCAAAGAAGCCGAAGCATCCGGCCAGGACGTAGCTAAGGTGAGAGACCAGCTAGCTCGCGAATACACCTACAACGTTGCAAGCCCATTCTTGGCTGCGGAACGCGGTGAGCTCGACGGCATCATTGAGCCAGCTGCGACCAGAACCTCAATCATTCGCTCACTTCGAGCGCTAAGGACCAAGCGAGCAAGCCTGCCACCAAAGAAGCACGGAAACATTCCTCTCTAATGAAGCAATACACCCCGGAGGAAATCCAACAGCTGATCTTGGTTAGAGGCGGAGAAGCCGAAGAGCAAGCGGCTGCGCTAGCGGTGGTCGAGGCAGCAATCCTTGAGTCTCGACGCTTGGGCCGCATTGCCACCAGGCCTGCTAAGAGCAGCTGGCATAAGTCTGACTCTGGCCTGCGCAAACCCTTGACTGGAAACTGGGGCAGCATCACTGGGAGATAGTTGTCCCCCAAAAAGCCGAGTCACCGATATTCCTTGGTAACCACTTTGTTACCTAATTCTTGACACACTATGTATTGGGTCTTGCACAGCTGTAAGGGAGCTGAAGACCCGCTGTTCAGCAGTAAGGGGTGAGGGGCGGAGAAACTTTCCGCCCCAAACACCACCTCACAAGCTCAAAGTCTCAAAAACAAATCTGGCCTGTCAGTGTTTTTTCTGATGGCGGCCATCGTCAATCTCCAGGTCTCTCCAGCAACTGCCCGAATCACAACCTTGCCCGAGTCAACTCTTCCAAGCTCCTTCGCTGCCCTCAGAAGAAGAGTCCGTCGCGCAGCCTCGTCAAGGCCCTCGAGTCCGCCATCATCCAAGAGCTGAACTTCAACCCCACGGACTCGAGCAGCTCTGGTGGCTGCCACCAGTTTTGGATGCAGCAAAGCACGGCCGCGGATCTGATCTCTTAGCTCATGCTCCTTTAGGGCAGCCTCAAGACGCTCTGACTCGGTCAGGTCTCCCTTGCGCTTCACGATTAGCTCCAGCAGGGGAAGCGCTTCATTAAGCGTGCGCTGGATGCGGCCCTGACGCTCACTTCGAGCCGCGGTATTCGCAGCGGTCCGAGCGCTGTTGTCGACCGCCTGCTGCAACGAACGCTCTGCCGCACGAGCCGATGCGCTGAGTAGAGATGAGGTTGCCTGGGCTGCTAGCACCAGCAAAAAGGCGCCAAAGACACCGGATGTGAAGAGAATCTCCAGGCCACCCCAGACCAGAGTCTGCAAGATCAAGAACGTCACGCCAATCCAGGCCAGAACTGAGTGCTGCCTCACCGCAGTAATGGCCATGAGGGTCGCAATGCCAGCGATGTGCCAGGTGGTGTAACCAAAGGCGGCTTCTCTCGGAATTGCAGCTGACATAAAAAGTGGCACCGAGATTGCCACAAATAGCGCTAGCCAGGCGAACTCGGTGCGCATCTTCAGTCCCGGAAATGAGGCAACAGCTCCTGCGAGGCCGATCAAATAAAGCGCAATCGCAATCATTGCGAACTTAGTGCTCTGGTACTCGGGAAGGTTTACTATCCCGAGCAATGCGTGGTAAATCCCGAAGGCGAGGGTGAACGCGCTAAGAGCAAATCTGGGAAGCTTGATCATGCTTTCCACTCCAGCCGAACGGTGGTTCCAGAACCCAGCTCTGATTCGATTAGAGCTTTAGCTCCGACTGTTTCGATCCTCTTAATAATCGAAATGCGAACACCGATTCTGTCCTTTGGCATTCGATCCAGTCGGAACCCTATGCCGTTATCGCGAAGCTCTATAGAAAGGCTGTCTGGGGTTGGGCAGACAAGAGTTAGCTGAACCCTGGAGGCCTTAGCATGGCGGGCCGCGTTGTCCAAAGCCTGAACCAATGCCTCTGTGATTGCATCCGCGACCTCTGAGGGGACTGGCGCTGAACCGGCCGAGACAATCTCAACATCGATGTTTGGAATCATCTGCAATGCCGCTCGCCGAAGCGCTCTAAAGAGTCCAAGCGGTTGAATCTCAGGACGCTTTTCTGGCTCTTCATCAGCTGAGCGAAGAGAATCGATTGCCTCTTTGGATAGCCTCACCACTGAATGCTGCTCCTCTGAGGTTTTTGCCTTGGCAGATAGCAACAGGGTGTTGAGCACCTTGTCGTGAATCAATGCGTCAATTCGCTGGCGCTCTCGCTCAACCGCATCAATCTTGGCCTGCTCAACCGCGGAGGCTATCGCCAGTGAATTGGCACGGTCAACCTTGCTGACTGAATCCCGAACCAGAAACAAGAGCCCCAGGACGGTTCCACCAAACAAAAACAAATAGGTGGCATCCTGAAGCTCTACAAAAAGCACAGAGCTACCGCCCCATGCACTGGTGTCTAGCCAAAGCCACAGCGAAGTAATCAAGACCAGGTATGCGAGTGAAACTGCCGGTCGACCAACAACCCCCATTGCAACCGCACACATACCCGCGCCCCACCACAACCAAGGTTGGTATTCAGCGGGCAACATATCCACATCAACTACAGCCCAAGGGAAAATCAGCAGTGCGGCAACTCCGAGAAAGCCGAGGAGGTATAACCAGCGGTCAACTTTGCCATTGGTGAGGATGGAAATCTGCACCGCAAGGACGTTGGTTAGCAACAATCCAAGAATTACCCAGCTCAGGGGATTTAGTAACGTCGCCTGAGTGATTGCGTTAGCAGTGAGCTCAATCGACGAGAGCACGAGGGTAAATGCGAACAAGCGCCTAAGTCTGAGCTCCAGCCTGGAGGAGGCTGCGGTAGTGAGCTCTTGTTGCACTAGAGCATGTCTCCGGTGAGGATGCCGTCTTCGATCGCACGCTTGAACAAGTCAACCTTGGTGGCTGCCTCTCGACCCAGGCGAGCGTATTTCACGCGCACCCGATCAATATGCTCCTTCGCACTGGACTGCTTAATTTCTAATTGGTAGGCCACCTGCTTCAAGCTCATGCCCGATGCATACAGTGAGAGCACTTCGCGCTCACGCGCCGAGAGCTTTGCCTCCTTGAACAAAAAGTCTGCATCGATCATGGCGCTGGTCTCAGGGTTATTGATGATGATGCCCTGAGCGGCCAATCGAATCGCCTCCGCAAGTTCACTCATCGGCTGTGACTTTGGAACGATTGCTGTCGCCCCAGCCAAAAGTGCCGAGCGCATCAGCGACTGCTTGTCCGCAATTGAGAAAATCAATACTGCCGGCCCTGCGTCAACCAAACGCTCAACGTTTTCGGAGACCAGCGATCCATCGGCTAGTGATAGATCCGTGACCACTACCTCGCAGTCCTTGCCCTCGATTTGCTCGAGTAGCTCGGACACAGTTGGGGCCGAACCCACCAACTCAAAGTCAAACTGCTTACATGCGCCTGCGAAGCCAAGACGCACTGCCTCATGATCGTCGACTATTGCAACTCTGACCTGTTCCATGAACTCAAGGCTACTCTCGGGATAGTGCCAAAACACACTCAAAATGATGAGTGTGCGGGAAGATATCGAAGGATTCCAGTCCCCTAATCTGGTAACCCGCTTGGGCCAACTGCTTCACATCCCTGGCAAGCGCAACCGGATCACAGGCTACGTAAATGATGTTGCGCGGATTGAGTTTTACCAACGCTGCAATCACCTTGGCCGCTGCCCCAGAGCGCGGTGGGTCTAGCACGACGGTGTCGTATTCCGGCTTTGCACGCTTTAGGAACTCAAGAACGTCCTGCTTCACAAAGCTGAGCTCCTTCAAATCCTGAGTCGAGCGCTCACCATCTGCCACGGCCTGCTTATTGGCCTCAACCGCTGTGAACCTTGCGCCCGAATAGCTCTGAGAGAGGGTGGCGCTAAACAACCCAGCTCCTGAGTAGAGGTCAAGATTGTGTTTGGTCGGATCAAAGCTCACAACCTTTGCCATCGACATCACAGACTGAGTCAGTGCTAACGGCGCATCGGTGTGGACCTGCCAGAAGGCTCCCGAGGACAGTCGGAAGGTGCGTCCAGAAACTCGCTCAATTAGTTTTTCGGAGCCGTTTACCTTTTTATCCACCATCCACTGCAAATCCCCGGTGGAGCTGGCCGCAATAGAAATCTTGCTTACCCCACTCCAGTTCTTTAGGTGCAGTCCCAGTTCTTCAATCTCGGCAACCGCTAGGGGCAGGTCCTTGGTAAAGACGATCTCGTTCGATCGCACCTTGGATGGCCCGGCTAATCCAGACTGATCAACGTTTAGCTGAACTCGGGTGCGGTAGTGCAGTCCGTTTCTCGCTGCATCGGAGGGCATTTCGGCAACCTCAACCACAACCTCTTGCTGAGCAAAGCGCTCAAACGCTTCGGTCAGGACTTGGGCCTTGAGCTCCCGCTGATAGCCAAGCTCAATGTGGCCAAACTCAGCTCCACCCGCGCCCTCCCTGGATGCCTTCCAGAAGTGAGGAACGCGATGCTCCGAAGGATTTAGAACCTCGATGGTCTTGGCGCGAAGGTAGCTTCCGGCATCCTGGTAGACCTCAGCCTTTACTGTCTCCCCGGGTATTGCGCCTTCGACGAAGATAACCCGCCCTTCGTGGCGAGCGACGAAAATGCCTCCGTGGGCAACTTTTTCAATTTGAAGTTCCAAGATCACTAGCAAAGTGTTCCACAGCTACCCTTGGGAATGTGCAAAAACTAATTCTTGCCTCCACATCTCCAGCCCGAAAGATCCTGTTGCAAAACGCAGGCATCAACTTTGAGACCGTCTCCCCCGGGGTTGACGAGGAGGAAATGGTTGAGCGGCTTAGGCCACAAACTGCTTCCGAGCTAACCGGATTGCTTGCCCGAGCAAAAGCTGAGGCTGCTGCAGGCAAGTTCCCGAACTCACTCGTACTCGGTTGTGACAGTGCCCTCGAGTTTGCAGGAGAGATTCTTGGTAAGCCGCTGGAGCACGAGGTTGCTGCTCAGCGCTGGAGGCAGATGCGCGGTCAGGCTGGTGTTTTGCACTCCGGCCACCACCTAATCGATACTGCCGCTAACAAAGGTCTGACTTTGGTAACCGCAACCAAAGTTCACTTCGCAAACCTCAGCGATGCCGAGATCGACACTTATGTACACGCCGGAGAGCCGCTGCAGGTTGCCGGTGCATTCACAATCGACGGCCTCGGCGGGGCATTCATAGACCGGATCGAGGGCGACTACCACACGGTTGTTGGCCTCTCGCTCGTCGCGCTCAGAGCTCTGGTGACCGAGTTAGGCCATGACTATCAAGGCCTTTGGAGATAAACCAAACAAAACACGCGTTTTTTTGTACTTATACGCCAAAAACTGGGCCAGATAGCCCAATAAGCTATGGGATTATGACCGTTCGCCGCATAAAGAAACTTCTGATCGCCAACCGCGGCGAGATTGCAATTCGAATCATTCGGGCGGCAAAGGACTCTGGCATCCTCACCGTTGCGGTTTATGCAGATGGCGACCGTGATGCCCAGCATGTGAAGCTGGCTGATGAGGCCTATTCGCTAGGCGGGACCACCGCTGCCGAGACCTATCTGGTTATTGAGAAACTTATTGCTATTGCCAAGCGCAGTAGCGCCAACGCTGTCCACCCTGTCTATGGCTTCCTGTCGGAGAACTCGGCATTTGCCCAGTCTGTGATTGAGGCAGATCTGATCTGGGTGGGACCGCCACCAAAGGCAATCGATCAACTTGGCGACAAGGTCTCCGCACGCAAGGTGGCTGAAAAGGTTGGCGCTCCGCTTGCACCTGGAACCATCAATCCGGTAGAGACCGTGGCTGAGGTTGAAGAGTTTGTTGCCAAGTACGGACTGCCGGTTGCCATCAAGGCTGCCTACGGCGGCGGCGGTCGTGGAATCAAGATTGTCCGCGAAAGCTCTGAGATTGCAGAGCTGTTTGAATCGGCTACCCGAGAGGCCATTGCTGCCTTCGGAAGAGGCGAGTGCTTCTTGGAGAAGTACTTGGATAAGCCTCGTCACGTTGAGACTCAATGTCTTGCCGATGCTCATGGAAACGTTGTCGTGGTTTCAACACGAGACTGCTCACTGCAGCGCCGTCACCAAAAACTTGTTGAGGAAGCGCCTGCTCCATTCTTGACCCAAGAGAAGAATGCAAGACTCTACGAATCCTCGAAGGCCATCCTCAAAGAGGTTGGCTACCAGGGTGCGGGAACCTGTGAGTTCCTAGTTGCCCAGGACGGCACCATCTCATTCCTTGAAGTGAACACCAGGCTTCAGGTAGAGCATCCAGTTTCCGAAGAGGTAACCGGTTTGGACCTTGTGCGCGAGCAATTCCGCATCGCTGAGGGTCACAAGCTTGAGTACTCAGATCCAGAAGTTCGTGGTCACAGCTTTGAGTTCCGAATCAATGGCGAGGATCCTGGCCGGAACTTTCTGCCCGCCCCTGGCCCTGTGCACCTGTTCCAGGCACCGAGTGGTCCTGGAATTCGTGTTGATTCTGGCGTGGTCTCGGGCGATGTCATATCTGGCAACTTTGACTCGATGATGGCTAAGTTGATCGTCACGGGAGCAACTCGCGAGGAAGCACTCGAGCGCTCCAGGCGTGCGCTACAAGAGATGCAGGTGCTGGGCTTACCAACTGTTCTTCCCTTCCACCGTGAAATCGTGCGCCACCCGGCCTTCACTGCTCCAACTGGAGACTTCAAGGTTTTCACCCGATGGATTGAGACCGAGTGGGACAACCAACTTGAGCCCTGGTCCGGCCAAGCAGAGTCCTTGCCTGAGCAGGAGCCACGTCGTGAGATTGTGGTTGAGGTGGAGGGCAAGCGCCTTGAGGTTTCGGTTCCAAAGCGTTTATTGGTTGGCGAGATTGGTTCCTCGGCAGGACATGCACCAAAACGTGCAAAGGGGTCTTCTGCTTCCTCTCACACTGGAGCCAAGGGCAACACCCTCTCAGCTCCAATGCAGTCCACCGTAGTCAAGCTCGCGGTGAGCGAGGGTGACAGAGTTGCCGAGGGGGATTTGGTTATTGTCCTTGAGGCAATGAAGATGGAGCAGCCAATGAAGGCTCACCGCGCAGGCGTGATCTCAGGCATCAATGTTGAGGTCGGTGCGACCATCTCGGCCGGAACTAAGCTGCTGGATATTCTCGACTAGTCGATTGGCTGGTGCAGAGCGCTGGCCGCTTCAGCAATAGACCCAGACAGCGATGGGTAAACGGTATAGGTCCTTGCCAACTGGTCAACAGTGAGGCGATTCTCAACTGCCATGGCGATTGGATAAATCAGGTCTGATGCGCGCGGGGCAACTACCACTCCGCCAATTACAGTTCCCGAGCCCACTGAGGCAAACAGTTTTATGAAACCCTCGTGGATTCCCTGCATCTTGGCCCTTGGATTCGCATCCAGCATGACCTTCTCGATCTCACCACGAACTAGTCCGTCCTCAATTTCGGCCTGCGACCAACCAACCGATGCAATCTCGGGTGAGGTGAAGACGTTTGAAGCAACGTTTCTAATTCGGGTTGGCGAGGCGACATCACCCATGGTGTGGTAGACGGCAGTGCGGCCCTGCATCGCACTCACCGAAGCCAGCGGCAGTGCTGTTGTGCAGTCGCCCACCGCATAAACGTTTGCCCTGGATGTTCTAGCGACCTTGTTCACCACGATGTGACCCGAGTCGGTGAGCTTTATGCCAGCCTCTTCTAGCCCGAGCCCCTCGGTGTTTGGAATAGCTCCAACCGCCATCAGGCAGTGTGAACCCTCGACAACTTCGCCCGAACCGAGAGTTACTCGCACACCGGAATCGGTTGCCTCGACTTTCTCGGCACGTGCCTTGTTGAGAATCTGCATGCCGTGACGCTTGAAAACATCCTCAATTAGATCTGCTGCATCGGAGTCATTACCTGGCAGCACCTTGTCGCGGCTGGAGATCAGCGTCACCTTGGAGCCGAGCTCAAGGTAAGCAGAGGCAAACTCCGCCCCGGTCACACCAGAACCCACCACAATCATGTGTTCAGGAAGCTCGGTCAAGTTGTAGAGCTGCTTCCAGTTCAGAATTCGCTTGCCGTCTGGCCTGGCATCTGGCAACTCCCGGGGGTGTGCTCCGGTTGCCACGATGATGGTCTTAGCTTCAATGCGCTCAGGCTCACCACCGATAGTTGGCTCAACGATTACATGGTGGTTTCCATCTAGTCGACCCCGTCCAGAGACGACTCGAACACCTTCTTCCTTCAAGATGGTGAGCATGTCCTCGGACTGGCTCTTTGCCAGTGCAATCAATCTTCGGTTTACGGCCTTTAGGTCGATTTCAACCTTGGGCTTTACATCTTTGCCCTCCAGAGAGAAGTTCACTCCCAGGGTTTGAGCCAATGCAACGCGTTGCGCAGCCTCAGCAGTTGCAATCAGAGTCTTGGAGGGAACCACGTCTGTTAGCACCGCGTTGCCGCCGATGCCTGACTCCTCGATGAGGACTACCTCTGCTCCAAGCTGTCGACCAGCCCTAGCTGCCTCGTAGCCTCCTGGGCCACCGCCAATAATGACAATTCTGTGTTGTACTGAGTTTGAGCTCACGAGTTCATTCTCCCCTAGTTCGGAGTTGCTCGGGGTTAGCTAGACTCAATTTCATGTCTAATCCGCTCAATGACGCGCACGCAAACCCCTTCGAGATTGCCAAGCAGGCAGCTCAACAAATTGCCGAAAAGTCTGGGATTGCCTCCCACGACATCGCACTAACTCTTGGTTCAGGCTGGGCAAAGGCCGCCGATTTAATCGGTGAGACCGTCAGCGTTATCCCTGCAACTGAGGTAATCGGTTTTTCCAAGCCAGCCCTTGCAGGCCACGTTGGAACGATCAGGTCGATCAAGCTTCCAAGTGGGAAGCACGCCCTAGTCATTGGTGCTCGCACGCACTACTACGAAAACCATGGTGTTCGAGCAGTAGTTCACTCGGTGAGAACTGCAGCGGCTGCCGGGGCAAAGACCATGATTCTGACTAACGGTGCCGGCGGCATCAAGCCAGAGTGGGCGGGAGGAGCTGCGGTGCTCATCTCTGACCACATCAACCTCACCGCCAACTCTCCCCTAGAGGGCGCAACTTTCATCGATCTCACTGACCTTTACTCAAAGCGCTTGCGAGAGATTGCCAAGAGTGTTGATGCATCCCTTGATGAGGGTGTCTATGTTCAGTTCCGCGGCCCTCACTACGAAACCCCAGCCGAGGTTCAGATGGCCAAGATCATGGGTGGTCACATTGTCGGTATGTCAACGGCACTTGAAGCAATTGCCGCTCGAGAAGCTGGCATGGAAATCCTGGGTATGTCGCTAATCACAAACCTTGCCGCTGGCATTCAAAAGACACCACTGAGCCACGAGGAAGTAATCCAGGCTGGCAAGGATGCTGAGGCGAAGATTTCGGCACTGCTAGCGAAGATTGTTGAAAAGCTCTAAATGAACCTTCTTGAAACTGCGAAAGCATGGCTGGCGCAGGATCCAGATCCTGTTACTGCTGCCGAGCTAACTGAGCTCATCGCGAAAGAGAACTTGGCCGAGCTTGAGTCTCGTTTCGGGACTCGACTGGAGTTTGGAACTGCAGGCCTAAGAGGGGAACTAGGCGCTGGCCCAAACCGAATGAACCGGATTGTTGTCGCACAAGCGGCTCACGCAATTGCTCGTTTCCTAATCAACAACAAAACTGACTACTTAGATCCGCAGGGTGAACTGAGTGTGGTTATTGGCTACGACGGCCGAGTCAACTCGGATGTTTTCGCCAAAGACAGCGCGGAGATCTTCTCTGGCGCTGGCATCAAGGTGAGCCTGTTCGACTCCCCGGTTCCAACCCCCGTCGCCTGTTTCACCGGTGCGAGTTTGGGCTCTAGTGCGACCATCGTGGTGACGGCTAGCCACAACCCGCCCCGGGACAACGGCTACAAGGTTTACCTCGGAGGGCCGCTGTTTGGCTCTCAGCTAGTTCCCCCTCAGGACAAAGAGATTGCGTCCTTGATCAACGAAACTGCGGCGACTCTGAGCTTTGCCGAAATACCGAAGTCGACAAACTACGCACTGTTGTCCGAACCTGCGATTCAGCTCTACAGGGACCGAGCTCAGCACCTTGTCGAGCCGGATAACTCTGCTCGCTCTGCACTGAGCATCAGCTACACAGCCATGCATGGAGTTGGCTACCGGGTCATCGCACCGATCTTTGAAGCGCTGGGCTTCAAGCTGAAATCCGTTGCTGAGCAACAAGAACCAAATGGGCTGTTCCCAACAGTGAGCTTCCCAAACCCTGAAGAGCCCGGCGCTATGGACCTA
>JACCDV010515746.1_pt1 | contig 11666 bp, 10 predicted proteins | sample 7446131 | NCBI WGS metagenome assembly JACCDV01 (sample SAMN15323448, study PRJNA562643) | freshwater metagenome | isolation source: river surface water | place: USA:Blue River Watershed | collected 2017-08-17
AACCCCAACCCCAACCCCTATGTTTGTTATTTAAATATGACAATAGAGTTATCATAGATTCATACATTTAGGGCAAAGATCTCCATATTTGGCCTTCAGTCCATCAATATTCAACTGCCCTGTTGAATAGGCAATGAATTCAGATATGTCGACCAGTACATTGCTTTCTTTGCATGAACTACAGAATAGGATGACTTTGGACAAGCAGGCCTACCTACATTGAGGGCAAGTAATATTGGGAGGATGGAAGGCATATGCTACGCAAGTCAAATGAAAGAAATGTTGAGAAGGACAGCTCAACATGAGTCTGGGTTATTCTCCAATCTTACTCTTTGTATTGCATAAATCACATGCTTTGTTTATTTGGCTTGGTCTTTATACTACATAGGGATTTACAGATTCATTGATGTTATTATTAGGAGGTAAGGCGTTGACTCTTTGATTATTAAACTGATAATTTTGATTACTAATTGGATGAGGATTTGGGTGTACCATTTGAGGGAAGTTATTCATATTTGGGTTATATTGATTATTGGGGGATGAGAACGTATTTGTATTTCTGTTGCTCAATCTTCTGCAGCAGTACACGCAACCGACTGCACAAAGACATATGAAGGCGATCCCTGCAACTATGCTGAAGATGGGGCTGCTCCCAGTTGAAGCCTTGGAAGGCTTATCGGATCTATAGTAATCATAGTATTGATCGTGCCTACTTGATAGCTCAACTGTGCAATAAATCAAAAGGCTTAGAATTACTAATAATTTCACCAACGTTTTCATATTTGATTATATTATATATCTCACTCCAACGAATCATTTTAAGAGCTTAACATTCAAATATGTTTATTGTTTTATCTGTTGCTTTCTTAAGGGCTAAGATACAAAAATAGTGTGGATTAATTTCACGTGTATTTTATAAACTCGAATTTGGATGTCACATAGACTACAACATCTACATAGGCGTAAATTAGAGCCAACTTAACAATCCACCTCTGAGAGATAGATCCAAGAAACACCAAATAACTACTCAACAACACCCACGACAGGAAATCAAACTAGCATCCCCATCAGGCCCTTGTTCAATCCCACCAATGAAATCAAGCCCTATGATAAAAACGGATATAAGAAAGGATAACTGCCCTTCCCTCCACCTTAAAGTCTATATGTATCTAAGGATACTGAAATCGATCCTTGCTTCCTACGCGCAACTACTACTACACTCCATACCCAGCCTCGCAAGACCAACCTCCCGATTGGACTTTGGATAACTCCCTTTGCAAATAGCAGAGTGAGTGTAGTAGATGTTAGATCTCCCCTTCGCTGTACTCGATGCAAGGCTTATGTAAACCCCTACTTCCAATTTGATGGACTTCACAAAGCAGCTACCTGTAATCTTTGCGGCCTGCGATTTGCCTTTGAGGAGAGCATCGATAAAAACAACCTTCAAAGCGCCTAGCTAGCCACATAGTCGATAATAGATTTTAGGGTATCTGATAAGTTCTACTTCAAGAAGCGAACGGATATCATAAAGATAGTTGTGGTGATATAACTGAGCATGACCATGATCGAATTGGGTATTGTTTCAACTATCATTTCAAGTCTTAAAAGCACCTTCTAAAGTCATTAGTTCGAAGAAAAAGTTAAAATAGGCATAGTATTCTACAGCGATAATGGTGTTGGATTTATCAGGAAGGGAGAGTAAGAAGAAGAACCAACTATTTTCTTAGTACCTAATAACAAGAATGTATTAGTGTGCTCACCGCTCAGTGATGAAGAATTCCTTTTTGGTCCCAACTAAGAAAGATAGAAGCTATCTTCAACACTAGACTACCTTTAGGCTTATGCAAATGCAACCTATAAGCAAGGAAAGTTTAGCCATCAAGCCAATTACATTATGGCCATAAAGAGCATCAGAGAATTATTCGAGAATGAGACAGGCAAGATAGTACTCTTTTCACTCCTTGACCCAAGAGTGGGCACTTGTGCAATAAGAGTTCGAAACGAGGAGTAATCGAAGATACCACTGAAACCTCTGCACCAATAGCACTATGAGTTGGGGAGGGAGTTAGTTCGAGCCCGTATTGGTGTTGACCACTTTTACTTCAGTAGGGACAACCTCATCGGGCACTAGCTGGCAACAACACATTATCTTTCCTCACTGACTGGAGGTTAGCTAAGCCCTTATAATTCCTACAATAATGAACAGTAATATGTGTCTAATATAGCCACGGCTTACATCTTTATTATAAAATCTTCCATACCTTCACCAAACCTACTTTCTTTGATGCTGATTTCACCTGCAGATGTTCTGCAGGGTTGAGTGTGCTAAGATATGGGGTTGGAGATGGTTTGAGGGAGAGTAGGGATGTTGCTTTGAGTACCTTAAGCAGTAGTTCTTCATTTACAGTGGAATTTGATCATTAATAAAAGTATTAATGGCGTAAATTAGATTTGAGTAACACTCAGGAGCGTATATTCAGTTTGCAATGATGTATACAAACGGTCGAGGATAACGCAGAATTAGGATAATTAACTATAAGTTGAACATTAGTGGTAATTTGGAGACAGTCTATGATTCGATTGACTATCTTACATTTGCTAACGTACATCCATGCCTAAGTTAGATTGTGGCCAAAACATATACCTTCAGGCTACTTAAAGCAGATCCGACTAAGCCAAGAGAAGATGCTATTAACTGGCTGGGAACCATAGTTGGCTAGTTCCGTTCAAAGTGTCCAAGTGGGCGAAGCACAAGAATTGGAGATTTAATAATCCCTCAGAATATTACTTGGGCTCTAGCTATCATCCACACCATACTAAATGGCAAGCTTTTCCTGAGCACCATGAAGACAACACCAGATTTAAGGATATATGAATACTTGCAGATTCATAGTTGCAATCCTTACCTTTTTGCAACCAAATACTATCCCCATGTCTATCCTCTCACTCTCGACATCTATGACGAAGAACCACTTCCTGGAGATTTTATATAGACTGAATAGGAACGTGAGGATGACCCTAAAATTGCTATCTTGCCTAAGAACCTTCCTCTTACAAAGCAATATTTTAATGACGGTGGAGTTTATCTCTATGATGCCGCTGATCAAATTATAATCCTTGTACAGAGCCAAGCCAACTAATAGCTGCTCAATGAATTATTCGGGACGACAAACTGGTAAACACTGTAGTCTGAGGGCCTTCCTGAGCTCGAAACATCTCACAATATTCGAGTGAACAACATAATAGCTGAGATAAGGCGAAGAAGCAGCCAAAACGGAGGAATGTACCAGCCCTTAGTAGTCAAAACTCCTATGAAGAAAGGTGTATACGGGGAGCTTTTCTTTTCCATTTTGAAAGAGGACTACTTCGACTGCAACTACCTCACATTTTTGTAGTCAGTGAAGCGTGCTATTGTTATGCCTAAATGATTAAGCTTATTTAATATCTTTGTATCACCTTACAGGATTAAATTCTTTGCACTCTTCATTATTATCTTGTTATTAATATAATGTGGAATGTGATGGCTCCTAACCGATTCTTAGATATCAAAATGAAAAAGGAGGCCTTTAGGCGACACAAGGATTCCCTTAAAGCAGTTAAACCGCAAATCAATATCGAGTCTCCAATTAAGTTTTCTTTCCTACGAACCAACCCCAAAAGAAACCAACTGGCACAAGGTAAAATACTAATGATATAGAGCATTTGAGAGAAATACAGATGGGGAATACTGACCTCATTAGGAGAATGACTGAATCAAAGGACAAAAATAAGTCATTTTCACGTGAGCCCTATTCGAAATATAGTCTACATGGGGCTTACTCAAAGAGAGTGTCTTAGGAAATTAATAAGGAAAATCAAGTATCATTGTGTTTATTGTAGAAAATGTTAATGAGGTTAAGGGTGGCTTCATCCTTCATTAATTTTAGCAAGTTATAAAAAGAGCATAAAGTTACTTAAAGGATCAAACTTAATCTTAGTAAAACCAAAGCACTTTATGAAGGTGATAGTGTAAGGAAATCTAATGTTCGTCCACAGAGTGCCCGTTGCTGATTTTTCTAATAATACATTAAAGATATAATTGTTTTATATTGGTTGATGGAAGGCGATTCGTATCATTTTGAGTTCAACCAGATGGTTGAGGATATTGACTCCAACTTATTTCTAAAAGGCGTGAGTGCAGATCGCTATGAAATTTAGTTCAAGGCTGGCTACCTCAAGAGCTGTAAAGATCTAAAAGACTACAAAGTACTTGAATCTAAGTCCATCCTCAGGCCAGTGATACTGAACTAGCTCAAGAATTCCAAGAACTTCAGAGTTAATGCGCTCTGCTAGGAATCATACTTTCAAAATGCAATGACTAATATCTAAAGACTGGCTAAAAAATAAAATGTAAAGAGCGAATACAAGAATCAAATCTTTGTTATTTGGGAGGAGGATAAGTTTATGTACGATAGTACTGATAAAAAGTGGAGAGGGATGGAAAAAGATCAACTCTTTCAAAGACAGATTGATGTCTTGAGCAATAAAAAACTGTTCAGGATCAATTTCTCAGTCAAAACAGAAAAACTTATTACGCTACAAGATTTTATTGCTCTTATTCAGAAGAAGAAGAATGTTAGTAAATTTATGAGATTTAAGCACATTTTCTACTGCAGGATTTATGATTATTTCGATATCTAATGTAGTACTATCTATGAGAGTGAATATGATGAGTAAATGAAGTTGATAAATAGCTGGCTGAACCAATATCAAGATATCTCAGCATAAATTGCCAAAAAGGTTTAATCTGAGAGGAAGGAAAAGAATACTAAGCATGAGCTTTAGCTTAAAATCAACTCCCAAGGCATATAATTCATCAAGAAATGTGATTAATCTAAAATGAAAAACTTAATCTCAAAAGCATTTAACTTTATTAGGGACCTAAGTGATTAGCCAATTGTATAAAAAGAATTAACAAAAATGATGGAGCAAATATGTTTGTAAGACAAAAAATAGAAAGTAAAAGGACTCTAAAAGGATCAACCACCTGTTGTAAAGGGAGGCCAATAGTAATAAAAGCTGTAATTTATCGTACGTAAGAAGTGATAGTGATATAAACTTAATAAAATGTTATAATTTAAATCATGGGGGCAACTATTTGCAATACTTATATCGAAAGCGGCAGCTAAATCGGAGAGTTTGAACCCATCATGGCAACATTCAATCCCACCACTGCCCAAATACAAATCAAGCCCGAGCACGATTAGCTCTTTAACAAAATCAGTAACCCTTAAAGCATCTAGAGTATAAATACGACGTAATCGACTGCAGGAAAAAGAATGAGTTGAAATGGTACGAATCACTCAAGTACAATCTTTACCTGTTTGGCAATGTTTCTAGAGACAGGCCTATTGGCTAGTGCTTCTTCTATATAAGGGACCCAAAGATCACCACCACTCCTATTATCATCAGTACTCATGTCAATGACCACTATATCTATTCACGTAAAACACTTATTTTATATCCTGATAATATCTTTTACTACGGCTCCATCAAAAACAACATTGCCACCCTCCCAAGGGCATAAGGAAATGGAATTTTGGTCTCAACTGATTTTATTTACAAAGGTTAGTTCAAGAATGGATATCCACATGGATATGGTACTTATCGATCAAAGAATATGTAGTATGTGGGTAGCTTTGTGAATGGAGAGCCTTTCGGTTAGTGCATATAAAAGTTTTCAAATAAGCTGTTCATTGGGACAATATAAGAGAACGGGATTAGAAAAGGGTTTGTGATTGATAAAAACAATGAGAAAAAGGATATAGATACGAAAGATAAATTAAACTAAAGCAGGCTTTCAATAAAATCTCACATTAGGGAGTGACCAAGCTTTCAAATTTTCCCTTAAATGATATTGGTTGTTAAGATAAGCATACTATTAAATTACTACATCTAAACATGAATGTTGTTGTTTGATATATACACGTTCAATGGGATTCATCACATTCTTTGGAAAAGCACTCATCATTGCTTCAATCGTATTCGAAGCATACCTCTTCTTTGCTGACAGGCAAACCATTAGTGCCTTCGATAAGCAGCTTTCGCAAGCACTGACTGGTTGTGACTGTTTAACCCCTGAGATCACCAAACTATTGAAGGAGCATCTTAGAATGGTTATCGTCGGATTATTGGGAAGTTCAGTCTTCCTCTTAATAATCAAGCATTGGTTTTTCAAACTTCCAGTCTTCATCGGCCTCTCCCTGCTCTTATGGATCGAACAACATGAAGTTTTCAAGAAAGTTCCAACCCTCGCCATCTTGGAAAACACAGCTTTGTGGCATTCTTTGGGAGTCATTGGTGTTATCATCTATCTTTTGGGAGCTGAGTGCACTTCATGCTCAAAAGAACCCACCAAGGTTAACGTGAAGGAGTAGCCAAAAGTATCTGAAGTCAAGGACAGTAAAAAGAAAAGATGATTGTATAGATCAACAGAATTATTTAACATAGATCATTTATTAAGTGTATCATAATGCTTGTGTTTATTGTTTCCCCTGCTGCAAAATTTGAACGATTTTTTCCTAATGTATGAGTTTGAGGAAGTATCTGATGGGCGTAATAAACCACTAAATAGATGAAACCGTACCCTATTCATCCAAATATTTTAAAACCATTAGTTATGGCCTCCCCGCCTTGTGGTAATGTATATGCATTTCTAGTTCTCAAATCTCTCATCGTTCTCAATCTTTCTATATAGCCAACATAGGTACTGAGTGAAGGGATCTTCATTAGATTGCAAGAAGAGAGTGTTGACTTTTAGTTGAGGTATTGAGTTTATGCATGAATTTTTCTATTTCCACTATAATAACTTTTCGTCTTCTATGCTGTAGACATATTTATCAAGCTAGAAAAGGGAGGAAACTTATTAAGGATTTAGTTTTTTGTTTACTTACTGTCCCTTCTTTATTCTTTGCTTAAGTATATCTCGGTATAGCAGTTTCCAGACCCAAGAATCTTGAAGGTTTATCTAAGATTTAGTCAAATTGTATGGATTACCCACTGAGACCAACCCTTGAAATAATGTTGGATGCTTAGCTGCAACGTTTATTAATAAATTCGCTCCATATTAAACGCCAATACCGAAAACCTTATCCTTCGGATATTTCTCTTTGATGGAATTAATGATTGAATAAATCTTTTCTTGATTGAAAAGATCTTTGGGGTCAATAACGATTGTACGATAGCCAAGATTGTATGCAGTAGATATGAGGTGCCTCACAGTATTATCTATTCCTTAACTACCTGCAATAACAAAGACTAAAGGAATTCCTTTATTTAATTTTTTGTTCGTATGCTTAGCTTTATCGTGGAGATAGACTTATTGAACAATGTCGCCATCAATGTTTGTCTCGTCAACTTTGAAGTAGGGCTATTCTTATCGATACTTGGCGTAGAGTCTTTGGAATACTCCGAAGATCATCAGGAGGTTGGGCGTATATATACTCTATTTCTAAGCAATTAAATACTCTTTACAATGAAGGGTTTAATTTTATCAACATTTTATTCTACTAGGTTGGCTCGAAGGAGTATATCAGATTGGCTTCGATAAACTTTGAAACAGAAAGAGAAACAACAAACCCTGTGACCCCTAAGAAGAGATACTTTTTCATGTTGCTTAGGATTTGGTACTCTGGTTTAAATCTCTGCTTTCTGTGGAATAGATTGACAAAGTCTCGAACTACCTTCATAGTTATAATTAATTGTGAATGTATTGGTGATATGAATAGATTATTTTAAATAATGCATATGTGTTTCATCGCTTTTAGATGCTGTAAGTCTTGGGTTTCCTCCTCATGCAGCCAAAACAGCCAGCAAATTAATCCTCGTCCTTGAGAGGAATATTAGTATACTGATAATTGGCCGTGTTTTCCACCTTTGTATATTCCTTTACTGGTTTTCCGCCCTACTTGCCTGCTGATTTGAAGTTAGGAGCTCCCTTGAATCAGATAATAGGTACAATTGCTGGAGTATTGTCGAATTTGTTGAGTTACTTCTCTATTGGCTTATCAATGGGCTTCTCGGGATTTTTATTGAACACAGTTTCGTCTAAATCTTAGATTTTGAATGTTGATTTTTTTGATACTTTTACACTAGGACTCTCAGGCTCGATCTAACTAATATGTTGCGTACATTAGGAAGAAACTATTGTGATTTGTATGTGTTCAATTTGGAGTTTTTTACAATTTCTGTTTGTTTGGATTCGACTGCATCTACAGTTTTTTATGCATTTTCGGCAATCTAATGAAGATTATCTATGAGGATTTGTTCCTTTGCTGCTGGTTACAGCTATTTGTAGGTGGCAGTGCTCACTTATTATTTGGCAGAGAGAACCGCATTGTTAGCAAGATTGGTCAAATCAGTCGGTCCCTTCTGCGCCTGATTTATCTTTATCGGACATGGCTTACCAAGACTGTGTTTTAGCCTCCGTAGTTAAATCTAACCTTTATCTTATTGGACATATTGTAATTATATTTACGAGGCCAGTAATAAAAATCAGCTGTAATAAGAGGGCACTTTTCAAAAAGGAATTGAAGGGTGAGAGTATTGATTTGGATTGGATCGACTTACTGGGTATAAAATTTGAAGGGATGATTAATTCTAATTTTATTTCACATAATAAAGCCAAGCACTGAATGTACAAATCCTCGTAAGATAATAAGTAGGAGAGCCAACCTTCCTTCGTGAAAGGTATGACACTGGATGAGTATATGTCTAAAAATATGTTGAATGAGTAAGCGGCAGGATAGGACGAGCAAATAGAGTAGGAATAAAACTTATACGAAAGTAGCGGCAACAAGAAGACGGGGCGGGGGAGGGCCAAGAGGACGCAGTATCTGATCGACGAGATCGATTAGGAGAGCATTTAGGATTCAATTGAGAACTATTTCAACGAATAACAAGCCATGCCTCATAAAAACCAAAAAACCAAGGAGACATTAGTTTAAAATACCTAAGTCCATGAAAATCCCTGGAGGGCCAGAGTCAGCAGCATCTCCATGAATGCCACTGCCTTCTTCAAAACCTCCACCCAGTAAAAGAATGCGTTTCGGATTAAGCACATGTCCATCAGTCCCTACAAGAAAAAAGTTGAAACCACCGTGGAAACAGGCTCCATTACGCTCTATGGCAGCAAATTCGGACAGAGCCCCAACAAAAACGCCAGTAAGATCCCAGAGCTGGCCACCTTCTATGGCAAGCTGAAGCACCACGAGGACCTGCAGAAGAGGGAGAGCTTCAACGGCTTGCCCACAAAGGAAAGCAAGCATAGTTTTAAGAAGAAGAGCCAGCTCGAAATAAACGAACTAATAGAATTCTAATCGAGGATTAAAAATAACTATTCACATAAAAACTATGTACAATAGTTCAGGGTGTAGGGAATAAAGGATAAGTTGTTGTAGAGAAGAAATAAATTTTGTTGATATTCATACTCTTTTTAATACTCTTACCCCCATTAGATTTCAATATTATTATCTTAAACACCATGGCAAGTATTGGATATTTAACTTAGCGATTGTCAGGAAGTTTAGACTACTGGAGGAGCTTGAGAAGGGCGAGAAGGCTCAAGGCGACCAAAGCATCAGCTATGGACTGGCTCAAGGTATCACCCAATATACGCAGCTGACGACATGACCCTTACTTACTGGAACGGCACCATTCTAGGCCCCTATAAAGTAATCCAACCCTCATCTAGACTAACTTCGAGAATAGAATCTATTCCTTGAAAATCGTCTGTGGACCCGATTACCCCTAAAAACCTCTCACCGTCTCCTTTAGCAACAAGGTCAATATCCCCTCAGTCAACCAGGCTAACGGAAGAGTCGAAAATTTGCCCCTTTTGAAGGCTTGGAAGAATACAACAACGATTGAGAATGTTTTGGTGGCATTAAAAAATGAGATGGTGGCAAACAAGGGTCTAAAGCAGCCACCTGAGGAGGCCGAGTATTGAGCTAAATGATCAAGCCAGCATAAATCATAAGTAAGTGCATTAGTCATCCAATACGATAGCCTGACACTTCTAGAATGAGACTGTAATATACAATCATATCAACAACAAATATAGACGAACTCCGCCATTATAATTGAAACTATCATTTATGATGGTAATGGTTGCCGTAGCAGTTAGAACTTGTTTTGAATTAAACATTTTGCTATGTTGCCCAGGGACATCCAAAACTTGACCTGCTTTGGTCTTTTACTCCCTTCAAAGATTCAACCAGCTAAAAAGTCTTTTTTTAGTTTTATTTTATTGCTGACCCCTTATGTTTGTAACCAGTACCATTGGTCTTTACACTGTTGGATTCGACTAAGGTCTTCTTTGTTGCTTCAATGTTGGCTTTTCCAGTATTCCAGAAATATTTATCAAATATGACGTAGTTGTTATTTTGAGGGATAAAGCTTGACAGGCCATAGTGTTTTTTCAAGAAGCTGATAAGCTTTTATGAGGGGCGGTCATATGCAACTTTCTCTGCAACTTTGTTCTAGGTTTTCAAGAACTTTTAGAAGATTTCCTATAATATTAGAATGAATACTTTCCCAAATCCATTTCTTTGGCAAGATTAGTGGACATAGAAATCTAGGACTGCTGTGGGGAACAATTCCTTAATGGCTCCAATCTATTTCTCTTGATTCGTACATGATCGTGATAAAACAGCTTTTTCTCCCCAACCTTTATAAACCCTAAAGCCTTGCTTCCCTCAACCCTTAAGTAAATACGATGCTCGCTTCCGTAAAATTTAGTTGATGTTGTAATTGTCTGTTTTAGTTTTTGTGAAATTGCTGAACGTTCCCCGAGGGTATTGATGATTTGAGCTAAAATAGTGCTGCCTTTTAAATGCTTATTTGGCTTAAATTGCTGTTGATAGGATTGCCCTGTGATACATATGTATCCGTCTTCGTCAACCTTAATAAATTAGGCGATGTTGGATTCTATTTCCATTTTAAAATTCTAACAGATTATATTATAAACTCTCTTGCTTGGTGCAACAAAAAGATTATTAAATATTGAAACATGCTTTATTTATCTATTCTTATGAACTTTGCGATTCTGTTGTTTTAAAATTGGTATTGATAATTAAATGGGGAACTCATTGGACGAGGGAAAGAGTGAAAAGGACGAAAAGAGTATGTTCTCTTTTGGTAAGGAGAAAACCTTATGTGGAGACCTATCATATAAGACAAGAATTATTGGCTGGCTTGCCTGCTCAATCATTGGTATGGTCCTATCATTAATCGTTTCTTTGGTCTTCATCTTCAGCGACTTCGATGTAGTTGCCTATGCCATTCTCTACTCGATAGGACAAATCTTAAGCATTGCTGGCACATGCTTTTTGTCAACCCCAGCAGGACATTGCAAAGACATGAAGAAAAAACACAGAATCATCCCATCGATAGTGTATTTCTTATCAATCATCCTCACTATAGTCATTGCAGCAGCCACACAGATTGCAGGATTAGTTCTTCTCTTTTTGATTATTCAAGTTGGCGCATATTATTGGTACACGATTAGCTTTATTCCGTTTGGACAAACCATTGCCAAAAAGCTATGTCAGTGCTGCCTAGAATGATAAATTATCTTATTCGATGTATATACATATGTTTGGATAAAAATAGGGGTTGGGGGTTGGGGT
>JACCDV011288142.1_pt1 | contig 11666 bp, 5 predicted proteins | sample 7446131 | NCBI WGS metagenome assembly JACCDV01 (sample SAMN15323448, study PRJNA562643) | freshwater metagenome | isolation source: river surface water | place: USA:Blue River Watershed | collected 2017-08-17
CTTTCGAAGCAAAAGGAGGATCATTTAGATAACAAGCTGAATGAGCTATAGAAGCGATCAGCATCATTACACCAGCAGCTTCAATCCAACCTAAAGGGGTGGGAAAATGAGAGAAGAGAGCTTATTCTTCAGTCTTAGCTTAAGTACGACAAGCTGGCTAAATAAAGAAAAGAGCTGAATGATCATCTAACTGAAACCATGAACTTGCTCGAGCACTAGAAGTTTACTAACAAACAGCTTAAAGCATAGGTTGATGTGCAAAAGGACAAGCATCAGGAAGAGCTACATAAGTTTAGAGAGAGGTTTGCAAACTCGGCCAAAAAGGACTCCAAATTATAAGCTGAAGGATAGATATTGAAGGAGTTGTAGGAAGCAAAGAAGCGAATTGCTACTCTTTCATAAGATGTAAGAGAGAGTGAGCTGAAAAATAAGCAAACCCAAGAACAACTCAAGCTCTTCAAATCCCAAAGTGATAAGCAAGAAGCTATTGCCTCACAAAAGATATAGTTCCAAAAAATGTAAAACCAATAGCTTAGATGCAAACTTAACGAAATCAATGCAGCCTATCAAAAATTGTACAGCTCTACCCAAGAAAATAATACGCATAACATCGAGCTAACATTCAAGAGGAAGATTAGCGATATCTAAACATAAAATGCCCGCATCATCAAAGATATCGAGACATAATGTGAAAATAAAGTTACCAAGGCCAAGTTTGAGATATCCCAAGCCAACAAATAAAGAGATGAGGCACAACTTCAGGCTAGCCTCAGCCAGCGGAGGTGGGAGGAACGCGAAAAATATTTGCTTGGCACTCTATAAATCCAGAAAAGATAGTTGGAAGACCTCGAGAGGAGATTAAATTATACTTAAGAAGGGCATGCTGAGAGTCAAAAGTAAAAAGATCAATTCTATTTAAATAGAACCAAGCAGCTCGAAGAATAGGTTGAAGATGTAAAAAGACAAGCTGCCCAGGAATTATAAGAACTCGCAAGAAAGAGTGAGGAAACTCTTGCTTTCATAAACCAATCTAGGGAGAAAGAAAAATCCCAGTTCGATAGAAGAATTGAGGAAGAGCAAAGAAAGATTGAGAAAAGGTAAAGAGAAACTATCGAATAATGGTCGCAAAAACTAAGCGAAGAGAAGGAGCACTATTAGAACATCATCAACGAACTATAAGGCAGACTCATATCACTCAGAGAGGAGTGTTCCTAGCAGCTACAGGCTATGAAATGCGACTCAGAAATCCGCATGCAGAAGGCAACCAGCTCATTTATCGAGTAGCGAATGGAACTCACCAAGCAACTTGCACTACTCCAGCAAAACTATTAAATTACTAAGGCCAATCTAACCAGTCAGCTGGAAGAACGCACCCGCCAATTCTCAGCTGCCCTTGATTCACAGAGAAAAGAACTCCTCTATGAATGCGAGCAGCAAGTAAGGGCTGCAAAGGAGGCCATGGAAATGCTAGAGGGCAGCTTATAATCCATGAAAAAGTCCAACCGCAAGAGTGAATAATCCAACTTACTCCTCAAATCCTAGCTGGACAAAGAGAAGGCAATGAGTCGATAGAAAGAGCAGATGAGTAATCGAAGGCAGAAGGAGCTTTAATAGATGTTTAATGAGTAGCTGAGGAACCACACTAAAATAGTTGAAGAACATAATCACCAGCACGCACTTGAAACGAGAAGACTCAATGAATAAATATAGCATTTGAAAGTCCTTATAACCAATTAATCAACAGAAAGGACTAAACTGTAATCTCGCCATGATGAGGAAAAAGCCTCTCTCATCGGCAAAAACAACTATTTATAAACCAAAATTAAAAGAAGCAAAGATGAGTACGAAGACCTTCTAAGGAAATTCTAGACTACAGTGAAGACACTATCAAACCAGAAGGGTCAAAAGGAGATGCAGCGTTAGATGGACTAAGCAATAAAAAGAATAAGTGACCAATACAAGCACAAGCTTTCTTAGAAAGAGGAATCAATAAACCAAGAAAGGAAGGACGCTCACGAAAAGATCATGCGCCTGCAGACCTAGAATAAATCTTTAAGAGATAAGCTTATTATATTCTAAATGCGTAGGAATACCAATGAATCAAGGTACGAGTATGAACCACCCGAAAGATAAAGGCCTGCCTTATACGATATCAAATAGAAAGTAGAGCGTGATAGAAATCAAATCCGAAGATATCAAAACAAGTGAATGCATGATGTATGATTGCTTTGTTTATTACTCTTTTGTTGCTGTTATAATTATTCTTCAAAATAGAATTAGTAATGTAATAGAGTCGTTGTGCCTAGCTTTACTAAAAGTACAGGATAGAATCGTAAATCGGGAGGGGAGCATCTGGAGTTTGTTACCGAGTTCAAAACATCAAATCCAAATAGTTCTACGCCATGAAAAAGATACATGTAACTTCAATCAAAGTAACTCCCTATTCATCTAGAAGCACAACACCAGATAAGCCTGCTCAGAGGTCCAGATCCTAAGTAAAATCAGCCATCCCAATATCATTAAGCTCTATTAATTTTTCGCAGACGAAGGAAATGTCTATATCGTCATGCAGTATGCTTCCAAGGGAGACCTCCACCAAGTATTGTCAATATTATGCAGAATCTGAAGCGGAGGAAGATAAGGAGGGATTTTTACTCTGAGGATGAGGTTTGGTAGATGGCAAGGCAGTTGCTTTCGGCTTTGGAATATTTGCATAAGCGAAATATCATACATAGAGATGTAAAGACTTTAAACATTTTTATGGATAGCCAATCTAAACTTTATGTATATACTCTTATAAAAAGCTTGGCGATTTGGGAGTTTCGAAGATCCTCAAAACTGACGCAGGACTCTATAGTCGAGTCGGAACCCCTCTTTATCTCTCCCCTGAAATCATCAAAAACTAAAAGTACGACTACAAGGCGGATATTTGGGGGCTAGGATGCGTGTGCTACCATTTAGCTGCTCTTGAGCACCCTTTCTAAGGTAAAAATATTATTAGCCTTGGACAAAATATTGTGGCTGCCACTCCGAAGTATATTTAAAACTTTTCATCAAGCCTTAACTCATTTATTTTTGACATGCTATAAAAGAATCCAACGAAAAGATTAGGAGCTTCTTAACTCCTGAGGAAATATTTTGATAAAAGTCCGATAACTACTCCAATTTCAATATAGGTAAAATTTTAGAAAAATGATTTTAGAAAGCAGGGTGCTTTAGGAATTGAGAGCATGAATAAAATAACAGGAGGCAACAAAATTTTGGCAGGACGTAGCAACATAAAAGGAAAAATCTTCAACAATTTCATGCATTAGAAATTATCATTCAACGAAGGTGATATAATAAAGGAGGAAGACTTACGTTTAAAAAGCAATAAAGACTGCAGCCAAGAGAAGGGGCTAGATCAAACTATTACACTTGCTAAGAAGAATTAAATGCCTAATTAGACCAAGAAATATGTGGAAATTACTAGGAAAAACTATCTTGTTTCTAAAACTTAAAATATTCAGATATACAAACACTAAGATAAGGAATAGCTTCGCAAATACATAAATGTCAAAAGCGATAAAGAATAAAAGGATAATATGTTTTCCATTTTTTCAGAGAAAAAAGTTATCCCACCTCCGATAGATTTCGGAAGTAAGTTTTCTAAAAAAACCGTGCTTCCGTCTTACTTATCCTTTGAGAGATAATAAAATAAAAGATCTGTGTAGAGTGAAGCAAATAAGGGTTAAATGCTTAAGCTGCCTTCAGAGGCAACATTTTCTAGTTCTAAGGCCCGTCTAAGGCCTAAGAGCAGTATAATGACAAAATAACGTCATGAGAACACAATGAGAAATATTCGAAAGCACTACAAAAAGGAAGAGCTAGAGGATCAAATTTAGGTCTGCTTTTTAAAAAGGCCCTAAGTTATAATTCTATGATAATCTTTACTATTTTGAATGTTATTTATCATGTATCCCAATTCAATTGCATATTTGATCGTGCATGCTCTCAATTTATCTTTATAGCTCCTCCTTACTCTTGTGGCTGAGTTTGGTCATTTCGGCCTACACATCCAGCTTCAAGTATTATATCTCTGGGAATTTTTATTCAATGAGCATTGAGGCTAATAAGTAAGCATACAAGTAAGGCTATCTTTCGTTAAATTTCTTATAATCCTTGTGTCTTTTCCTTAATGGAATGAGTATATTCTTAAATATTTCGCACAGCTCTTAGTTGTCTTATATAACCTCCCCCTTGCTATACTTTTCAACTATCTTAGTAACCTCTGTTAGCTCCTTCATAATGGTAATAGACTAGCTTCTTTTCTGATATTTATTTTAAATAACAGGTATAACTGTCTACTTAAGCTGTTTGCTGTAGAAAGCAAGGCGATGCTCCAAGATGAATCTATTTTTATCGCAAAACATCTATATTTCAGCCTAGCAATCTTAAGAAGGAGGGATTAGATCTTATCCCTCATGCTTGATTCTTTTGTATCTGAGGGCTCGAATGAATTACTTTATGAATAGAGTATATCTGAGAAGACACATGAACATGGAGACGTATTTGAACTCATTGCAAATACGAATGTCCTCCTTCGTGAACTTCTAGCAGAGGTTTAGCAGTATCTGATGCTTAGATATCTGGAAGTTAATATAAGTGTCAGCCTTCTTTAAGTGTAAGGCATCAATCATATTTACTTTCTTATTTATGTTATCTTTCATTCTATCGTAAACTCTCTTCAAATTCTCAAGCACTTCATGGAAAGTGGGCCTTTTGGAGGGATCGAACTGGATCATCCAATTCAAGAAATATGACCAAAGAGGATGAAACTATTTACCAATTTGGGCATACTTTAACCCTCTTTCATAAGATAGCCACTACTACTTGAGCTGATAATAGTCCTTTTATAATGAATGAGATACTTTGACCCCTTCGAATAGCTTTTTCTTAGTCAGCATTTAGTAAAGAATCAACCCAGCACTCCACACATCGCAGTTATATGAATAAGACTCATTAGCTTTTATTAAGTATACCTCAGGGGCAGCATAGAATGGGGTTCCTCTCTCATTCGTGACGAAGATACTGTTTGTGCCTTGAGAAAGTCCAAAGTCGCATATCTTGATATCATTCTACGGGCCAATCAAAATGTTGTCTGGCTTGAAGTCTCGATGCATTTTTACTAATTTACAATACCAATACGTTTTGCGTTCATATAGCACATCCCTTACACCATTTATCGAAACAGTTTTAATACTTGTATTTCAGGAATGCCTTTTTAGATCCACTCGGCGAGTGTGCCTGAATTGCAATATTCCAAAAATAGGTGTGCATTTTCCCCTTTTATGATTTCCCCGTAAAATCCCATAATATTGGGGTGGATGAGCGAGGACAGCGATTTCAGTGTATCTATTTATCTTTTACAAATAAGATTATTCTTGACAACCTTGATCGCAATCAAACAGTCCTTTTATTTAGAATATCCTTTGAAGACAGATCCGTAACTTCCACTGCCTATTTTGGAAGACCAATCGATTGAAAAGACATCATTTAGTTTTTCCCATTTGGCGACAGCTTATCGATCGAACTAAATAGACCTCATTCAAACCAATATAAAATAAATATGGAAAGCATAGATTATCATTAATCAATAGAGTGGTAGCATTATTCGCATATTAGTAGATACTAGGCTAATACTCCCATTATTGATAGTCTTTTTCTTCGTCTTAGTGCAATTACATCACTATTCTATACTTATTTGCCTTTTTATTCTTCGAATTAGCATCCGCATCCATTACAAACTGCACTTGTTAAACCTTATGACTATGTCCAACTCAATTCATTCTTTATTTCAGGCACTCTCTTTTATTATGAGCACTTTTGAATTTGGTTTATTGGCTATATTATTTTATTACTTTTCTTCTCAGGAACTTTGTCAAATGAAATCTATTTGATGGTATATTAATAGTTTATTTGATAGAATTCTTGGCTTTAAAATAATAATTGATTGCACCATAGCATATATATTTTATCGAAGGAAGAATTAGTACTTAATAATAGTTCTATTCTTTTGCATTTTGATTTGGTTTTCATCAGTTGAGGGAACTCTTTCCACAAACTGAGCATATAGCTCTGCATTATATTGGTGGCAATTTATTTTTTATGATTGTTGCTCCACAAAAGGTGAGATCTATCGTATTGCATAAGATATTTTATGTTAGCTTTGCCCTTAAGATCGAAGGAGCATTAAACAATCAAAGCTTCATCCTGTAGCTCCTACAGTTGAATTATTGCTAAATTTTTCTACTAGTTATTGAGGAGATCGAACAGTTGACTTTGTAAGATAAGCTAAAACTATATCTTGGTATTGCTCAGCTGGCTAACAAGTAAATAGTTTTGATAGGGATTTTAAGTATTATTGAGGAACTGAATTGATGCCTATAGTGACTGGTCTTTCTTCCGAAGAATCCTACTGTTTTTCTTTGAGTAGAAGTAGCATTTAGGCGGATTGTTGGCAAACTTTATGACTGTTGGAAAAATTTCATAGTTCTTTAGTTCAAACTGCCAAGCGTGATCGATTATATTAATCATTTACTCACCAATAATTATCGAAATCGCTAAGGATTAGAAGTGGCTCATCTTTTCATATTGTCCAACCTTTGAGTCTAAGAGTAAAAAGGTAAATAAACAAAAATGCACAAATAATAAAAATGATAGTTTTAAAAATCAATAGTGAGCTTAATAATGATTGCAAATAAGGAAGGATTGATAAGAATGTAAGCGAAAATATATAATAAAGATCATTCGTAATTTGTACTTGCATTTATATTTAGATTGCGTTGATTAGTGCCAAAATCGTCAAATTTAGCAATCAAATGGTATAGATTTTATTGAACAACCATAATAGTAATTCTAATACCAAAGAAAACCTTGGAAACTCATAGGAGTCATATGAATAAAATTCAAAATAAGACGGTTTTATTCGCAAATAAGTATAATTGAAGCGAAAATACCTAAAAGGCCGAACAAGACTTGCAATAGATAGTAATGGGTAGAGACCAAAAGCACCAACATCATCCTTCCTTATCTATTACCATAAGAATAAAAAAGCACTTGCTGCCAAGTTTGGTGAAAGCAATGTTTCAAGACTCACCAAACTTGCTTCCCTTGTCTGGAAATAATTACCTGAGGAGGAAAAGATGGAATATCAGAAGATATCAGATGAGTCCAAGGAGCGCTATCAGAAGTAAATGGTTGCTTTTAAAGCCAAATACGCTAGTCAAATCGAGTAAGCTTTGAAGAAAAGGAGAGCAGAGTATCGTTTGAACTGGCTCAACAAAAAGAGGCAAAAATAAGTAAGAGAAATAAGTGAGAAGTAAAATAACTCAATCCGTTCGGAGCCAAAATGATCAGTCCTTAATTTATTAGCTCAAGCATATCATCTCAACTGTATATTTGCTTTTTAAGGGATATATAACATGAGTTTTTCCTAATCCTTGGCTAGCTTACTCGCGACTTAAAAGCAGTTGGAAGTGAAGAATTAATTAATTATTCATGTTTGAATATATTAAAAATAAAATTGACTCTTTTATGCGGAAGGTAAGAAGTACAGGCAGTATTCCCAAAATCCAGCCAGACAAAAACGAGGCTCCTTCTATAGAAAAATACTAATTCGTTAATAAGCACTATACAAAGTATCTCAACTGCCCCATCTGCAAGACCCTAATGAAGAATGCTCAGAGGCTCCATCCTTGCGGGCATACACTTTGCTTTACTTGTGCTCCGAAAAAAGGGAAATGTCCCACCTGCTCCACTAAGATCGAGACGGCTCAAAAAGATTTAGTAGGCTAGGGATTAATAAACGAGATGATGGTGCGTTGCCTCAACAATGATTGCCCTTTTAGAGGTACTTACTAAGACTATAAAAAATTCCATCAAAAGAGTTGCAAGTTAGGAGACAAAGGATTGGACTAGTGGATAAAATCTATGCAAGGAACTTTAGACTAGAATGTTTTTAATCATAAAAACGATGACTCGTAGAAGTAATAATAAGCGCAAAATGAATAAAAATAAATAAGGCTTAGCTCCTCATTTAAAAGACCAAAGTCACCATAGAAAGCTTATGATTTCGAGTAATAATTGCTTCAGAAATCTCTCAAATCTTAACTGTGAAGTAATCCAACGCACTTAGCAAAGCTTCGAGCGGGGGTTTTGATTATTATGAAATTTATATAGGATGATGATTTCATATTAATTGATTTATGATCATTTCAACAATTTTCATTCTTATGAGCACTTGAGTCAAAAAAGTGCTATTTATCAATTATATCAAAATTTATTGTCGATCCAATAGGCTTAGGTCTTTACATTGTATACAATATATAACCAACTGATAATGTTAATGACATTAATTTTTCTTATAACTATCATCACTCAACCATTTCGTTCAATTTCAAAAACTAGGTGATGTAAATATTGAGCAAAACAGCTGATTTTTCATCTTTGGCCTTTGTTGATAGTGCCAGGCTTGACTCTTATTTGTTTATGTACATCTACAGGCAATAATAGTAATTGTTTCGGTTGTCCTTTGTGTATAGATAGAACTTTAGAACGTTACCGTTTTATTATTCTGATGATGCCATAGTGTATATATGCCATAGCTTAAATAATTCCTCGATTGACTCTTCGCTGATGGTTTATTCGTTTTGGGTTTTGAATGTCAATGATGCTCTAGATTAAAGATCGAATACCCTTATTAAAGTTGCTACCATATTCCCTCGAACTCTTCAGAGGAAAGTAAAAGCTCAGTTTATAAGTTATCTGCCTCGATGCTTTCGATTTGGATCTCATTGGATATTTATTCAGTATTTTAATGTTCCTCGTTTAGTGGTGCTTCTGAGCCTTATTCATCGTCATTGTTTTCAGGTTCAATAAGTCCCAGCTATTTGTTCCTCATGGCGATGAAAAATTAGTAAGGCTTAGTATATTTTCCTTCTTTTTTCTTATAAAGGATTCCCAGACTATTAAAATCTTCGTCAAATGCTGCATCTGCTAACTATTCTTTGTATTTTGTCATCTCTGTCTCAAATGTTGTGAAATTTTTCTTTACTTCCTCAACATTGTTTTGAAGAGCAAGATAGTAGAAGGAAGCGTGGTCAAGCAAAGCCATGGAGGATTTATCAGACTGGAAGATCAATTTAAATACGTCAGACAATATTTTTAGGGTTTATACTGGCCTCTTGAGGAATGTCTGGAGTACACTAGTCAGCAAAATCTACTTGACTGAAGTATCCAAGCTATTAAACCGTTATTCGCTTTGTATGTATTCTTCGAGAATATAAGGAGCTTCATCTATGGAGTGGGAAAACGTTCCTAAGAGCCATATTAGGGATTTGGTTGATTCAGGCTAGTTTATGGTGTTTCTATATTAAAGCAAGCTTTTTGAGATATCTGGGAATAGTTTAGGATATTTCCTCAGGATTTGATGGAAACTTATCATTGCTTAGTTTGCCAGATGTGGCTTCTATAATCTATAATGCGATTATAAATTGATTAGTAGTGCTTTGCTCACCTATGGCAGCCTTAATGCGATTTCAGTTAGTATTTTTACTGACTTTCTGGCCATTTCAACATCGACGTCGTTAGCATAGTCATTAAGCTCATTCAAAAGATCGCCCAAGTTATACTAATTGGCCAACTCCCCTAATATTTTAACTTTGAGGCCCTTGATATAAGTCGGCTCATCAGCTTTGCAGTAAAAATATTTAAAATCTTTTTAGAAATACTGCTTTCCATTCATATGCAAGATAACATACTCGATGTGTTGAAGGACAACATACATGGTCTCGTATGATCCTGAATTTTAGTTACCTGACATTAAAGTGATCAGTGGCGCTTTTATCTTCTCGACAATCGTCCTGTAGAGTTATTACTTTTTCTCAGTGAGCTTGAGGATGATCTTGACCGACCCCAGCACCAAAGGAGTGGATGAGTGCTTAAGTTTATCCCAAAGGATGCTCATTATCTCATATCTTTCTTTCTCCCTCTCTTGCTCGGGAGTATATCGATATAAGATATCTAAGATGCAAGTTTGTTGCCATTCATTATACTCCCTTAGTCTTCGCATCAAATAAAGATACATTTTCATGTTAATAGGTATTCCTCCTTCTGAAACAAGAATTTAGTCAAGGGCTAGAAAGGCATTAACTGAGACAAGGGGATCTGTATCTTTAATGAGAACGGATAAGGCATTGATGAGATTCTAATCGTTGATGATAGTTTAAGGCTCAACATAGAATACTTTTAGTAAACCCATTATTGCTGTTTTCTTTACATAGGGCTCAAAGTCATTTAAAAGCTATCGTATCACTGGGAGGACGTTATTGACATAATCCGACGATTTGAATGAGCATAGATTTCTCAAGGCGAGTCCTCGTATTTTGGAGGAAGTGTGCTTGCAATCTTTTTTGAAGGTATTTACTGCCATGATGGCGAGATCAGGATTGTCCTCGGCATACGTGGTCAGATAGAAATATATCATTTTTTTCATGACCTCATCATTAGTGAAAGAAGCCCGACACATTTCCGAGAATACAGCAGAAGCATCCATTCCAAGAGTCATATATCCTATAACTTTACGGATAACTTCTCTTCCTTTTTTGCTGTCATTATCATTGATCACTGAATTAAGGGCGCTATATATAACCATCCTTACTTCTTCAGCTCATTCATCTCTCCCTTCTTCTTGTCCTAGAAGTATTGGCTTGGCTTCGCAGGGATGCTGCCTACCGATGTCATCCTAAATTATATCTTTATATTTAATCAACAAAATATTGGGTATTAAAATATCAGGCTTGAGAACTTAACCCAATGTTTGAATTCTATAGGCAAAAAAATGGGGTTATTGATTGGACGGTTTAGACTATATTGTTTTGGCTTGGGCTTGAACTGCTTACTGTGGTTGCTTAGATGCTCTTTTGATCGTTTTTGAAGGGGTTGAAGATCAGCATTTTGGAAGCCATTGTCTATATTTCGATGAAAGTAAGTTTATTGATTATATTTTCCTAAAAGGAGTGGAGTACTCTCTTATAGATTGGCTCAATGTCCCTCACGATAAGCTCAATATAGATATTGAGATAAGGATAATGGCTTCTCAGGAAGGGACTAATCTATTTGATAGGAAGACTAAACTCTGAAATAGCATAGTTAATAAAATTATACTCCCCATACATTTCAAATTTCAATTACAACTGTGAGCTTACTTCTTCTATCCTTTGCATCTTTTTAAGAGTGAGCTTCTTCAGGTATTGTCGATACGGATTGTAAAGTTTGTTTCTTATGTATTCTTATATTTTCTAGGAGCAATATGGAGAAGTAAGGAGCTCGATGAATTTATTTGCTATTTCTAGGAGTTAGATCGAATTAGCTTTTCTTATGATTTAGTGAATGAAGATGAGCCACTTGATTCCAACAAAGATATTCTTTTTATTCATGCGTTGCATCTACAGCTCCAATCCTAGTTTGATAAAATGGTTCTCCTCGTCTTCTATAAAATTGGTCTCTGTTATGAGGTTGAGGAGTTCGTGAGGATAGTCCTTGTTGAGGCAGTCAATTTTGTAGATTTCTCTGTAGAATATGTGTTTCATGTATGAAATTATATACTAACGTTAATTACTAACTAA
>JACCDV010777873.1_pt1 | contig 11665 bp, 6 predicted proteins | sample 7446131 | NCBI WGS metagenome assembly JACCDV01 (sample SAMN15323448, study PRJNA562643) | freshwater metagenome | isolation source: river surface water | place: USA:Blue River Watershed | collected 2017-08-17
AAGTCTTTATCTCTTGTGCTGACAAGGAGTATGGATTGGTATTGGTCAATGATGAATAGTAATTAACACCATTTTTTTCTAAAGTATAAAAATTAGGCCTGAAATAACCTTCTTCAAAACACCATAGATCAATATTCAAGGTGTCACACAATGACCTAGCTGGTTTATGAATATTTCTGCAATCACCAAACAAGAACACTGCATCAACTTCACGAGCAATCAATAATTCTCTTAAGTATCGTGGCCATTGATACAAACTCTCTTTGTATTGGATGGCTTTATTCTTATAGAAATGATCATCTCCAGGATTGAAGTTGACCTTGATCACTTCAGCCCCACGATCTATCCAATAATCAGACAGCCTTTGAAAAAAACCACCGACTGGGCCTTGAAGTAGTAAAACTTTTTTATAGTTGGGTAGTTTTTCTAAGGTGAAGGGCTGGTGTATTAAAGAGCTGACCTTTAAGTTGTTGCTGTATGAATTCAAAAACATACAAAACAATAACTTTTATTATGATTATTAAAAGCAACAAAAGTTGTATTTAAGTTGCTTTAAACCTCAATCTCCAATTTAATAATCTCTAGTTAAGGCCCCGGAAGCTCTCATCAGGCTTAAAAGTTACAACATTAGTTGTGGTGATTGAACCCTCCAACTTTATTTGTATTTCTTAATCCTTTATTGTTGTTAAATACAAGAGTCGCATAACTTTAGAGTCGCTAAATTTGGCCATATATTTAATTTATTTATGCAAACAAATATATAGGTAGTACACATATTCTTTACAGTGCGTTCTGAATGCCTGATATCGATCGAGTATTTTTAGCACTTGAATTTGATGAAAATTACTTTTTTTGAAATTACATAATTTAAATATTTATTTAAATTGAAGGAGTTGGAGGGGGCCTTTTTAGATTGGAAGGACTTTTACTAGAAATTTAATGATCTACCAGTTGAGAAAATTAAGAAAGCTTTTGTGCAGCCCATCCCTCTATTTGCGCGATTATCTTCTTAATCGCCATCCAATTATATTGAATGAGATAGCATGCGCTTTAGAAGAAGAGCAAATACTGATACGCCATCAGGCTCAACTTCGAAAGCACATTTCCAATAACTTGGACATTGATGTTGTTTATACATGGGTGGACGATGGAGACCCAGCCTGGCAAGAGCGCTTAAGGCAAGCCAAAAGCAAGCAAAACAACAAAAAAAATGGCCAGTTCGCAGATGACGTAGCACGTTTTGCTAACCATGATGAATTGAAATACTCCTTACACAGTGTCCGTCGTAACATGCCGTGGGTGAGAAAAATCTACATCGTAACTGATGGGCAACGTCCCGCATGGTTGAAAGATGATGATCAAATTCAGATTGTGGATCATCGCGACATCATCGAGCCCGAATATTTGCCAACATTTAACTCTCATGTGATCGAAGCCTGCTTGCATCGCATACCCGGTCTGTCAGAGCATTTCGTTTATTTCAATGATGATGTGTTTACAGCACGTAAGTTAGATGAGAATCATTTTTTCTGTGGAAACGGGCTGGCATCACTTTTTTTATCACAAAAAAGCTTGGGTGCTATGCATAAAAAAGGGGTTGTAACGCCAACTCTTGGTGCATCACTGCAGAGTGCTCGACTTCTAAATGCGGTCTATGGAGAAACCGTAGATACGCCACTTGTGCATACATACATACCTTTGCTCAAGAGTATGTTTGTAAGAGTATGGCAGAGGCACGAGCATGAAATCCACAGATTCATGCATAACCGGTTTCGCGGAATTGAAGATTTGAATCTTGCAACCTTTCTCGTGCCCTGGACCGCATATTTTGAAGGTGCTGCAGTCCCTGCAACAGATATTTGTTACTACTTCAATCATCGTTCACCTGCCGCGCAAACAATTTGGAGACAATTGATTGCACAAAAAAACAAAGCGGGACCGCACTCGTTTTGCGCTAACGACTTCAACGACAACCACGTAAAGAGTTGCCGCGAAGATTTGTATTCTAGCCTATACACTTACTTTGAAAAAAATGACACTACATCGTAAATTTAGAAAACTTTTACGAGACCCAAAACAGTTTTTTGAGGACTTGCACTTGAAGCGCTTTAGGAATGTGCCGACGCTAATGCCAAAAAAAATTGAAGGCTGTAGTCGCTATACAGTTGTGTCAGCCGTTTATAACGTTGGTCGGTATTTAGATGAATACTTCCAATCCCTCGTTGATCAGAGGCTTGATTTTCGGACCAATATTACATTGGTGATGGTGGATGATGGTTCGACGGATGATTCAGCTGAAATTATCAAGCGATGGCAGAAGCGCTATCCTAAAAATGTTATCTATCTACACAAAGAAAATGGTGGTCAAGCCAGTGCACGCAATCTTGGCTTGGAGCACGTTCAGACTGATTGGGTCACATTTATAGATCCCGATGATTTTGTTGACTTAAATTATTTTCTTGAAGTGGATAAATTTTTGCAGAAAAATATCAAGTCGAATCTTAAATTGATTTCGTGCAACTTTATATTTTTCCATGAAGACAAGGGGCAGTTTAGTGATTCGCACCCGTTGAAGTATCGTTTCAAGAAAGGTGACGTAATACTTCCATATGATGACTTAAATAAGCTAATTCAACTATCCGTCAATTCTGCTTTCTTCCGGATGGACGTGATTTCAAGTAATTCGCTTTGCTTTGATTCAAAAATACGACCTAATTTTGAAGATGGTCATTTTGTTGGGATTTATTTGTCTAAACTGTGGGATGGTTTTTTTGGTATTTGTAGTAGGGCAAAATATTTTTATCGAAAACGTTCAGATGGTACATCAACCCTGGATTCATCATGGGAGCATCCAGGTATATATAGTAGTGTTCTTGAATATGGTTTTATAGATCTTTTTAAAGCTTACAAAAATAAAATTCAAAGAGTACCTAAACATATTCAAAGAACAGTTCTTTATAGCCTTATTTGGCATTTAAAATACCTTATCAATAAACCCGAAAGATGTCGGCTTAAAAATGGGGGGGAGGTTTCACGATATCTCCAACTTCTTGATCAAGTTTTCGAGTACATTGACCCAGACACAATTTTAGAATTCGAGTTAGCTGGTTGTTGGTTCTATCATAAAGTCGGGATGCTGAGTGCATTTAAACAGCAATCACTTACGTTCCAGATTGTGTATGTTGAAGACTTCGACCCCGTCAAGTCTCAGGTCCTTTTGCGGTATTTTACGCCTGTAGTGGGGTTCGAGGTTTTTGAAATAAACGACAATGACATTATCCCTGCATTCGCCAAAACAGTGCGACACGATTTTCTTGATCGCACATTTGTGCTGGAGCGGCGCATTTGGATACCCATTACCAGCGATGCTGGTACTAGCAAACTGAGAGTCCAGGTCGGACAAGCTAAAACACGGCTGTCGATGTCTAGTAAGCAATACATCGAAGGTCTCGATCTTCAGCTGATTCGTAAAAACTTTGCTGTTAAACAATTAGAGTATGACCGCATAAAAGCTGACCCTCAAAAAGCTATGTGGTTACTAATGGACCGGGATACCCATGCTGATGACAATGCAGAACATTTTTATCGTTATATGCAAACCCGACATTCTAATCAACGGATTGCTTTTGTCCTAAGGAGTGACTCGCATGATTGGCTGAGGTTAAAGCAGGAAGGGTTCAATCTTCTGGCTTTTGGTAGCAGTGAGCACGAAGCCGCTCTTCGTGATTGTGAAATGATCATCAGCTCCCATGCGGACGCCTATGTAGTCAATTACTTCGGCGATCACTCTTTGTCTAAAAAGCCTTTTGTTTTTCTGCAACACGGAGTAACAATAAACGACCTATCTGCGTGGTTAAATAGTAAAACCAGAATTGATTGCTTTGTTACAGCGGCACGTCCCGAATATGATTCAATTGTAAATGATCTTAATCGCTACAAATTTACGAAAAAAGAGGTTGTACTAACGGGCTTGCCTCGTCATGATACTTTGCTCAGTGAGTATGGGTCGCCTGAGCGAATGATTCTCATCATGCCAACCTGGCGTAAATACCTACTTGGTGAAGTTATAAAAGGAAATGAACGTGCCCTCAACCCTGATTTTACTAGCTCTGAGTATGCGTATGCATGGCAGTCGTTTTTGAATAACCCAAAACTGCATGCCTTGGCCCAGCAATATTCTTACAAAGTGATTTTTTTTCCACATGCTAATATCCAACCGTATTTGACCGACTTAGATATTCCTTCATTTATTGAAGTATATGGGCATCAAGGCATGTCGATGCAGACTCTCTTTCGGCGTGCCGCGATATTGGTTACTGATTTTTCATCGGTTGCCTTAGAAATGTCGCTTCTTCAGAAGCCAGTGATCTATTACCAGTTTGACGAAGCAGCATTTTTCCAAGGGGATCATATTCATCAGAAGGGCTATTTTGACTATCGTTCAGACGGTTTTGGGCCGGTAGTAAATCAGGAGGCCTCACTTATTGATGAGCTCTCTGAATTACTTCAGCGCGATTGCAAGCCGGCACCTGAGTATCTGTCTCGTATGGAGGCTTTTTTCCCATTTCGTGATGGACGTAATTGCGAACGTGTGTACCAAGCCATTTTTCAACTTAAAGAGCCCTTGGAAACGGGGCTTGTTGATCTCAATCGCCTACATTCTTATGCGAATACTGCCAGTGAAGCCGCTGAATGGGAATTAGCTAAAATACGTTGGACCCGTTACCTCGACTGTAGGGCCGAGGATGCGATTGACTCGGAGTATCTGCATGCGCAACTGCAGCTTGCCATTGCTCTGCGTGAATCGGGTTTGCCTCATGAGGCTGGGCGTTGGCTGGACAAGGTTAGAGCAGTTTTGCCTGAGTTTCCATTGCTGGCCAAAAAAGTTGCGCTCGAGACTGCCAGGCGACACATGATGCTCGAAGAGTGGACGCAAGCCCTACCTATCCTACATGAGGTCAAAGATGACCCGGAAATCCGATGGGATCGATTGATATGCCTCTCGCAAGCTGGTCAGGTAGAAGCATTGACTTTCGAATCTATCGCAAATGACGATGGTCTTGAGTTTTCCAAGGAGGCTCAAGTTTTATTGGCCTTGGCGGAGAGGGATTGGGTAAGAATTGTAGACATATGGTGCGTTTCGCCTGAATATTTCTGTTCTAATCAAACGGTAAACGCCTTGCTCATTCGAGCATTTCGTGAACTTGGTCGGCTAGACGATGGGCAAAATCAACTTGAGGAATTTCAAGGTCGCCATGGCAAAAATAGACTCTGGCAAATTGAGAGCGGACGATATGCTGCTATCAATAGTAAATGGAGTGAGGTCATTACGTTTTTAAATGCTGGGTATGCCGAAGGTGTAGTTGCTATGGCTTTGAGTGATGCATTGTTATATCTGAAGTCTCTTCGTTTTACTGGTGCAAATGATAAAGCGACCGTTGCACATGAAGTTTTGCTTGAGCGGTATCCATTCAATGTTGATTTAGCGGTTGAGCGTGGGGAGAATGCAATTGCGTCTCGAAGCTGGAGTGTGGCGGCAGAGGTGTGGCGTAATCTGATTCATATTCATCAGAATGCACTTTATAAACTGGCGGTATGTTTAAGAAATTTAGGTGATATTGATAAAGCTTTCTCCGTTTTGTATTCTGAGAATTCTTCTAAAGAGAGATCGTCAGCAGAGTGGATATTGATTGCAGAGTTAGCAGAGCTAAAGAGTAATTATGTTGTTGCTGAAAGAGCTTGGAGGATGTTGCTCAGTGCTTACCCTGATTTTTCCCCAACTTTTGCAATTGATCGTTTGAATTTTTCACGTTTGATGTTGTCGATATCAACTCACCCGAGATTAATGGAAATGATGGGGAAGTAAGAGATAAATCATGTCTTTCCCTCGGATTTTAATCATGTTAAGAAAAGTAAATGCATGGGGTTTGATGTCGAGCTCATTATGGCCTTATCGTTGCCAGTAAAAATGCCGCTGCCGCGCTTTATTAGTTTCTCGCGTAAGTTGTCGCAGTTTTCGAGCTTAGCTCAATTATTAGGGCAACCTGTTGAATGGGTGCCTTATCGACCGTGGTTGAGGTTTTCTTTAAAAAGGGTTGCCATCTTTGTGGTTTGGGGACTACGCCCATCTACCCTTAGAGCCCGTGAGTTTGCCAACCAACACGGTCTGCCATTTATTGCGCTTGAAGACGGTTTTTTACGCTCCTACGGTACGGGCGATCATTTTCCGTCTTTGTCGCTGGTGGTGGATGAACTGGGAATTTATTACGATAGCAGTCGATCTTCAGCCTTGGAGGCTTTGCTGGCTAGTGATACGAATTTTTTATCGGGCGTTGATGAAAATGTAAAGTGGATACATAGTTTATTGTTGCGTAATGGGGTAGGCAAGTACAATAATGCTGGGAAGTGGTCGAACATTCAAAGCAAAAATGAAGCATTTATTGTACTTGTAGTTGACCAAACATTTGGCGATATGAGTGTTAAGTATGGTGGCGCCACTTCCCAAACATTCACTGAAATGCTCTCTACAGCATTAGCAGAAAATCCTCACGCAACTATTTACGTTAAAACACACCCAGAAGTAAGTTCTGGCAAAAAAAGCGGTTATCTAACTTCAATAAAAAATTCTGATCGGGTCGTTATTTTGCGGGATACAGTTAATCCGATTGATTTAATCAAGCAAGTGGATAAGGTCTATGTAGTCACAAGCGGTATGGGCTTTGAGGCATTGCTGGTTGGTAAGCCAGTTGTTTGTTTTGGCGTTCCTTGGTATGCAGGTTGGGGAGTGACTGATGATCGTGTCGTTGATTCCCCAGCATGGGCAAGGAGAACTCGAAAAAGAACGGTTGATGAATTATTCGCTGCAGCTTACATACATTACACAAGGTATCTTAATCCAGTTACTCATCAAAGAGGCGAGATCACAGATGTCATTCACTGGCTCATAAATCAAAAAAAGATGGCTAATCAAGTTCATGGATCTCAGAGAAAAAATAGAGTCATTGGATTTGAATTTCGTCAGTGGAAGGCTGCTAATCTCAAGCCAATCTTTGGCCTACACCAAGAATTAGTTCATTTTGCAAAAGATATTAGTGATCTTGATCGATATCAATTAAGCGAAGGTGAATCTGTCTTATATTGGGGTGCAAGACCTCCATCAGATCTTGTTGATTATGTCAGTGATCATAAATCACGACTATTGCATGTTGAGGATGGATTTATTCGTTCCGTTGGCTTGGGTTCTGACCTCATCAGGCCTTTGTCCTTGGTCATGGATCAAAAAGGACTTTACTTTGATGCCACTAGGCCATCAGATCTAGAGGTCATACTCAATCGTCAAGAATTCACTGAGGATAATTTATCCAGAGCTGCTTGGGTCAAGCAATACATCATCGATCATGAAATCACCAAATACAATTTAGAACCTCGTCAGGTGATTGATTGGCGTCCCTTGGCTAAGGGGCGTTCAATCATTTTAGTTCCTGGTCAAGTTGAAGATGACGCATCCATTAGATTGGGCTGTACAACCATTCAAACAAACTTAGATTTGTTGAAGGCCGTGCGTGCAGAGCATCCCAAGGCGTTTATTGTCTATAAACCGCACCCAGATGTACTTAGTGGTAACAGAAAAGGACGCATTGCTTTAAAAGAGATTGCTCCATGGGTCAATCACATTGAAACTGAAGTAAGCATCATCAGTTGTATCAATGCCAGTGATGAAGTACACACCATGACATCCTTATCAGGATTTGATGCTTTATTAAGAGGTAAGAAAGTTGTTACCTATGGTCAACCGTTTTATGCAGGGTGGGGATTGACTGAGGATAAGGCAGAAAGTCCTAATGCCTTTAAGCGTAGACAAAGAAAATTAACATTAGAACAATTGATTGCCGGTTCATTACTGCATTACCCCATTTACTGGGATTGGGATCTCAAAGGTTACACCACTTGTGAAGCAGTTTTGCATAGAATTGTTGAGCAAAGAACTCAATTGGAAGAAGCTGGCAAGCTTGATCAATTGAGAATTGGTTGGATAAGACGACAAATTAGAAAGTCGGATATCTTGCTAAAAAGTCTTCTCAAGAGATAGCCTAAAATTGTAACTTCATTTAGCGATTACTTCATTTACTACTTATTAACTACACCCACGTTAACCAATGGGTATACAACTGAAACAATGATATTCAAGAACTTTTGGAGTTCGGCTGCAGGAGCGTTAGAAACGTAAACCACGTCTTTATTCTTTAAATTAAAGCTTTGCGCTAAAAAATAGGTGCCTGGGTTTGTCATGTCTACTTGATAAATCACGGGCACTTTGCCATCTTGACTTCTGACTTGACTGTTGTTCGCAACTGTTGGCTCTTCAAATCTGAAAATAAAAACACCTTTGGCATTTGCGCGGTTATCTTGTAGCCCACCCATTCTGCCTAAAGCTTGAGCCAATGTGATGCCATTGGCCTCAAACATGATCTCTTCATTTTTTCCACTGGCACCTAAGCTTGTAAAGCTGAATGGCTGGAAGTAAGCCGTTAAAACATCACCACGTTGCAATAAGATATTTTGTTTGGAGTCTCTGATGACTGTTTCAAGAGGAATCGTATGACTCTTAGAGTCTCGGCTTAATTGCAAAGTTACTTTGTTGATGGGTTGTTTTACGCCACCAGCGCTGGCAATGGCATCCAATACACGTTCACCTTTGGGGGTCAGTGGTAGCAAAGTGCTATTGTTGACTTCGCCAACAACCGTCACAGTGGATGTTGTGTTTTTGGTCATCCTGACCATCACTTGTGGAAAGTTGGCTTTCCCTCTGATGGCAGTCAAAATATCAGTTTCAATATTTTTGAGGGTTTTACCTTGTGCGCGGATAAGTCCGGCGAATGGTACATTGATGGCACCGTCTTGATTGACCATCTGTTCAGGTATCACTGAACTGCGACTTCCTGAAGAGCCAGTCATGCCAGGAAATGAAGTAGTACCAAATAATAGAGCAGGGCTGGCTTCCCAAACATGTATCTCTAAGACATCACCAGGTTGAACCAGGTAATCTCTCGTAGCTTTACCGAAGACCTCTGAAAAAAGTTGCTGCTGTGAACTGGCATTGATTTTAGAAACCACATCGCCGTTCAGTGGGATTACTTCAATTAAGGAGTTATCGCTCTGGCTAGCTTCTACAACAGAAGTGCTTGGCCCAGAGGATGGTAACCAAGTCTTAAGGCTGGAGCAGGCAGTCAAAGATGCCATTGATACTGTTAATAAAAGAACTTTTAGCCTGCTCATTGCAATGTTTCCTTGTAATATTTGAAGGCATCATCAATTGATTCAAAGGGCTGCAAGGTTTTATTGTGTAAAACATAGGCCTTTTGACAATATTCTCTGATGATTCTCTCTTGATGAGAAACCAATAAAAGGCTTCTATCGGATTTTTGACCAAACAATTGATTGCGGCATTTTTGTTGAAATTGACTATCACCCACTGCTAATACTTCATCAATCAAGTAGCAGTCAAAATCAATGGCCATCGAAGCAGCAAAGCCAAACTTGGCTTTCATGCCAGAAGAATAGGTTTTGATCGGCTCATTCAAGAAATGACCCAAGTCCGTGAATGAGCGTACGAACTCAATCGTTGGTTCGTATTCAGCGTTATAGATCCGGCAGAGGAATTTGAGGTTATCAATGCCCGTGAGGCTGCCTTGATAGCCACCACTCAAACCCAATGGCCAAGAAATACTCATATCACTTTGTATGTTTCCTGAGTCTGGTAAAGCAACGCCACTGATGATTTTCACCAGAGTGGATTTGCCAGAGCCATTAGAACCGAGGACAGCAACTTTTTCACCACGCTCTAAATCAAGATTCACATCATCCAGCACTTGATTAATGCCAATCTGGGTTGGAAAGGATTTTGCGATATTTTGCAGTTGGATCATTCAGACTCCAATACGCGTCTAATTTTTCTGGCCAGCGATAAACCAATCAAGGTGAGTATTAAATTAACAGCGATTAAATAATTGATGGAATACATCGCTTTGATCGATGTTCCAAAATAGGCTTCACGCAAATACTCCAATGCGTTTACCAAGGGAAACCAAGACAAGAACTCTTGAGCACTGCTTGGTAGCCAGCTGAGCATAAAAATAACACCTGAAAATGGTAATGAAACTATCAAAATGATTGGCCAAATGCGATCAAAAAAGGAGCTCGCTTCCATCATGTAGCCAACAATCAAGCCAAAGCCTAAACAAAACCAGGCCAGCAATAACCAAGCTGTGATGACATCTAAAACACTGATGGGAAGATTCATCAAGCCAAACTCATTGAATAAAAGTGTTAAGAGTATGAGGGATGCGCTGACGGCTGCAAGCTCAAGAATGAATCTTGAGAAAATCAAATCAAGAATACGAATATTGCGATGGTAGAGAAGACCTCTATTGCTGGCAGCGGTTGAGCTGATGCGATTGCAAATATTCCTGAATAGGATAAAGCCAGAGTAGCCAGTGACTAGGAATCCAGCAAAAGACATGCCACCAAAAAAATGGGGGTTGCTTGTCAGTGCTAAAGGACTATGACCAAGAATCAGATTTCTGCCCATCACAATTGCAAGAGTAAAAAGAATGGGTTCAATGAAAAGCCAAAGAAAACCAATATTTTTTCTACCATAACGTGTCAATATCTCTCTCAGAATCAATGCACCAATGACTCTGATTTGAATACTCAAAGACTGCTTCAATGCATTTTGACCAGTCTTTGCTTGAAGACTTGAACTAGGCATGGTGTTCTTTGACGCCAGAAATTAACAAAGACAGAATGCCCCACAAGACCAAACCCAATAATAGGGTGGAGATGATGCCTCTGATTCGTCTTGGTTCCATGGCGCTATCAGGAAGTATGGGGTTAGCCACTCTTTCTATGTAAAGCTGCTTTTTAAGAGCTTCTGTTCTTGCTTGCTCTAGGCTTGACAGTGAGGTGGCCAATTGTTTATCTGCAAACTCACGCTCTAAATGAAGATTTTGTAGGCGGATGACTTGCCCATCAGGATCTTTGACACCCTCTTTCTTGCGAAGAAGACTGATTTCTTTTGATAGCTCTTGAATTTTACTTTTTGCAATATCAACTTCTCTTTGTGCTGATTTCATCAAATCTTGTCGTGCACGTAAGTTAAGCTGATTGACCAAGTCTTCACTCAAGCTAAGTAAAGATTGATTAATCTTCAAAGCCATTTCTGGGTTGTAGGCTCTGACCGTGAGTGTGTTGACCGAGGTGATTGGGTCAACTAAGACAGCTACTTTACCTAGATAGTAATCATGAAACCATTCAAAGCTACTGTCCCAAATACGTAATGTAGGAAATCTGTTGAATACATCAACAACATTGCTCGAGTAATGTTCTTTTACCTGTAGATCTTTATCTAGTTTGGATAGTGCATCTCTGGATAAGCTATAGGATTGAACACCCCAAGCGTCATTATTAGATGAGCTGACACCCATTCGGCCTAAAAGTCCGTCCAAAGAAGGAGCACTATTTTGACCAGTTGATTTCACGACAAACTTTGACTCTGTGATGTACACATCAGACGCGATGGGTCCAAAGTAAAGAATCGATAGGGTGGTCGGGACAACAACTGTTGCTAAAAAAAGCTTGTTGCTCCAAATCTTGTTGGATTTAAGGT
>JACCDV011137226.1_pt1 | contig 11664 bp, 9 predicted proteins | sample 7446131 | NCBI WGS metagenome assembly JACCDV01 (sample SAMN15323448, study PRJNA562643) | freshwater metagenome | isolation source: river surface water | place: USA:Blue River Watershed | collected 2017-08-17
CTTTGCTGGGCTTTTTTTTGCCTGTAAAACAACATTGTACGTTGCAGCAGCCAAAGGCTTGTGGTGTTGTCTAAAAGACTGCTACAACAGATGTATCGCAGCATATATTTGTTAATGGAGCCGGTATGAAATCAATTGCGTTGGTTGCCCATGATGGCAAAAAAGCCGAACTGCTGGCGTGGGTCGAACGACACGCCGCTTTTTTTCACGATAAACAATTGTACGCCACCGGCACCACCGGAAAGCTGATCAGTGAACGATTGCAGTTGCCTGTGACCTGCCTCGCGAGCGGTCCGCTGGGTGGCGATCAACAAATTGGTGCGCTGATCACCGAGCAACAGATTGATTGGTTGGTGTTCTTTTGGGATCCATTGGCGTCGCAACCGCATGACCCTGATGTGAAGGCGTTAATTCGTCTGGCGGTGGTGTGGAATATTCCGGTGGCCTGTAACAAAGCGACCGCCGATTTTATTGTGCATTCGAGCTTGATTCAGACCGATTATCAGCGACAAGTTCCTGATTTTCAACAGTATTTAAACCGGCCAACGCCTGTGAAGCCTTAACGCTGTGCTCTGGGTGGAGATAACAAAGAAAAATGCCAGCTAGTTGCTGGCATTTTTAATTCGCTCGGCAATCGCCGGGTGACTGCTAAAGAAGCTGAGTAGACCCTCTTCATCGCCAGGTTCGATGTCATGCGCTTTGGCCAGCGCTTTGAGTGCATCGGCAAAGGCCGTCGGTGATTTACCCAAGGTGGTTAATTGCTGATGGGCAAACTGGTCGGCTTGTCCTTCAAACTCACGTGAAAAACTGGCTTGCGCCATGCTTGTGGCAGAACCGACCACTACTTCTTGCATGGCACTTAAATCGCCCAGAGCTACCGCTAAAATCACGGCATTGGCCGCCGACTGCGTCAGCATTTTCAGACCATGTTGATGCTGGACATGTCCTAATTCATGCAACAGCACCGCCAACAGCGCGTCAGGCTGATCTTTGAGTAGCTCTACCAGTTGGTCAGTGACCACAATAGTTCCACCTGGCAAGGCAAAGGCATTGGCACCAACCTCGGGTGCGTCACGAAACTCTATCCGACGCACCGGTACCGTTAAGCGGCCAAGTTCGGCAATGGCTGCCATCCACTGCTCACGCAGTTGGTTTTGCCGCTGTTGCGGCAAGGTACTGGCATTGAGCATGGTGTTGTCCAGCGCATACACCGTTTGTTCATCGATGGCAGTGACGACCGAGCTTGGCACGTACGGCACTAACTGATAGGCGAGGGCAGGGATACCGCGTAGGTAAGCCCAGCCACATATCAAAGGGATCAGCACGATCGCCAGCAGCGCTAGCAGGGTACTACGCTCCATGCCTGCGAGTTTGGCGTGATGCTTAAACCGCGATGGCAGGTGCGTGGTCTGGCTGGTTTCAAAACAACCGCCGTTGCCAAGGCTTAAGCGCAGCGGCAAACCTGGCAGCAGTTCATCGGCCTGATAATCATCACCTTGCCACAGGATCTCGTCACTGCTGGCATCTTGAATTTGCAACCAGCCGGCATGGGGTTCGGTCAGCACCGCCGCTTGTTGGGCGGTGCTGGCAGGGTGTTGATAAATCCCGTCAAGACGCAGCATATTAGGTCAACGCAAAGTCGACGTCATACAAGTCAGATGCTTCTTCGGCAAACGCTGAGGAGCCTTGACGCGATGGATCGGTAATTTGCTCAATCTCATCACTGAGCAGCACTTGCGTATGGTCACAGCTGTATTTTTGCAAGCGGATCAGCGCCCAAGGGTAAGCCATACCTAGGGTACAGACCACCGCGATGATATTGGTTGCCACCACAACGCTGTAACTCGCCACCGTCATTGTCGATTCAAAACGCGCCAGTTGCTCAATCTGTAGCTGATTAAAAATATAGTTACGCACGCTACACTTCCAAATAGCATGCGTCAGAACGCCAATCACCAGATAAAGCGCTACGCCAACTAAAAAGGTAGCGATTTTCGCCGGCATACCATCGCCGAGCCCGGCACTGACCGCTGCCACGCCAGCTAAGATAGCCACTGCAATACCCGCCAGGAATGCTACACCGATGACCATTAATGCCGAACGGTAATAAGTTCCTGCAGTCAGTTCCGCTGAGGCCTTTTTCCCACCAAAACTGATGTTGTTATAGACGTAAGCATCCATTTCTTTTAACGCGTAAGGCAGCGCCAAATACAAGGTGAAGACCGACAGCACCGGCAGCAAAATAAAGTGATAAAACACGCCACCATAGGTGCCGTGAAAACCAAAGCGTACGTTGCGATAGGCGGTCATGCGCAGTTTAAATTTTAAACTTTGCAGCATTAACCATGGAAAGGCTGCCAGCATCGCCAGCGTCAGCACCACACTAAGAAGTGGGCTGAAGTGGTTCAACACGGCAAACACCGCAAAAACCGCGACCGCAATTAACCGACCTTTCAGAATTTGTATCGGGTTGGCCAAGTAACGAAAAGCATGGCCTGCTATTTTGGTATGGCTATACAGGTATTGGTTGGTACGGACTTTCGCCCACGCGCTGTAGATGCCGAGTGTGACGATGCTCAATAAAATGTTGATGGTCCAGATACGAAAAAACTCACCGGCTTGCGCGGTAAATTGCACGGAGTGACGCTGGAATTGGGTGGTGTGAGGCAAGGCCTCAGACAAGGCCACCGCAGGGGTTTGCTCTGACATAGTTGTTTGCTCTTTGTTGTTGTGAATTCCATTCACGAACAAAGTGCCTAATTTGTAACAATTTGTCAACGATAGTACTTGGGAAAGCAGCACCGATTTGGCGATACAGTGAACTTAACGAACACGGCCAAGGTAATGGGAAGCACCTTGGCCGTTTCACTCAAACAACAAATTGCTAGCCTTGCTCTGAAGGCTCAGTGCGGCTGCGACGCAACGACAACCAGATGGATGTGCCGATGATGATCACCACGGCGCTGAGCGATAACGCTACGGGGATTTTCACCACGTCAATCAACAGCATCTTAGTACCAATCAACACCAGCACCAGCGCCAAACCGTACTTCAGTAAACTAAAGCGGTCTGCCATGTCGGCCAATAAGAAGTACATCGAACGCAGGCCTAAAATCGCCATGATGTTGGAGGTCAGCACGATAAAGGGGTCGGTGGTAATAGCGAAAATCGCTGGGATTGAGTCCACCGCGAAAATCACATCGGACAGTTCCACCAGGATCAGCACTAACAGCAGTGGTGTGCCGTAACGAACCATTTTGCCGGCTTCTGGTTTCCAGACAAAAAACTTCTCGCCATGCAGCTCGGTGGTCAGTTTCATGTGGCTTTGCAGCCATTTGACCAGCTTGTTATCGCCCAATCCGCCTGCACTGTCGGCGGCAAACCACATTTTAATACCGGTCAGTAACAAGAAGGCGCCAAACACGTACAACAACCAGTGGAACTTGGCGATGAGCCAGACGCCAGCGAAAATCATGATAGTTCGAAGTACGATGGCGCCTAATACGCCCAGCACCAGCACGCGTTTTTGTAATTCAGCAGGGATCGCAAAGTAGCTAAAAATCATCAGCCAGACGAATACGTTGTCGATGGCCAGCGATTTTTCAATCAGGTAACCGGTTAAATACTCGACGGCTTTTTGGTTGGCCAGTTCACGCCCGACCGAGCCATCTAAGTACCACCAAAGGCCAGCGCCAAACAGCAAGGACAAACCAAACCAGACGCCAGACCAAATGGCGGCTTCACGAACAGAGACTTTACGGGCAGGGCCACGACCAACCCAAAACAGGTCAATCGCCAGCATAACCAGCACTAGGGTGAAAAACACCACCCAGAGCCAAGGGTTTGCAATCGTTTCCATGGATAACTCCACAACAGGTGAATGGGACTTTTTCCGACCGACCGGACGGGCCCTGTTGTAGACAGACCTATGCCGGGACGGCAAAGGTCTTGCTCATCAGATGATTCTGACCCAGCGACCGGAAACGAAGTTTCGGAATGACGATCGGCTGGTCGTGAGCTACTCCCCTTTGGGATGGCGGCACTTTATAAAAGTTGAGTGTTTTAGTCAACTATGAATCATGCCAGTGCAGCAAACGAATGCTCAGCGCGTCTTGGCGGTGCCTGCACCATTCGCCGCCCAGCAGCTAAGGGCAGCGCCAGCGTTGCATCTCGTACAAGCGTGAAACAGTGCGTTCAAAGGCAAATGCCAGCTGTGATGCTTGATACAGTTCAAACGCAGGCACCTGGCTAGTGACTATCAGCAAACAATCTTGCTCGTAGCATTCATCGACTAGCGCGATAAACCGTCTCGCTTCGTTATCCAAACGGCTGACAAACACGCTGCTGTGCTCGCGTTGGTAGTTTTCTTCAACGCCATGCAAGATGGCCGTGTCTGCGTTGGGCAAAAATACCGGCTCATTGGCCAGTGCGATCACGCGGTACTGTTTGGCCAATTCGATGTAATCGAGTTGGCTGCGCGGACCGCTACACAGCGCCATAAAATCAAAGGCGATGAGTTCCTTGTGTTGCCATAAATACGGCAAGGGCCGGCCGAGTATGGTCATCGTTGCAGAGGCTGCGGTGGCCGGTGTTAACGCGGTATCAAGCTCAACGCAGCGTTGCCATAACCAGTCGTTGGATTGTTGCACGCCATACCAGCGCCAGTCGCTGTGTTGCACTCGGCGATAATCGATACCGGAATCTAACGACAGTAGTTCACAGTGTTGCTCCAGGAGCGCAATGGCGGGCAAAAAGCGGCTGCGTTGTAAGCCGTTGCGGTACAACTGCGCCGGGGCGGCATTGGAGGTGGCAACCAGCATCACCCCATGGCTGAACAATTCGCGCCACAAGGTACCGAGCAACATGGCATCGCCGATGTCTTCGACCACAAATTCATCAAAACACAGCAGGGCGTATTGGCCAGCCCAGCGCTTGGCAATGCCCGCAAGCGGGTTTGCTTCGCCTTGGCAGGCGGCTAACTCTTGATGCACGCGGCGCATAAAGTGATGAAAATGCAGCCTAATTTTTCCTTTGGACGCATCCGCTGCACTCAAGGCTTGATAGCGGCAAGGGTGCACCACCACATGCTGGAAAAACAAATCCATCAGCATGGTTTTGCCACGGCCGACCGGGCCAACGATGTAGGCACCAAGTTGCAGGTGCGGTGGTTTGGCGAGAGCGTCGCTGTGCTGGTCTGGTAGATCGCTGCGCTGGGCTAGTACGTCGCTACGCTGGGCTAGCGCGTCGATGCGCTTGGCGAGCTGCATAACAATCGCCTGCTGCGCGGCATCGGGTAGCAGGTTTTGGTCGGTAAGATGCTGCTGATACGCAGCGATAAAAGTGTCGGACATGCACAACTCACACAAGCGTCTGGAACAACAAAGCCCTGTCTCAACAGGGCTTTGCAAGTGTATCACCGCAGATGGCGGCAGCGGCTATTGGCTTGGACCTTTGCCAAGGTAACGCTCCAGCCAGTTTTGCACTTCGTTGTACCAAAACATCGAGTTTTGTGGTTTTAAGATCCAGTGGTTTTCATCCGGGAAATACACCAAACGCGCATCCACGCCTTTGCCTTTGAGTACACCATACACTGCAAGACCTTGAGTGACTGGCACCCGATAGTCTTTTTCGCCATGCGTGATCAACATTGGCGTTTTGAAGTGTTCGGCATACATGGCAGGGCTAGCTTTGAGCACATTGTCTTTGTTCTGCCACGGTGAGCCGTTGTAAGCATGCACCCGCATGGTGGTACTGTCGGAGGCAAATTGCGCCATTAAGTCATAGACGCCGGCGTGGTTAATGAGCGCCTTGTATTTGCTGCTGTGACCAGCGATCCAGCTGACCAAATACCCACCGTACGAGCCACCGGCGGCCGCTACTCGGCTTTCATCGATATATCCGCGTGACACCATCTAATCGACCGCCGCTTCGCTGTCGAAAAAAGGTTTGGTCGGGTGATCACCATGAATGGACGCGGTAAAGGCCTCGCCAAAGCCGGTCGAGCCGTGGAAATTTGGCATGATCACCACATACCCCATGGCGGCAAACACTTGGGCGTTCCAGCGCATGTTAAAGCTATCCAAGAATGCACTGTGCGGTCCACCATGGATCAGGCTCAGTAAGGGCCAGCGCTTTGTTTTATCAAAGTTGGGTGGATACACGATAAACATCTGCACGCCTTGGCCATCGGCACCGGCAAAGGACACATCTTCCACTTGGCCCCAGGCGGTGTTTTGTTGCAATTGACTATTCAGTTGGCTGATTTGTTTCAGCGTGCGGTTCTGGTTATCGAGGAAATAAATCTCCGGCAGCTTGGTTAAGCTATGTTGCACCAGCAGTAATTTTTGCGGCCCAGCCACTTGCAGTTGCTCGTTAGAGCCTTGGCGCAGCACTTGTTTGACCGCTCCACCGAGCGCAGGCACCGAGAATAACGAGGTTTTTGCTTTGTCTTGGGCTAAGAAATACAAGATGGCGCCGTCGCGGCTAAACGACCATTGCTCGGCGGATAGATCAATATTGAGGGCTAAAGGTGTGGCAGTTTGTTTTTGCAGATCAAACCGGGTTAGACGGACATTATCTGCACCAAAGTCCAACCGTTGCCGTGCGCCATACACAATAGCTCGGCCATCTGGACTAAACACCGGTTTGCTGTCATCGGACAAATTGGCGGAGGTGATATTTTTGGCTTTGCCGCTGCCATCCAGCGGCACTAAATACACGTCAAAGTTTTCATCGTTGTAAGGCGGTTTGCTCGCCATCGCACTGACCGCAAGCCACTTGCCGTCGGGCGAGACATCAAATTCCGGAGCACCATCTAAGCTCAGCCATTGTGACCAGCCTGGGGTTAAGGCTTGGATCTCTTTGCTTTGCACATCCACACTAAAAAATTGCGGCACTTTGTCATCGGTCAGCCAATGATCCCAGTACCGATACAACCGGTCTTCTGTCACTTTGGCGCTGTAACCTCGTTTCTTTTCTGCCGCCAGTTGCTCTTTGAGCGCGGCGAAATCACCCCCAAAACCTTTGGGGACATCGGCGACAAATAAAATGCGTTTACCATCCGGTAACCAGCGTGGATTGCTAACCGCCACCGGTAAATCCGTTAACGTCACAGGTTCAGCGCCGTCGAGCGATAGCAATTGCAATTGCGCCAACTCGCCATCGCGTTTTGAGATGTAGGCAATGCGACGGCCTTCGGGGCTCCAGTCTGGTGCTGTATCAGGCGCTTTATGGGAGGTCAGCTGGCGGCTGGTGCCGCTGTTGATGTCCAATACATATAAATCGGTATGGGTGACATCGGCTTTGGCATCGTATTGGCTGAGGCTAAACACGGCACGTTGGCCATCTGGCGATACATTTAATCCGGCAGGACGCGCGGTGCGCCAAAGGTCCATCGACGAATATGCGCTGGGGGCAGCCAGCAGCGGCGCTGACATCGCGGCACATAACCAAAGCACTGGCGACCAGAAAGGCTGTTTGATCATAAGGTTCTCTTTGCTAAAGACGGTCTGAAGACGTGAATTGCATGCTCGACAAGGGGGAGGTGCCCCCGTAGTGATACAGCATAACGTAGCCCACTGATGGTCAGCAATCCAGCGCGCGTTTGATGCGCGGTCGGATGCGTTCGATGTCGGCTATTTCTGCATTTGGGCAAGGATTTGCAGGTATTTTTGGTATATGGCTTCGCCGCGCACTTGCGCCAGCAATTGCCATAACTGCATGGCTAGCTGCGGATGTTGTTGATAGAACTGATGGCTAAACACCAGATAACCCGTGCTGCTGTAGAGCGGCGGATAGACGATTCGTAATTGGTTCTTGCGCAAGTACGGAGCTTCCATCGGCGTGCCTGCGACCATGCATAAACTGGTGATCGCATGCACACGGCCGGCATACAATAGCTCCATGTCCATGGTTGGCGACAGCGACTCTTGCACGGTGATATGGCTGGCGGCCTCTGTTTTCAACGGCGCATAGCCAAGTGGTCTTGCGATCACCACGTTGTCGATGCCGCTGAATTTTTCCCCATCCCAGCGCCAGGTGGCCTCTGGCAAGGTAACGAGACAAGTCTGATGTTGGCTAAACGCGCGTTGTGGATCGGGCTTGGCGGTCGCGACATTGCCCTGTTTAGGGTAGCGGCCGATCTGTTCGCGTTCGGGGGAATAACTGGCAATTAATGCATCCACGGCACCTTGCTCTAACTGCTGCAGGCAACGTTTCCATGGTAAACGCACGAGTTGCAATTGTAATCCGGGCGTTTTGCTGACCAACAGCCGCAAATGTTCAATGGTGGCTCCGGGCAGGTCTGCAGGCACATCTGCGCCATTACCGAAATAATACGGCCGCAGTTGCTTGTCTTCATAACAGAACTTTAATGTCGCGCCATAGCTGCACATGCTGTGCAGTAGCGCCACCCCAAGAAACCAGCGCATTCGATTCAATTCTCTATCAACCTTTGCTGAGTTTTTATACTAAAGCACGTTCTTCATCAGGATGGTAGCGCTTTTATCCCCATCTGTCGTACAAAACGTCATGACTACGGCGTGGGCAGCGGCATGGATTGGTGCTAGATAATACGTTGTACTGAAAAAACGAATACACGGTTTAAAAAAAAGCCCAGTCATCACTGACTGGGCGTTCAAGTTCGTTGAACAACGCGACCCTCATGGCCGCGAACAGGGCAGAACATCACAGGAAAGCATTAACGATTGGCCGGGGCTAAGTTTGGCGCGTCAGAGTGCAGCCAGCGTTGGATCTGCGCCGCCGCGTCTTGGATATGGGCGATGCCATCCAAATGGCCCATCGAGTGGCTGGGGGCCTTTAGCAGATGATAGTGCCGATTGGCGGTGGTCAGCTGTTGATAACTTTGGGTTGCCATCGCTGGGGTCAATAACAAGTCGCCCTCCGCGGGCAAGAACAGCGTATTGGCACGGATATTCGCGAAGGCCGCTTGCCAGTTGTCGCCCATGCCGGCGCGCCAAAGCTGCGACGCACGAACCAAATACAGCAACGAGTTGGCGTCCATCCGCTGACTGCGGCTATGGGCGCTGGCCAGCAATTGCTCCCAGACACCGAGGTTGTGGCGAATATCCTGATGGGCGCGGACGTCTTGGCTCAGCCCTGCGTATTTTTGGTTAAAACCCGACGGGTGCAACGCGTCTTGTGTCACATAGGCCAGCGCGACAGCAAGCCCTGCGCTTGGTTGTTGGCTCTTGCCGTAATAATCGCCTTGTTGCCAAGCGGGGTCGGCTTTGATCGGGTAAGCCCAGCGTTCTAATCGCACCGCAGTCCACGCATCCATCGCACCGGTACCAATGACCGCTGCCACACGTTCGACCCGTTCAGGGTAGCGACTGGCCCATTCCAAGGCTTGGAAACTGCCCATGGACGGGCCAATCACCGCGTGTAGTTGTTTAATCCCTAGGCTGTCCAACAGGGCTTTTTGTACCTCGACAAAATCGGTGATCGTCACCACAGGGAAATCCAAACCATAGGGTTTGCCGGTCTTTGGATTCAGACTGGCAGGCCCGGTAGTGATTACCTGCGGGTCATAAGCATTCAGGTTGGCGAGCGTGTCGCTACTAATCACATAAAAGATGTTGGTATCGATGGCTTTGCCAGGGCCAATGATGGCATCCCAATAGCCGGCTTGTGTATCCGTAGGGGCGTATTTGCCGGCGGCATGCGAGGTGCCAGAAAAATAGTGGGTCACCAGCACGACATTGCTTTTGGTCGCATTTAATGTGCCATAGGCTTCCCAACCGACACTGATAGGCAAGGTGACGCCACTTTGCGTGGTAAAGGCTGGCATATCAAAACGCTGTTTTTTTACCAGCATCTGCGCCTGGGCTGGAAGTGCCAGCACGCTGGCCAGCCATGCCCAGCATAAAAGCCAACGCATCCAGTGGTGCTTGCGTCCCGACGGTCTTGCCGCTTTAGCTATCCAATCAAATGTCATATCCCTTACCACCATTGAAACAACGCGATCGCCAACAAGGTACCGATTGCAGGCACGACCACCGTCACGGCAGCGACCGGCCAGTAGGCGTTGTGATGAGATTCACCACAAATCGCCCGAATGGTGGTCACCACATAACCGTTGTGAGGGAGAGAATCGAGCGCGCCAGATGAAATAGCCACCACGCGGTGCAGCTCATCGGCTTGCACGCCGCGTTCTAGATACAAAGGCGCAATTTCAGGCAAGGCGATGGCTTGGCCACCCGAGGCTGAACCGGTGATCCCGGCGATCGCGCTAACCGCCACGGCCGCGCCTAATAACTCAGGCCCTGGTAAATGCGTGAGATGCTGCACTATGTGGCTAAAGGCTGGCGTTAACTTAGCCACAGCGCCAAAGCCAACCACCGCCGCCGTGTTGCCAATGGCCAATAAACTGCCAATCACCCCTTCGTTGATGGCGGCATCAAGTGAGGCTAAATAGCGCCGATTTAGCAAGTACAAGCTAACAACACCGCCGGCCAAGGCCACGATCAACGCGGCTTGTTGCAAACTGTGGTGCAGCAGATTGGAGAGCACCAGCACCACCAGCAATGGCAGTGCGGACAGGCCTGCCGATGGCAAAGCGCGCTCGGCACTGCTTGGGTCATTGTCCCGCGCCACAAACACTTCACCACGCGATACGGCATTGGCTATCATCCGGCGTAACCACGCATAACCAAACGCAGCCATAAAAATCGCTACCACAATACTGACCTCCCAACCGGCGTAGGGGGTGGTTTTTAAGTACTGAATTGGGATCCAATTTTGAATTTCCGGCGAGCCAGCCGATGTCATGGTAAAGGTCACAGAGCCAAGCCCGAGCGCTGCGGGGATAAACCGACGTGGTAAGTTGGCGTCTTTGAATAAACTCACGGCCATCGGGTAGGCTGAAAACGCCACCACAAACACCGACACGCCGCCGTAGGTCAGCACAGCGCAGGCCAGCACCACAGCGCCGACGGCATGGGCTTTGCCGACTTTACTGACAATCCACAGCGCTACCGCATCGGCCGCACCGGTGTGATCCATCAGCTTGCCAAACAAACTACCGAGTAAAAACATCAGAAACCAAGCGCCGACAAAACCTGCAAAGCCATTCATGTAGGCGTGGATAAAATCGGCGTTGCCGCTGTCTTGCCAAAATGGAATGCCATTGGTCAACGCCACCGCCAGTGCGCACAACGGCGCGATGATAAACAGGTTGGCGCCACGCATGGTTAACCATATCAAGGCAATAAGACCTAGCAGCAACCCACTGATACTTAGCATGTTTTAATCCTTGGTCTGGGTGACTTGCTTGCGAAGATGCAGGCAGTCATGGTGTTTTTTGTTCTGGTTATCGAGTCTGAGCTATCCGGCGGTGCATCTCTATAGTACTAAGGTACAGCTTAACATTTCAGCAGTTCGGCCTAGAGTAGAGGGACAAAAACAACACATCGAACTGTTCAGTCAGCAGGAGACGCCAGAATGGCCCATAACAACAAGAAGACGATTAGCTTGCAACCTACCTTACTTGCACTGGCGATTGGCGCGTGCTGCGCCGGCTCGGCCTGGGCGCAACAACCCGCGGCCGCCAAGGCAACCGAAAAAGAGGATGCCAGCCTAGAAACCATCCAAGTCACTGCGCGTCGCACCGTGGAGAACTTACAAACCGTGCCGGTGGCGGTGACC
>JACCDV010128988.1_pt1 | contig 11660 bp, 8 predicted proteins | sample 7446131 | NCBI WGS metagenome assembly JACCDV01 (sample SAMN15323448, study PRJNA562643) | freshwater metagenome | isolation source: river surface water | place: USA:Blue River Watershed | collected 2017-08-17
AAGTCATCATCGTCGGCAACCTGGGTGCCGACCCCGAAACCCGTTACCTGCCTTCGGGCGATGCCGTGACCAGCATCCGTGTGGCCACCACCGACCGCTACAAGGACAAGCAGTCCGGCGAAATGCGTGAAGCCACCGAATGGCACAGCATCAGCTTCTTCGGCAAATTGGCTGAAATCGCCGGCCAGTACCTCAAGAAGGGCAGCCAGGTTTACGTGGAAGGCAGCCTGCGCACCCGCAAGTACACCGACAAGAACGGTGTTGAAAAATACGCCACCGACATCCGTGCCGACACCATGCAGATGCTCGGTTCGCGTCAGGGCATGGGCGGTGAGGGCGGTGGCGGCGCAGGCGGTGGCGGCTACAGCCGTCCGGCTGCCCCGGCGCAGCGCCCGGCACCGGCTGCGGCGGCTGGGGGCAAGCCCGCATCGTCCAGCGGGTTTGACGACATCGACGACGACATCCCCTTCTGATCGACATGCTTTGAAGGGACGGCCCCCGGAAGGCCGGCGGTGCGGGCGGCCGCCCGGTTCCGGCCATGGCGCTGGAGGTGGTCGACGCCGTGCCCCGCAAGCCCCACAATGGGGCCATGAACGAAATCGAGTCCCGCTTCCTGCCGCAGGATGACGCCTTGCGGCGCGAGCTGCACGACGAAGTCCATGCCCGCCCATCGGCGCGCGTGCGCCTGCCGGCCCTCATCACCTATGTGGCGGTGCTCAACGCGGGCGTGCGCCGCGAGACCGAGTGCGCGCTGCTGCAGCGCTTGCCAGGCCATGGCGACCTGAGGGCGCAGCAGTTGCAGGGCAACTTCCTGCGGCTGCGCTGCGACGGTTTCACCGTCAAATGGGAGCGGCACACCGAATTCACCCGTTATTCCATCGTGCAGCCCTTGCCGGCCCACGCCCGCTGGGGTGCCCGACTGCCCGAGCTGGCCAGCCATGTGGCCACCGGCACCGACTGGCTGCGCGCCATCCCGGGCCAGACGATCGCCGCCATCCAGCTGGTCATGCTGCCCGAGGGCATGGGCGAGCCGGACATGCTGGACAAGGCCCAGCAGTGGCTGGGCGAGGGCATGGTCATCGGGTCCCACATGGGCAACACGGTCCAGGGCGAGTCGCATTCCTGCCTGCTGACGCACTTTCGCATCGGCAGCGACGGCTTCGAACGCATGCTGGTGGTCACCGGGGGCGACACCCCCGAGGGCCGTGCCGGTCGCATCTCGCAGCGTGTGCTCGAGCTCGAGACCTACCGCCTGATGGCCCTGCGGGGCTTGCCCGTGGCCAAGCAGCTGTCGCCCGAGCTGGCGCAGGCCGAGGGCCGCCTGGCCGACATCGCTGCACGGCTGGAAGCCAAGAACGACAGCGACCAGGACCTGCTGGACGACCTGGTCGGCCTCGCGGCCCGTGTCGAGCGGGCCACGGCCGAACACGGTTACCGCTTTTCGGCCACGCGGGCCTACGACGCGGTGGTGCGCGAGCGCATCGCCGAACTGCGCGAGCGTCCCGTCTACGGGACGCAGACGGTGGGCGAGTTCATGCAGCGGCGCATGGGGCCCGCCATGGCCACCGTGGCGGCCACTGCGCAGCGTCTGGCGGCCCTGTCCGACCGGATCACCCGCGCCAGCGCGCTGCTGCGCACGCGGGTCGACATCGCGACCGAAACCCAGAACCAGCAGCTGCTGGAGAAGCTCACGCGCGGCCAGGCCCTGCAGCTGCGGCTGCAATCGACGGTGGAAGGCCTCTCCATCGCGGCCATCAGCTACTACGTGGTCAGCCTGGTGCTCTATGGCGCCAAGGCGCTGGGTCAGTTGGGGGTGCCCGTGCACCCCGAGACGGCGGCCGGTCTGTCGATTCCGCTGGTGCTCTGGGGGGTCTGGAAGGTCAGCCGACGCCTCCATGCGCGCATCCACGAGCGTCCGCTGGCCTGACGCCAATCTGCCTGCCTGCGTTCCATTCGCGTGATAACCCGCTCACGGCGGACGATCGCCTTGTGATAGCCTGAAGCACTGATTCGGTTCGATCACAAAGGAGTAACTGTGGACTTGAAGCTTCAGGACAAGACGGCATTGGTGACCGGTGCCAGCGTGGGGATCGGGCGGGGCATCGCCAAGGCCCTGGCCGCAGAAGGTGTGCGTGTGGCGGTGTCGGCACGGCGTGTCGACAAGCTCGAGGAACTGGCCGCCGAGATCGTGGCCGCTGGCGGTCACGCGCCCGTCATCATTTCGTCCGACCTGTACGAAGAAGACGCGGCCAGCAAGCTGGCAGCCGCGGCCATCGCCGGACTGGGGCATGTGGACATCCTGGTCAACAACGCGGGCGGGTCCCGCAGCTTCAAGGACCTGCACGTCAGCGAGGCGGCCTGGCAGGAAGCCATCACGCTCAATTTCCACCGTCCGCGCCAGGTGGCCGATGCCCTGATTGACCAGATGATGGCCCGCCACTGGGGACGCATCATCAACATCACCGGCAAGAGCGAACCCGAGCACACCAACGGCGCCTTTTGCGCCAAGGCCGGCCTGCACAGCTGGGCCAAGGGACTCTCGCGCATGGTCGGCAAGCACGGCATCACGGTCAACTGTGTGCCGCCGGGCCGCATCCACTCAGAGCAGATCTTCCGCAACTACACGCCCGAGTACCGGCAGTGGCAATGCGACAACGAGATTCCCGTGGGCCGTTATGGCGAGCCCGAGGACATGGCCAACCTGGTCACCTTCCTGGCCTCGCCCCTGGCAGGCTACATCACGGGTGCGGTGATTCCCGTGGACGGCGGTCTGCGCAAATACCAGTTCTGACGGCGTCGGGCCGGGCCGGTGCTCCGGCCTCCGCTCTTCAGTGGCCCGCGAGCAGTCGACGCTTGCGCAAGGCGGCATGCAGGTGTTCGTGGAACATCGCTGCCGCCGGGCGCAGCGTGCTGCCCTGCTTGCGCAGCAGGCCCAGGCTGCGCGAGATGGTGGGCTTGCGCAGCGGCAAACCCACCACCGAGGGGTGATTGGCCGGCAGGGCGGTTCGTGGCACGGCGGCCATCCCGAGACCGGCTTCGACCATGCCCAGCAGGGTGCCGATGTGGCTGACCTCGAATGCAAAGTTCGGATTGAGTCCGACCTTGCTCATCACATCGTCGAGCAGTTGCCGGTTGCCGCTGCTGCGGGCCACCGAGATCAGCCGTTCCGATTCGATTTGTGACCAGGTCAGGGCGGCCCGCCCGGCCAGGGGGTGGTCGCGCCGCATGGCCACCACAAATGGATCGTCATGGATGCCCTCGAAGGCGATTTCGGGCATCAGCGTGTTCATGAAGCCGATGCCGAAGTCGGACTCGCCTGCCAGCACGCTTTGCAGGGTCTGGTTCATCGATTCGTCGATCACCCGGATGCGGATCGACGGGTACTTGGCTGAAAAGCTGCTGATCACCTGCGGCAGGAAGTAGATCGCTGCCGAGGGGACGCAAGCGACGGTGACCCGACCGCTGCGCGTGGTCGCGATGTCCGAGATGCCGAGGATGGCCGACTCCAGGTCGTCGATGGCGGCCCTGGCCCGTTCCAGAAAGACCCGGCCCAGGCTGGTCAGCTCGACCTCCCGGGTGGTCCGGTTGAACAGCCTGGCACCGATGATGGATTCGAGTTTCTCGATGCGCCGGCTCAGGGCAGGGGGCGAGAGGTGGATGTGTTCTGCCGCCGCACGGAAGCTGCCGCGCTCGGCCACCGCGATGAAGGCCTGCAATTGCTGAAGATCGAAATTGATGCGTTTCATGCACCAATGATATTAAAAGTTGCACTTCAACAAAACCCGCACTTGCTGCACCATCCGCATCCTTTGTTGCACGGGCCTGCCCAGGCCGCCGGAAAAAGGAAATGCCGAACATGAAACCACTCCTCAAACATTGCGCCGCCCTGCTGCTGGCGCTGGCCTCTGCATGCGGCCATGCCCAGACCGACAAGCCCCTCACCATCGTGGTCCCCACGGCTGCCGGCGGCGGCAACGACGCGATGGCCCGCACCGTCGGGCAAAAGCTGGGCGTGCTGCTGGGCCGCCCGGTGATCATCGAAAACAGGGCCGGGGCCAACGGGGCCCTCGCGGCCGAATACGTGGCCAAGGCAACCCCCGACGGCAACATCCTGATGTTCGGTTACATCGCCACCCATGCGATGAACCCCGCCCTGCAGAAGCTGCGCTATGACCCGGTCAAGGATTTCGAACCGGTGGGCCTGGTCGGCTACTCGCCCACGCTCATGGTGGTCAACCCGGCCCTCAGGGCCCGCGATGTCAAGGACCTGGTGCGCATGCTCAGGGAGAAACCGGACGCCTACAGCGTGGCTTCTGCGGGCAACGGCACGGCACCGCATTTCGCGGCCGAGCTGTTCAAGATGGCCACGCAGACGGCCATGCTGCACGTGCCCTACAAAGGCTCGGCACCGGCGATCAATGACACGATCGGCGGGCAGACCCATGTGATGTTCCCGAGCCTCTTCACCGGCGCACCCTTCGTCAAGGCCGGCCGCCTGCAGGGCCTGGCGATTGCCGGGGCGCGCCGCTCCCCCCTGCTGCCCGATGTACCCACGCTCAAGGAGCAGGGCATCGAAGGGGTGGAGGTGGACCAGTGGTACGGCATTTTCGCGCCGGCCCGCACGCCCAAAGACCAGATCACCCGCCTGAACCAGGCGCTCAACAAGGTGCTGCAGGACAAGGACGTCATCCAGCGCATCGAAGGGCACGGTGCCGATGTGGAGACCAGCACGCCCGAGCAACTGGGCGAGATGGTGCGCAAGGACCTGGCCAAATGGCGCCAGGTGGTGGTCAAGGCCAAGCTGCAGGCCGACTGATGGCCAGGATCGAGCGCACCATTCCCTGCGTGCTGATGCGCGCCGGCACCTCTCGCGGCCCGTTCTTCCTCAAGGACTGGCTGCCCGAGGACCCTGCGGCCCGTGACCAGGCCCTGATCGGCGCGATCGGCGCGTCCGATCCCCTGCAGCTCGATGGGCTGGGCGGCAACAGCACCCTCAACAGCAAGGTGGCCATCGTCTCGCGCTCGACCCTGCCCGATTGCGATCTGGATTACCTTTTTGCCCAGGTCGGTGTGGGGCACCAGTCGGTCGATACCCGCCCCAACTGCGGCAACATGCTCTCGGGTGTGGCGCCGTTTGCCATCGAGCAGGGCCTGATCGAGGCGCAGGACGGCACCACCACGGTGCGCATCCACAACGTCAACACCGGGGCCAAGATCGAGGCCACCGTGCAGACACCGGGCGGCCGGGTCTGCTACGAAGGCCAGGCACGCATCGACGGGGTGGCCGGCACAGCCGCCCCGATCCTGCTGAATTTTCTGGACGCCTGGGGTGCCGTCACGGGCCATCTGTTTCCGACGGGCCAGCGCACCGAAAGCATCGACGGGGTGGCCGTCACCTGCATCGATGCGGCCATGCCGCTGATGGTGGTGCGTGCCGCCGATCTGGGCCTGACGGGTCGGGAGCGTCCGGCCGAGCTCGATGCGAATGCCGCCCTGCTCGAGAAGATCGAGGCCATGCGCCTGGAAGCAGGTCGGCGCATGGGCCTGGGCGATGTCTCGGGCAGCGTGGTGCCCAAGCCGGTCATCGTGAGCCCCGGCGACACCCCCGAGAGCATCGTCTCGCGTTACTTCACCCCGCACCGCTGCCATGCCTCGCATGCAGTGACCGGGGCGATCGGTGTGAGCACCGCCTTTGCGCTGCCGGGGACGGTGGCGTCCGGCGTGGCGCGGGCCGGCGGGCGTCACCTGCTGTCTGTGGTGCATCCGCAAGGCCAGATCGACATCGATGTGGAGGTGGTCGGCGAGGGCGACGGTGCGGTGGTGCAGAAGGCCGCACTGGTGCGCACGGCCCGCAAGATCATGCAGGGTGAGCTGCATCTGCCCGATTACGTGTTCCCGCCCGACCAGGTGGACCCGCGCGCAGACGAATTTCCCTGTGAACCGATCACGGTCATCGTGCCCACCAGCGCTGGCGGCGGTAACGACACGATGGCCCGCGTGCTGTCTCGCAAACTCGGCCCGCAGCTGGGGCAGACGATCGCCGTCGACAACCGCGCAGGCGCCAACGGCAGTGTGGCCGCCGAGTACGTCAGGGCCGCGCGCCCGGACGGGCACACCCTGATGTTCGGCTACATCGCCACGCACGGCATCAACCCGGTCATGCAGCAGGTCCGTTACGACCCGGTGGCGGACTTTGCACCGGTTGGTCTGGTCGGTCATTCGCCCAGCGTGCTGGTGGTGCGTGCGGGGCAGGGCCTGCGCAGTGCCAGCGACCTGCTCGGGCAGCTGCGGGATCGGCCGCAGGCCATGAACTACGCTTCGGCGGGCGAGGGCACCGTGCCGCATCTGGCGGCAGAAATCCTGCTGGCGCAACATGGCTTCGTGGCAGAAGGCATGACGCATGCCGGTGCCGCGCCGGCCCTCAATGCCCTGGTGCGCGGACAGGCGCAGTGGATGGTGCCCAGCCTGTTCAGCGCCCTGCCTTACCTCAAGACCGGCAAGCTGGTGGCACTGGCCGTGGCCGGCCAGCAGAGGCTGCCGTCCTGGCCGCAGCTGCCAACGTTCAGCGAACTTGGGCTGCAGGCGCTCGATCTGACCCAGTGGTATGGACTGTTCGCGCCGGTCGGCACACCCCCCGCCGTGCTGGCCAGCCTGAATGCGGCACTCAACCAGGTGCTGGCTGATCCGGAAACCGCCGAGCGGCTGCTGGCCGATGGCGTGCAGGTGCAGACAAGCACCCCGCAGCAGCTGGGCCGGCATGTGCAGGCCGAGCTGGCGCACTGGCGGCGGGTCCTCGAAGGCCTGCGCTTTGCCGAGCCTCTCGACCTGGCGGCCTGACCGGCTGCCTGCGGCCAGGGCGAGCGCGCCTCGACAGTGCGGGGGTTTTCGGGCAACAATCACCGCCTTTTGGGCAACACCCGCGCATGAAGATCGATTTCGACGGCCTGCAGGCATTCGTCACGGTGGCGGAACTAGGGGCCTTCAACAAGGCCGCCGACAAGCTCCACCTGACCCAGGCGGCCCTGACCCGTCGCATCCAGAAGCTCGAGCACTACCTGGGCCTCAAGCTGATCGATCGCACCACCCGCCAGATGGCCCTCACGCCCGTCGGTCGTGATCTGCTGCCCAAGGCCCGTGCGCTGGTGCAGGACATGGCCAGCACCTTCAGCCAGCTCAGGGACACTTCGAGAACCGGCAAGGGCCACTTCACCCTGGCCTGTGTGCCCACACTCGCAACCTCCGTGCTGCCCGTGCTGATCCGGCAATACCGTGACCAGTTTCCCGGCAACCGCATCCGCCTGGTCGACGCCAGTGCCCTGGAAATCCGGGAGGCGGTGCTCGGCCACCAGGCCGAACTGGGCGTGACGGTTCAGGGGGTCCGGCATGCCGAGCTGGAAGAAACGGTGCTGTTTGAAGACCCCCTCATGTTCTATTGCCGCAGCACGCATCCCTTGAGCCAGAGGGCTTCGCTGACCTGGTCGGACATGAACCTCGACGACCTGATCGTGGTCAGCAGTTTCACCGGGACGCGCATCGTGATGAATTACCAGCTGGCCAAGAAAGGCATCGAGCTGCAGGGGCAGTACGAGGTGCAGCACCATGCCACCGCGCTCAACCTGGTGGCGGCGGGGGTGGGCTGCGCCATCATGCCGGCCACCACTTGCGGCGATGGGGACCGGCCCGGGGTGTTGCGCATCCCGCTCAAGTCGCCGGTCGTTCGCCGAAAGATCGTGCTGGTGCGCCGCAAGGGGACCACGCTGTCGCCGGCAGCGCAGGCCTTCAGCGACATCGTCCTGCGCATGGCCAGGGCCGGCATCCGCCCCTGAGCCCTCGGACGCCGGCCGCTGGCGGCGGCTGCGGCATTATTTCGATAAACGAGATAATGATGAATATTTTTTCATTTGTCGTGATGAGCGCCGTCGACCATACTTCGCCTTCGACGGGAGGAAATCTGACGTGAGCACGGATGTTTTGGTGATTGGCGGCGGCAATGCCGCCCTTTGCGCAGCACTGATGGCGCGCGAAGCGGGGGCCAGCGTGCATGTGCTGGAAGCCGCGCCGCGCGAATGGCGCGGTGGCAATTCCAGCCACACCCGCAACCTGCGTTGCATGCACGATGCACCGCAGGACGTGCTGGTGGAGGCTTACCCCGAGGAAGAGTTCTGGCAGGACCTGCTCAAGGTCACGGGGGGGCAGACCGACGAGGCCCTGGCGCGGCTGGTGATCCGCCATTCGGCCAGCTGCCGCCCCTGGATGACCCGCCATGGGGTGCGTTTCCAGCCTTCGCTGTCGGGCGCATTGCACACGGCCCGCACCAACGCCTTCTTCATGGGCGGCGGCAAGGCCCTGATCAATGCCTATTACCGCAGCGCCGAACGGCTGGGCGTGCGGATCGATTACGACGCCGAGGTGGACGAGCTCGAGCTCGACGAAGGCCGTTTTGTGGCGGCCTGGGTGAAGCACAAGCAGCCCGATGGCCAGGTGCGGCGCGAGCGCATCGAGGCGCGCAGCTGCGTCCTGGCCGCTGGCGGCTTCGAGTCCAACCGCGAGTGGCTGCGTCAAGCATGGGGGCAGAACGAGCGCGGCGAGTACCCTGCCGACCAGTTTCTGATTCGTGGCACGCGCTTCAACCAGGGCACCCTGCTGCGCTTCATGATGGACCAGGGCGCCGACATGATCGGCGACCCGACACAGGCCCACATGGTGGCCATCGACGCCCGCGCGCCCCTTTATGACGGCGGCATCTGCACCCGCATCGATTGCGTGTCCCTGGGCGTGGTGGTCAACCGCGAGGCCCGCCGTTTCTACGACGAGGGCGAGGATTTCTGGCCCAAGCGCTACGCGATATGGGGCCGGCTGGTGGCCCAGCAGCCGGGGCAGGTGGCGTATTCCATCATCGATGCCAAGGCCATTGGCCGCTTCATGCCGCCGGTGTTCGAGGGCACCCAGGCGCAGACGCTGCCCGAGCTGGCCCGCAAGCTGGGGCTGGACGAGGCGGTCTTCATGCAGACCCTGAACGACTACAACTCGGCCTGCCGCGAAGGCACTTTTGACCACACCGTGCTCGACGACTGCCACACCGAGGGCGTCACACCGGCCAAGACCCACTGGGCGCGCCCGATCGACACGGCGCCGTTTTATGCCTATGCCGTGCGGCCGGGCGTGACCTTCACCTACCTGGGGCTCAAGACGGATGCCACGGCGGCCGTGCATTTTGGAGGTCGCCCCAGCCCCAACCTTTTCGTGGCGGGCGAGATGATGGCTGGCAATGTGCTGGGCAAGGGCTACACCGCCGGGGTCGGCATGACCATCGGCACGGCCTTTGGCCGCATTGCGGGCACCTCGGCGGCCCGCGCCGTGGGTGCACCGGGCGCTTCCATGGGAGAAAAAGCATGAACACCCTGACCACATTGACGCAAGAGGCGCGCGCCCTGGCGCGCGGCGAGATGGGTGCGGCCGAATCCGAAGTGGCCCGGCAGCTCACGATCTGCAACGGCTGCCGCTATTGCGAGGGCTTCTGTGCGGTGTTTCCGGCCATGACCCGCCGCCTGTCCTTTGGACCGGCCGACATCCACTACATGGCCAACCTTTGCCACAACTGTGGGGCCTGTCTGCATGCCTGCCAGTACGCGCCGCCGCACGAGTTCGCCATCAACATCCCGCGTGCGATGGCCCAGGTGCGCGGCAAGACCTATGCCGATTACGCCTGGCCTGCACCTTTGGGCAAGCTTTACCAGCGCAACGGCCTGACCCTGTCGCTGGCCCTTGCCGCAGCGCTGGCCCTGTTCATCGCCCTGGCCGCTCAGGCACCGAGCGGGGCTGCCAGCTTCTACGCCATCTTTCCGCACAACTTCCTGGTGAGTCTGTTCGCGCCGGTCTTTCTGTTTGCGGTGCTGGCCCTGGCCCTGGGGGTGCAGCGCTTCTGGCGCGACATCGGGCCGGCCACCACCGGTGCCCCGGTCACTCCGCCAGCGGCTGCAGAAGCCACACACGATGTGCTGCGTCTGAAGTACCTCGACGGCGGGCATGGCGAGGGCTGCAACAACGAAGACGATGCCTTCACCCACAGCCGCCGCCGTGCCCACCACCTCACCTTCTACGGATTCATGCTGTGCTTTGCCGCCACCAGCGTGGCCACGGTCTACCACTATGTGTTCGGCTGGCAGGCGCCTTATGACCTGCCCAGCCTGCCCAAGCTGCTGGGGGCCGTGGGTGGCGTGATGCTGTGTGCCGGCACGCTGGGCCTGTTCAGACTCAAGCTGCGTCGCCACCCGCTGCACGGCGACCCGGCGCAGAAGTCCATGGACTATGGTTTCATTGCCCTGTTGTTCCTCAGCGGCTCCACCGGCCTGCTGCTGTGGGGCCTGCGCGGTCACGCCTGGATGCCCTGGGCCCTGTCGATCCATCTGGGCTGCGTGATGGCGCTGTTCGCGACCCTGCCTTACAACAAGTTCGCCCACGGCATTTACCGCAGCGCGGCACTGCTGCGTTTTGCGGTGGAAAAGCGCCAGCCCAACCGGCTGGGTCTGGGCGGGGACTGAGCGCTTTCAGTCCTGTGCCACGGCGGCGTCGATGACGCCGCCGCCCAGGCACACTTCGCCGTCATAAAGAACAGCACTTTGTCCGGGCGTGACGGCCCACTGCGCTTCGCGGAAGTCCAGGCCGAAAGCCGGTGTGGTGTGTCCGTCGGCGCCCGCCCTCAGCGTGCAGGGCGCGTCTGCCTGCCGGTAGCGGGTCTTGGCCGCGTACACCCCTGGGGCAGGCGGCACACCGGCGCACCAGCTCGCGTCATCGGCCTGCAGGCCTTGCGAGAGCAGCCAGGGGTGGTCGTGCCCTTGCACCACCCAGAGGGTGTTCCTGTCGATGTCCTTGCGGGCCACGAACCAGGGCTGGTGTTCGCCCTGTCCCTTTTGCGCCCCCCTGGCCTTGATGCCGCCGATGCCCAAGCCCTGACGCTGTCCAAGCGTGTAGAAGGACAGGCCCACATGCCTGCCGATGGTTCGGCCTGTCGGGTCCTTGATCGGCCCGGGCTCCTTGCGGATGTAACGGTTAAGGAATTCGCGGAAAGGCCGCTCACCGATGAAGCAGATGCCGGTCGAATCCTTCTTCCTGGCATTGGGCAGGCCGATCTCCTGGGCGATGCGGCGCACCTCGGTTTTGTGCAGTTCGCCAACCGGGAACAGCGTTTTGGCCAGCTGTGCCTGGTTGAGCCGGTGCAGAAAGTAGCTCTGGTCCTTGGTCGGGTCCAGGCCCTTGAGCAGTTCGTGGCGGCCGGTGGCTTCGTTCAGGCGGACCCTGGCGTAGTGTCCCGTGGCGATCTTGTCGGCACCCACGCGCATCGCGTGGTCGAGGAAGGACTTGAACTTGATCTCGGCGTTGCACAGGATGTCGGGGTTGGGTGTGCGCCCGGCCTGGTATTCACGCAGGAATTCGGCAAACACCCGGTCCTTGTACTCTGCGGCGAAATTGACGTGCTCGATCTCGATGCCGATCACATCGGCCACCGCAGCGGCATCCACGAAGTCGATGTTGGACGAACAGTATTCGCTGTCGTCATCGTCTTCCCAGTTCTTCATGAAGATGCCGACGACCTCATGGCCCTGCTGCTTGAGCAGCCAGGCACTCACGGCGGAATCGACGCCGCCGGACAGGCCGACGAC
>JACCDV011152991.1_pt1 | contig 11658 bp, 13 predicted proteins | sample 7446131 | NCBI WGS metagenome assembly JACCDV01 (sample SAMN15323448, study PRJNA562643) | freshwater metagenome | isolation source: river surface water | place: USA:Blue River Watershed | collected 2017-08-17
GGGCGTGCCTTCCGTCGCGTGCCTTACACGCTGGTCCTGCCCATCGCGTTGAACTGGGAGAGCAACAGTACACGGCTCACACGGTCATTTTCGTTCTCAATCAACAACTTCGACTTCGAGGCGCATTGCATCTACTGGACAGTGGGCGCGACTCATGCGCCTCTCTCGACCATCACGGGAGTTGCGGGCGGGATCGCGAAGTTTGTGTTGAAGGACTATGCACAGAACGGGCTCATGCCGGTTCCCATGCGTATTGAGTATCTCAACGAGCCCATCCCGTTCGGGCAGTCGCCCACGACTTCCCAGGCGTACAGATTCAAGTCCGGCGCGATTCAGCCTGTCCTGCTCTATCCGAAAGACAGCACACTGACGGTTGATATCGAGAGCCTGCTCCCTGCGGCCTCCGGACTCAGCTACGTCCTGAACCTGAACATCATCGGAATGCAAAGGATTCCCTGCTAGCCATGAGACACGAACAGCAAGACGTTTTTGGAATCCCCAACGATCCGGAGTTCTCGAAGATTCCGGATTGCTTCTTTGAAGACTTTCGCACGCGGCCTCTGTGCCTCACGTACGTTCCCATGGCCATCGGGACTGAAGAGATGATGGCCGTACGCGGAGCGATGGGAGACCGGCGGCCGAGACTGTATCAGGTTCCCACCGATCCGACACAAACAATCGCGATCAACTCGAACTTCATGGAGAACGTCTCGATGATCCCAGGCACGGTCATCTGGGGCATTCAGTCCGTTGTCAGCGAACTCGACGAGAGCAGCGGGAACAACTACATCCGCAACTATAGGCTCCGGATTACGGACATGAGTACGGGCGTACAGTTGTGCAGTGAGTTCCTCACGGTAGCGCCATTCGCAAATTCCACGTACGGCAGTCACTCCGACAATGAAGGTTTGCCTCATATCCTGCCGACGCCAATCATGGTGCTTGACCCTGGGGAAATTTTGGTTGAGATCGGGACGCGACTGGGGGCGGCGGGCAGCGTGAACTTCCAAGTCCTGCTGTTCTGCAGTGAACCTGTTCTGCCGTGCGACGTGCGGCGGGCTCCTGTTCATCCGTCGCGTAGAGGAGGCCGGTAATGAGTGCGCAGCAGTATTCCAACTGGTGTATGCCGATTGAGGACTCGCGGGCCGTGGTGCAGCCGCAGTCGGCTCCAAATCCCAACGCCTCGGCGGGCTCGACAATGGGCGCTCCTGCCCTTCCGGTCTATCCGGATGGCTTCTGGCATGGGGACGAGTTCCCGAACGCTCCTGCGGGCTCGCTTGCGGGCTCCTGGGAAGGGCAGGGACAGCCGAGAATCAATCATTGGGGGCAGCCGACATGGCCTGCGCAAGGCTCGCAGAATAGCCCTGCCTCTGCTGCATACTTCCACAACCAGATGCTCTCGGCACGTCCGGCCTACCAGAACGCCTCTCCGGCCTATGGCGGGGACGCCTCGGGCAATTATGGAGGCGGGGGAGGCTACTACGGCCGTGGCGGAGACCTGAATTTCATTGATCCTCATACAGGACACGCGGGACAGGTCTCACGCATGAGCCTGCCGTTCAGCCTGCGCAATCCCTGCGGGCCGCCCTTCGTCGGAGTGCCTCTCAATCCGAACGCGTCGGCCTACCTCACCAAGCGGGAAGGGGACCTGCAGCAGTTGGTTGAGGACTGCGTGTTTGCCCAGTGGCGCAAGAAGTTCGTTGTCGAACCTATGAAGGCCATGCCGCGCAACGGGCGAGTCTTCCAGGAGATGTTCTCGATTGCGCTCTCGTCGGTCACCACGCCCTACAACGGAGCGAACAACCTAGTGGGCGAGTTCCGCGTGCCTCACGGCATGGACGGGAATCTGAACCGCGTCGTCTTCGACTTGCCTTCCTGCTCGAACGTAAATCCAGGCGCGAGTCAGTTCTTCTTCCGCGTTGCTCTCAACTCAACGCTGGTGCGGAATCTGGAAGGTGTTCACTTCCTGTACGGCAGCCTGACCAACTCGCCATTCATCATTCCAGGATACGGAATCAAGCTGGTCAGTGGTCAGTACGTGCGTGTGTATTTCTCGGTGCCGAATGGCTCTCCTCTGTCGGGTGCGTCAGGGCGTATCACGGCCGGATTGTTTGGCTACTTTTGGCCTCGGAGCTAGACGACTATGGCGATTCAACTTGCAGGCGGTGTGAACCGCAACGATGTCTATCCAGGGATCACGACTTATCCCGATCTCCTCGACGCGATCAACGACACACTCGTGGCGGCCGGGTGGACCTCGACTTCTCTGGCGGCCTTCAATCGGATTCAGTACACGGGGCAGCCGTCGAACAACAACACCATCATCATGAACGGCGTCACGTACACGTTCAGGAACGCCATCAACAACGCAACGCCAAACGAAGTTCACATTGGCGCTGACGCGGACGTGACGTGGCAGAACTTCGTGAACTGCGTGAATGCAGGCCCAGGGGGCGGGACTGCTTACAGTTCGGCAACGGCAGCGAATGCGACGTTCTCCGCGACGTACGAGAGTGCAGGGAATGTTAAGTTGACTGCCCTTGTTGCAGGGCCGGACGCGAACGGACTTGTGTTCCAGGACGGAACCGTCAACGCTGCCTTCCAGTACATCGGCAATGTGCTTCCGCTTGCGGCGTTTGGTGGCTATCTCTGGACATCGGCTGCGACTCCGTCAGGTATTAAAGTCCGTGTGTACGGATGGATTCGCGACTTTGACTCCGGAAACAATCCCATTCAGATCCGGTTCATTCTGGCAGACGAGTCAGGAGTGTTCATCAATCCGGCAGGCTATCTGACGGGCAGCCTTGCTACAGGGCCGTCAGACAAAGGCCTGGGCGCAAGACTGGGAACCACGGCAACGCCTCCGTCTTCCACATGGCGCGTTATTGCGGACAGGTATCAGTTCTTTGCGTTCGCGGATACGATCTACACGGGGGGCGGAATCTTCGTCGCTGCAGGCGTCCCGTGGATTCCCACGTTCCTCTATCCCAAGGCCGTAGGAGGCGCGACGAATGCCTCGCCTGTCGTCATCACAACGACGACTGCGCACGGATACACAACGGGCGACGTTGTGTCGGTCTCGGGAGTAAACGGCAATGGAGGCGCGAATGGCAACTACTCCATTACGGTTCTAACTTCCACCACGTTCTCTCTGGACGGCTCCACGGGGACCGGCGCATACACGTCCGGCGGGTATGTGGCAAAGGTCAATCAGGAAATCTCCAACATTGGATGGATGGCCAATGCGTTCACGGGCGCTACGTGGCTTTACAGCCAGACCACGCCTGCGGACTATGCGGCCGGACTGCTGAACGGCTCGACGACAGACGCAGGCGGATCGTACGGGACGGGAACGCCTTCGCTGGTCGTTGCTAACGACGTGCGGGCAGGCGAGACCGGCAACGCTCAGTTGTGGTACTCGGGCGACGTGTTGTCCTGCGAGCCGGTCCTGTCGATGGGCGTCAGCAACGCAGGCACGTCTTATCTCGTCGGCCAATTCTGGGATGCCTTCTTCCACGAGAAGGCCGAACTCGGCGGGACGACAGGAACCTTCGACGGCAAGAACTGGTACGTCCTAACCAACAACTTTTCGGGGGACGGCAGCAACAAACAGGGGGCGCTAGTCCTCCTCGTGCCGTAAGTGATCATGGCAACATTCAATGCGAACTGGATTGTATCTTCGGAGAACGGATGGGGAGATTGGGTAGACTTCAATCCATCCACATTCTCAGGAACCATCGGAAGCCCCACTCGGGGCTTCTCGTTTATTGTAGGCGGGCAAGTTTTTGGTCAGTTCATCGGCAACTGGGCGAGCACGACATGCTTCGCGCCTGTTGAACCGACGCCTCCCGATCCGGTAGTGTCGTCGGAGATCAGCCTCACGGCCGGTGGCAGTCTCATGGCCTGCAGCCTGCGGACGACGCCTTGTGTGCAGCCGAGAAGAGAGAATAGCGACTGGCAATGGCCTACGCTTGTGTGCGAGTCGATCAACGCGGCCGTCAACGCGGCCGAGAAAGGCCTGCGAGGGCTTGAAGGTGGATTCGCGGGAGGGATGGCCGGACTTAATCAGAAACAACTCACACGCGTCATGGAAGACGCAGCCAAACGGCATGGCCTGAAGAACGGGACTGCTAGAGCGTTCATCGACATTGCTGTAACTCCGTGGCCTCAAGCGAAGGATAGACTGGGGCTCTCGCGGATTCCTGAAGAAGTAATCGAAGAGTACGGGTTCACGCGCGAGGATGCGCTCGATCCGTACGTCAACGCTGATATCGGGGCAGACCGATTCAGTCGTCTGCTGTCGCGGTACGGCGGGAACGTCTCTGCAGCATTGCGGGCGTACTAAATTGAATCTCCTCACACTCCGGAAACTCCTATCCATGAAACCAATTCTGACCCTCGAAAACGCGATCCGCGCGGGCATCCTGCTCGTTAGTGCGGGTGGAACCTGGGCCTTAATGCGAAACGATATCGACAGGCTTAATGTGCGGGTGGCCGCCATTGAGATGCAGCAGAGCATAGTGCTTGATCGGCTGGCGCGGATCGAGACCAATACAGAAAACACAAAAGAGCAACTTCGGAATCTGCGCGAGGATCTGCGCACGGAGTTGCGGAGAAAGTAATCATGAAAACACGCCTCACACTTTTACTCGCCTTCTTGGCCTTCTTCCTGCTGTTCCTGCCGGTGTTCTGTCTGCAGGCTCAGCCGCAGCCACAAACACTCAGTCTCTACACGCCTGCGCCGTCTGCCGTCACGCAGGCCAATGGAACGTATACCGGACAGGTCTTCAGCGGGACTCTGCCGATTTATTACTGGGTGGTGGCGCGGTATCCGAGTGGAACTGCTGCGCCCTTCGGACCTATCAGCGTGCCGAATACTCCAGGCGTGCAGAACCTCAACGCACAGAGGTTTGTCACTGTGACCTGGGCGCAGGTCTCAGGGGCGACGAGTTACGACGTGATCCGGAGCACGACGCCCAGCTATCCCGCGCCTTGCAATGATTGCGCCATCAGCCTTGCGAACACTGGGGCTTCTTTTGTTGACAACTCTCCAAGCCCAGGCGGGGCTTATCCTCCCGCAGGCGTACCGAATGTGGCGGCCTCAAACGCGACGATGCGCATTGAGAATATTGCGCAGGCAAATCCGTTTATCAATGTGACCTTGAACGGCTCGAATTTTCAGATGGCTCTGGTGACGCCTGGGGCGAGCCTCATTAGTGCGCAGTCCCCACAAGCCGGTGATTGCGTCGAGTTCCTCAACGCGACGACGATTACAACGAGCGGGGCTCCGTGCGTATCGGGCGGCCTGCCTGACCCTGGGAGCAGCGGTATGGTGGCGCGGACGGCATTGAACACAACTGCCGCGCGATCCATCACAGGAACAACGAATCAGGTCAACGTGACTAACGGGAATGGAGTCACGGGAGATCCGGTAGTCTCGATTGCAAACAATCCCGTGTTGCCTGGAACGCCTTCGACGGGATCAGGGAATATCTCTGCGAACGCGAGCACGGCATCCGCGCTTGCCGCGAACCCGGCAGACTGCGCAGCGAATAACTTCGCCAATGCTATCGGAGCTAATGGGGATCTTGGCTGCGCTCAGGTGACGACGAACAGCGTGGCCGGTGCCAACAAACGAGGGAACGGGACGCAGTTCCAAATCACGACGGGATCGGTGACCACGGACAACTGCGCGAAGTTCGACGCGAATGGGAATATCGTCGATGCGGGCGCGGCCTGCTCTGCCGGTGGGACTACTTACACATGGCCGTATCAGACCATCAGCGGTGTTGATTACGTGGCGGGATCGTTTCCCGTGACACGGCCGGTGCCTGCCAACTGGACAAGCGTGAACCTGGGAACGAGCGTGCGGACGAATGCCGCGTCCGGCGCAATCACGCTGCTTGGGCAGGCGGATGCGCAATGGCACATGGTCTGCACGCCCCTGCCTGCTGTTCCCTACACGATTCGACTGGCGTTGCTTCTGACGCCTTCGATTGTAGAGAGCAACTTGCGAGCCGCGATCCTCTGGCGTAATTCAGGTTCGGGAACGCTTGAGGCTATCTCTGCTCGCAGCGGTGGAGGATCGGTAATCGAGTGGACGGACTGGACTAGTGTGAGTTCGCTTGCAGCTACCAACACGTCAAATACGTTTTACTCGACGCCTCCTGTCTTCTACATCCAACTGCAGGACGACAATACCAATCGCATCATCCGACTCTGGGACGGAACGAAGGCGTACAATCCATTTACAGGTACGAATTGGCAAGAACCAAGAACCACGTTCCTGACGCCGGATCAGGTCTGCTTTGGCGTCTTTTCTGACAACGGCAACTTCGCGCCCTATGCCACGCTCGTAGGGTACTCGCCCAACTAAACCAAACCAACCAAGCCTGAAGGGAGCAATCAAATGCAACTGGTACAGAAACTCATCAACGACGGTGCGGAATCGCTGCAGCCGTCCGACATCGACAAGGTTCGGATCTTCCTGTCCGCGCCCAATCCGGAATACAACGTGACGGCAGAGGCGGCAGAGGAGTTCGTCGGCAGTCTCAAAGAGATTCCCTACTTCCGTGATGGCCTGGGCATGTTTGTTCTGCCTGGGACATACGACGGGACGTTCAACGTTGACACTGCTTACGAGCTTGGCCTGCTGCTCGAACGCGGGATCGGCTCGGACGTGCCGTTGCACATGTTCCTCTACTGGGGACCTCGCGCGAACAACCCGGTGAACCTGGGCCTCGTGATGCGCAACTTCCGGACCCTCGGATGGGACCTCGCACTCAAGCGTTTGCTGCTCGATGCGTTTGGCGACGGTCGTGAGCCGGTCGTGATTCTGTCGCAGACGCCTTCCCTGCAGGACCTCGTGTCCGAATGGGTCTCGCAGGTCTTTGGCGACTACGCGGCTCCTCCGGTGGTTCCTGCCCTGGAGGCTCCGAACGTTCCGTCCGACAACGAGTAGAGAAGAGGGAAAGGGATATGGCTAGACTCACTCCTGAGCAGGTTTACCAGTACGCAAGGCAGGCGGGATTCCCTCCGGCAACTGCGCGGCAGATGGTCGCCATTGCCCAGCGTGAGTCTAGCCTCGATCCGCGAGTCATTGGGACGATAAACGCCGCGAAAGAGACCAGCTATGGTCTCTGGCAGATCAACCTAAAAGACCCTGGGATCAAGGCTCTCATGGAGCGGAACGGGATCACGGAAGCGAACATCCGCGATCCGCAAACCAATGCGCGGGCGGCCTTCCTCTTGTGGGGCGGGAATGACAGGAATCTCAACACGGCATGGTACATCGACAGGACAGGCAGCCAGTATGGCTATGCAGAGAAGTATCGGGACAACCTGAACAGACTGCCTCCGGCCGAGTTGTTAGAGGGACAGTATTCGGGGAATGTTGTTGCGAGGAATGCGGGCGGGAGTCAAGGCGGGACGAATGCGGGCTCGGCCGGGGCAGGTTCGGATAGGCCTGATTTTAGCATCGACGTTTGGGGCTCTGGGCCGGGGGAGGAAGTGGACTGGCAGAACCAGACGCCCTGGACGCAGCAGGACGAAGCGGATGCGAACCGCACTGCCATCTATCTTGTGCTCGCCTTCATTGCAGCAGCGGCCGCGATTGCGCTATCCTCGGACTAACTTTCTTGGATGACGCGGGCTCCTAGCGGTCCAAACCTCCCGCGATCCTCTCCAGGCCATACAACGTCGCCGGTCCCCAATACACGGGACCGGCGATTTTGTTTTTAGGCGGCCGTCTCCGGCGCGGCCTGCAGACGACGTAGCAGCCGTTGCACTGCCGGTGGGTGCCAAGCCTTCGCGCCCTTCGATGGTTGAATCCGGAGCCGGTTCAGTTCCCTCGCGATCCAGGCGTAGCCTTTGCCCTCGGCGTCCCAGGCGAGGACCTTCTCGACGGTCTCTGCGGGTGGGAGAGGCTGCGTGCGAGCCTTCCAGGCGGCCTGCAGGTTCCGGACGGGATCAGGAGGGCCAAGTCTGCGCCCTACAGCCTCCAGTTCTTTCTTCTTCTGCTCCAGGGCAGCAACGGTGCGTTGCGAGATCATCTCTCGCTCGTGCTCTGCTACGGCCGCCAGAATGTGAATCGTGAACTTGGATGCCTGCGGATTGTCACAGGCGACAAAGTCGATACCGGACTCCATCAGTCCGGAGATGAAGGCGACGTTGCGGGCAAGCCGGTCGAGGCGGGCGATGACGAGAGTAGCCTTGCGGCGTTTGCACTCTGCGAGGGCGGCCTGCAGTTGCGGCCGGTTCTCGTGCCTCTTGCCGGATTCGATCTCGCGGTACTCCGAAACGATTTGTCCTCCGCGTCCGGAGACGAACTTGGTGATGGCCTCACGCTGGGCGAGGATGCCCAGGGCCTCCAACTTGGCTGCGTCCTCGGCCGTCAGGACTTTGCCCTTCCTGTCTTTCTTCTCTTTGCTCAGCCGGTAGTAGGCGACGAACGCGGGCGTCAGGTCACTTTGCGGGTTCATTTTGGGCGTCGAGGGCAATCTTACCAATTCAAATACCCAATTGAAATAGTAAGATCGGGCATGACCTGTCGCCCACGGCAACTTGCCTTCGCCTTTCTCTTCGCCTTTCTCCGGCCGGACGCCTGCGCGGTCGCGGCCGACTTCTATCCCAGGTCCGGAACCGGCGCGGCCGTCGATGTCCGGATCGCGCCGACAGAGAGCAGCCGGGATCTCGTCATGATCGTCGGCCGGTATGTCCGGCCGGAGCAACTCAACGGGGCAGCAGCGGACTGCTACTTCGTCATGAGTCGCGAGTGGGCCTGGGTGGAGGGCGCGGACGGCCGGTGGGATTCGACGATGATCGGCGGGCGGCCTGCGAAGGGCCGGAAATGCGCCGTCTCTCTGCCGGAGCCGGACAGGCTGCGGATTGAGGGCCTAAGTGGTCCGGAAAAGTTCATTTTCTCCCTCGACAGGGGCGTTCCGCTTGCCGTACAGGCATGGCGTATTGTCGGCCGGTGGGAGATCACGCCAGAATGGCCGGAACTGACGCCTGCGCCTTTGCGTGCGGGCCTGCAGGGACCGGCAGGGCCTCCTGGGCCTTCCGGAGAAATCGGGCCTCCTGGGCCGTCTGGGCCGCAGGGCGTTCCAGGGCTCCCAGGGCCTCCAGGACCGGCCGGACCGTCCGGAGCCCCAGGGGCGGCAGGAGAACGTGGAGAGCAGGGCATTCCTGGGCCTGCCGGGGCTTCAGGACCGCAGGGACCTCCGGGACCAGCAGGACCGGCCGGAGAGGCCAAACTCGGCCGTCTGGTGGCCGTCAGGGCCTCTCTCGCCCCTGGGGTGGGCTCTTTTATCCTCCCAACGCCCTGCGCGGGCTCTACGGCGGGCCTTCTGGTCACGCGGAACGGGCTCCTGCAGACCGAGGGAGAGGATTACATCATCGAGGGCGGCCGGATCGTTCCTGGGCCGGTCTGGGCCTCGTCTCCGGACCTCGCAAATGATCTTGTGCAGGTAGTTTGTCTGGTGACGCAATGACGGAGCCAAAACAGGTAATGGAGGAGATGGGATGGCATCCTCTCTCCCTCGCTCGCATGGGATGCGCCGTTTGCTTCGGAGCAGGACAGGTGAGACGCAGGAAAGGCCTCCGCATCTGCGATTGCGTCTATCGCAGGGTAGGCCGGATATTGAGGTCTGACGACTGGGCGGATTACTTACGATACGTGAGGATTGAGCAGATGGGCGGGCCGAGAGCGATACAAATGGGAAGTAGCTGGGTGAGCACGACTGCGCGGGTGATGGGTGGAAATGGAAAGGGAGGGCGCAGGACCCTCCCCAAACCACACGCGGAGTAAAGACAGACTCAGGAGGACGGCTGGTCCTCCTCGGGCTCGTATTCGGCGTCTGCTGACTCATCGTCATCCTCGTATCCGACTTCCTCAAGAGCCCTCTCGGCATGCTCCTGCAGGCGTTTCCGGACGGCCGCAACGCGGTTGTAATCGAGGACAGGCTCGACGGCATCCGTCCGCGCTAGATAGTAGAGCGGTCCTGCGTCGATCACGTACAGAGGCTCGGTGCCGTCGAGAGGCTCATCAGGCTTGCGCGAGATGACCGCGTCGAGAGGTCCGAAGCATTCGCTTGCAAGGCTCCCGTCGAGGAACATTGCGACGATCTCGCCGTCTGACGGATGGCGATGATGATTTGCCCTGTACATCTTGGGCAACAGGCCGTCGAACTGCACAACAGTCCCAATGGGGATCGGGACATACTGCGCAAGAACGACTGCGCCCAGTTTCATGCTGTTCATCAGCATCGTCACAAGAGCCGGATCAATGCCGGTTCCCTTCTGGCACTGTCTCTGCCAGTCGGCAACAAATTCACGGAACTCGTCAGGGAGTATCGAGAACAACTGCTCGACGCGTTCCACGGTCATAACAGAGAGTTCTTTGCGGTTCATGCGTGCGACTCCGGAAGGGGATCAGAGATCCCGTAGATAGTCTTAATTTCGTCGTCTACCTGCGCCCTGACAGGCGAGTTGATGTCGGCATGGATATCGGCCTCGTCTATGAGGGCAAGCAGCAGCGTGTAGTACGTGATGACGTCCACAATGCGGCCTCGGATCGGCTCAGACGCATTGCGCCGACGCTCTCCAGGTGCCTGATTGCTGTAATGTGTGATGGCGTCCACATGCTTCATCAGGTAGACCATGCAGACCTGCTCAGGCGTCACGCCCAGCATTGCAGCGATCCGCTTGAAGTTGGCGAGCCTGTCGCCGTCTCCTCGCGTATACTCGACGCCCTTCTTTTGCTTCATGCCTGCGGCCTGCACAAACAGGCCGGATTGGAACTCGTCGAATGTCTCAAAGTCCATCGTCTTCGTTTCCTTTCGGTCTCATCTAGGGTTCTAAAAGCCGAAGGGCGTTGCGCTCTCCGACAAGCGCAACGCCCTAAATTCAGGACCGTAAGGAAACTGCCGACAGAGTCGAGAGTACCACGGTCCGGAACCGGCCTGCAATTAGGCCTTGGGCGTCAGGAAGTCCTCGGGCTTCATCGCGCCTCCCGCGACGTTCTCGATGAGGTCCAACGGGTGCGGGACTCCCGTGTTCGAGACGCTGTATTCCCCATTCGTCTTCCACTGGTGGCCGAGTTCGGGCTCGCCCTGCGGGGATGTCGGATGGATGAGGCCGGTGAACCGTTCCTCCTGGGTGCGGGGATCGGTAGTCGTCTGGTAGAGAGAGACCTGTCGGCCGTTCCGGGTCTGGAACCGGCCAATCTTGGCGGGCGTGAGTTTCATATGCTTTGTGTCCTTTCGGGGAGTTTGGTTGATAGGTTAAAGGCTAGCTGAAAAGCCCAGGCTTGATGACTGCGCTTTCGACGGCATCGAGGAGTTTGCGGAGTTCTTCCAGGCTGCGACTGATTTGATTCACCTGTAGGTCGAGAATGTCGGCCTCCGCTTCGAGTTGCTCGAACTTCGCCTGCGCGAGGTCGTGATAGATACCGCCTTCGGGCGCGACTGCAAGTTCGATACCTGCAACCTTCCGTTTGGCGGCCTGCACTTTGCGTATCAGGTCGCAGTTCTTCTCCATCTCGCTGATCTTGAACCGGAGGGCCTCCGGATCGGGCGCAGCCATCATCGGAGGAACGGGATTCATCGCGATTAGTTGACCTTCACTTTCTTCTTCACTTATAGTTCCTGCGCCAACTAC
>JACCDV010035969.1_pt1 | contig 11652 bp, 10 predicted proteins | sample 7446131 | NCBI WGS metagenome assembly JACCDV01 (sample SAMN15323448, study PRJNA562643) | freshwater metagenome | isolation source: river surface water | place: USA:Blue River Watershed | collected 2017-08-17
GGAAAATTAAAGATGATAAGTTTCTTTGCCAAAAAGGCGAGAGGCTTGATGGTGCGTTACATTATTGATACGAATGCCGAAACTATCGACGACCTAAAAGGATTCAATTACGAAGGGTATCAGTTTGATGCTAATTTATCGAAAGGGAATAATTTGGTTTTCACGAGGTAAGTTTTCAGAGTCACGATTTTAGATAGAAAATCAAAAATCGTTACTCTGAAATCAAAAATTTTAATGCATTGCTTCGGCAGGATCGATTTTATTTTTCCCTTTTTTGATTAATAAAATAATCGGGATGCAGCAAAGGAACAGAATTCCGAGATACATAAAAACATCCATATATGCCATAACGGTACTTTGTTTCATTACCGAATAATCAAGTACTTGATAGGCTTTGTTTAAAGCTTCGTTACTACTATATCCTTTGGACATAAAACCTCGTTGTAATAGCGTAATACGTTGTTGTACGTTAGTTTTAGTGGGGTCTAAGTGTGCTAATAAAGCTACTCGGTGTTCTTGACTGAATCTTGAAATATAAGTGGTAATAATGGCAATACCAAAAGATCCTCCCAACTGACGCATCATTCCTGTAAATGCCGCTCCTTCGCCAATGCTTTTTCCTTTCAAAGTCGAAAGCGATAGGGTAGTAATGGGTACAAATAGCAATCCTAAACCGATTCCTCTTAAGATTAAGGGCCAGAACAAATGTTCTACTCCTGTATCGGGTGTCATTCGGCTGTACATCATGAAGGTGAAGAAAAAGAATATCAAGAATCCAACACCTACCATATAGCCTTGCGGAATTCCTTTTTGAATCATTTTACCAATAATGGGCATCATGAATGCAGTGGTAATAGATCCCGGAATTAAGAGCAAACCTGCATCGGTTGCCGTCCAACCTAAAATGGCTTGGGTGTAGATTGGAATGATTAAGGTAGATCCGTACAAACCAAATCCGAGTATGAAACACATCACCACTCCAATTCGGAGGTTTCCATCTTTTAAAACACTCAGGTTAACAATAGGATGTTCGTAGATGAGCTCTCGCCAAACAAAGAATAATAGACCAAGAATAGATACAATACTTAAGATTAAAATAGTCGTATCATTAAACCAATCGTCTTGTTGACCGTGTTCCAGAACATATTGTAACGAACCGATAAAGGCACTCAGCAGAAAAATACCCCACCAATCGACTTGATGTGCTTTTAGTTTTTCTCCATATTTTGGACTTCGAACAAAAGAAAAAGCTAGAACCGCTGCAATAATTCCAATGGGAATGTTGATGTAAAAAATGTATGGCCAAGAAAAATTATCAACGATATAACCTCCTAATGGCGGTCCTAGTGTAGGTCCTACAATAACTCCCATTCCGTAAATAGCTTGTGCCATTCCTCGTTTTTCAGCAGGATAACTCTCGGTAATAATGGTTTGAGCGGTTACCAATAAGGCACCTCCACCCAAACCTTGGATGAATCGAAAAAAAATTAATTCCCAAATAGTATTGGCATTACCACATAAGAAAGAAGCTGTTGTAAAAATGATGATAGAAACCACAAAATAATTTCGTCTTCCGAATTGTTGCGAAAGCCAACTCGTCATCGGAATTACAATTACATTCGCAATGGCATAAGCAGTAATTACCCAGGCTACATCATTTAAGGTAGCACCAAGACTTCCTCTCATGTTGGTCAGCGCCACATTGACAATAGTGGTATCTACAATTTCTAGCAAGGCACAAAGTACCGCTGTAATTGTGATAATTACTCGTCTATAACCGTATTCTACTAAATCGTCAGCTTGTACCATTTTATTTTAAATGTACGTCAACATCCGCATTCATTCCCGGACGTAATAATTTTATTTTTTTAGGATCATTAGTTTCGTCTAAACTAATTTTCACAGGCAAACGTTGGATGGTTTTTACAAAATTTCCAGTCGCATTATCTGGAGGAAGCAATGAAAAACGCGCTCCAGTTGCTGGAGAAAAAGAAGTAATTGTTCCTTGAAAATCATAATCAGGATACGCATCTACTTTGATGGTTACTTTTTGTCCTTCGATCATTTTGTTCAATTGTGTTTCTTTGAAATTAGCAATTACCCAGGCCGAAGCATTATTGATAATTTGGAACAACGATTGTCCCGCTTGCACCAATTGTCCTGGCTGAATATCTACTTTAGATACTTGACCGTCGATAGCCGCAGTGATTACTGTATAAGTCAAGTTTAATTTAGCTGCTTCAAGTTGTGCTTGCGCTCTTTTGATGTTAGCCGCAGCAACTTCAGTTTGTTTGTTAGACACTTTTGATTTGGCCTCAATCACTGATTTTTGGTAACTACTCGCTTTTTGTTGTTCTTGCAAAATGCGTACTTGAGTTTCAGCTTCTTGCTTGGCAGCTAAGGCTTGTTCGTATTGTTGTTTGGTAATCGAATGATTTTTGTACAAATTGTTGTATCTATTGTAATCACTAGTAAGACGACCTAAACGAATTTTGGCAGCTTCAATAGAACCACTAGCCGATTGAACATTAGCATTAGAAACAGCCACACTTGCAATAGCTCCACTGATATCAGCTTTTGATACTTCAAAGCTTCCTTCGGCAGCCACTAATGCGGCGTTTGCTTCTTCAATTTTTATTTTAAAATCTCTTTGGTCTATTGTAAATAAAGTGTCTCCTTTTTTTACATATTCGTTATCCTTTACATACACTTTGTCCACATATCCCGAAACTCTTGGAATAATAGGATTCATTCTTTTTTCTATTTGTGCATCATCGGTCAATTCATGCGCCAAAGAATGAAAATATTTATATGTCCCATAAGAACCACCTACAATAACTAATGCTAAAAATAGAGTGATGAATTTTTTATTGGTGTTTTTCTTTTCCATGTTTGGTCTTGATTATAGTTTTGAAATAGTGAAAGTCTTAGTTAATTGACCTGTTGCGTTAAGTAAGGTGTAGTATTTTTGAATAATATTGGCTTTAGCCAAGGTCTTATTAATGTTGGCGCTTAGTTGTTCTACATCGGCCTCTATTAAGTCATTAGTATCGGCTAGACCATTGTTATATTTGTCTTTTATAATTCTGTAATTTTCGGCTGATTGCGCTACAGCTTGCTCATACACGGTATTTTGTTGAATAGCTAAATTGTAGTTTTCTAAGGCTTCTTGAACCTCAATTTTGATGTAATCAGAAAGCATTGCTTCAGAATTTTGAAGTTCCATAGCTTTGCTTTCAGCTAATTTTACAGCAGTTCCATTTTTAAAAATTGCGCTTAAGTCATACGACAGTCCTAGTCCAAAATTCATAGCATTTTGAACGGTTACTACATTTTTTAAGTCTAAAGCAACATATCCGCCAATTAGGTTAATGGATGGGAAATACCCTCCTTTAGCTAATTTGATGTTGGATTTGCTTGCTTTTTCTTGCCATTGAATCGCTTGTAAATCTTTTCTGTTTTCTAGAGCAGGCTGTTCGTCAGTAGGAATGTTATCCATTTTAAAATTAGCAAAATCACTTTCCTTAATTTCTATTTGCGTTTCTTTTGGAAGTTTTAAAAGGTTTACCAAACTAAAATTAACGATACTAACATGATTGATGGCTTCGTCAATAGATAATTTAATCTTTGAGACCTGTAACTGTGCTTTCAATAAGTCGTTTCGAGCAATGAGTTCGTTTTTTTCTAATTCACTAAAATCATAGGCGCGTTGCTCCGCTCTCTTTAGATTTTCTTTTAAAAGTGCTACCGTTTTTTGTGCTTTGAATAGACTAGCATAATAATTAATTATTTTCATGGCTACTGCTTCTTTAGTATGGGAAGCAGCAGCTATTTCTGCTTCATATAAATCTTCATGCAATTCTATGTTGTTTTGGATTTTAAAACCAGAAAATAGAGGGATATAGGCATTAATTTGTCCAATCATTAGTTGGTCAACTACAGGCAATGCACCTGAATTTGAGTTCTGATTCGAATTTAAATTAATGGAGGCATTGGCTAATCGTTGGTATTGTCCAGACATCCTTAAATCGGGATATTGATTGTTTTTTGCTGATTGTAACTCGTATTTTTTAGAAGATACTTTCGCATTTACTAAGCCTACTTCGTTACTTTTATCCCAAGCCAGATGAACTGCTTCGTCTAGTGTTAGATTTCTTTTTTCTTGTGCCTCTACAGCAGTCATTCCGACTATAGATAGCCCTAAGAGTAAGACTCGATTAATTTTATTCATGGATTAATAGTGCTTTTATGGTTTGTTGTATGTGTTGTGTTAATTCATTGGTAATATAATCTTCAAAAGACTCTTTGGTATGTAATCTTAACACTTCTTCAAAAAATGGTTTGTTCATTTGAAAATGAAAAAAAGTACCCAAAATAGTAGGAGTGAGCAGCGGAACAATAACGTCTTTTCTAAAAACGCCTTTTTTTTGTCCCTCTGCAATGATGGTTTCTAGTGTTTTAAGATTTCCTTTTTTTAACTCCGCAAAAGACGCTAAACTCTTAGCCCTTTTTTCCGAATTGAATTCAAAATGAATAATGCGATAAATTCCTTTGTTCTTGTTAATTCGATTGATGTATAAGGCAATCAGCTTATTGATTTTATCAATTGGTTCTATTTCTTCTAGAATTAAATGATCCAATTGATTTTTCAAATCTGAGGTTCTATAAAAAAGCAAGGATTCCAATAAACGTTCTTTGGAACCAAAATAATACGAAATCATGGCAATGTTGATTTTGGCTACCTTCGAAATATCACGGATAGAGGTACCATCAAAACCTTTTTCTGCAAATAAGGTTTCGGCAACTTTTAAAATCTGAATTTGTTTGTCGTTGAAATTGTTTTTCAAAGCACTATTTTTTATCGAAACAAAATTAAACAACTGTTTAATTAAACAGCTGTTTAATTTGTCTTTAACACTATTTTAACAGATTATTGAATGCATAAAGCTTCCAGTCTTTTTAAAGCTGGAAGCTTTCTAATAATTATATATATGAAAAAATGATCTTGTTTAAGGTCATTTTTCTAAGAGTAGACTATCTAATTCCTTTTACAAACTCCTCAATTTTTCCTGTTCCATTTTCGGTTAGGTACGTAATGAAAGCACTACCGATAATGGCGCCTTTGGCAAATTGTGTCGCTTGATTAAAAGTTTCGGCATTGTTGATTCCAAATCCAATAATTTGAGGATTTTTCAAATTCATGTCGGCAATACGCTTGAAATAACTTTCTTGTGTGTTTCCAAAACCCGATTGCGATCCCGTTACACTGGCAGAACTTACCATATAAATAAATCCATCAGAGACGCTATCAATAAAACGGATGCGTTCGTCAGACGTTTGTGGGGTAATTAAAAACACGTTGATGAGTCCGTATTTTTCAAAAGTGGCTTTGTATTGCTCTGCATAGACATCTACAGGTAAGTCAGGAATGATCAATCCGTCAATGCCAATTTCGGCACATTTCTTACAGAATTCTTCCACACCATATTGTAACATTGGGTTAAAATATCCCATAATCACTAAAGGAATGGACACCGTTTTACGAATGTCTTTCAATTGGTCAAACAAGACTTGAGTCGTCATTCCATTATGTAAGGCTTGTGTAGAACTCGCTTGAATGGTTGGACCGTCTGCCAAAGGATCGCTAAATGGCAAACCAATTTCGATCATATCCACACCACTTTTTTCTAAATCTTGTATGATTTGTACCGTATCATTCAGGCTAGGATATCCCGCTGAAAAATAGATAGACAATATTTTTTTAGTTTCTTGTAATTTTTGATTGATTCTGTTCATTGCTATAGTTTAAAATAATCAATATAAGTATTCAAATCTTTGTCGCCACGTCCCGAAAGATTAATCACAACCACATCATTAGGTTTGAATTTCATTTCGTCTAATACTGCAAAAGCATGTGCGCTTTCAATAGCAGGAATAATACCTTCTAATTTTGATAATTCCAATCCCCAGTTCATAGCTTGTTCGTCAGTGATAGAAATGAATTGTGCTCTTCCTGAAGCAAACAAATGCGCGTGCATTGGCCCCACACCCGGATAATCCAATCCTGCAGAAATAGAGTAGGGTTCAGTAATTTGTCCGTCAGGAGTTTGCATCAACAAGGTTTTGCTTCCGTGAATTACGCCAATTTTCCCTAAAGCAGAGGTAGCAGCACTTTCACCTGAATGCACTCCTAAACCAGCCGCTTCCACAGCGATAATATTCACGTCTTTTTCGTCTAAAAAGTGGTAATAGGCTCCAGCAGCATTACTTCCACCGCCTACGCAGGCAATTACATAATCTGGATTTTCTTTGCCTTCTTTTTCTAACAATTGGTTTTTAATTTCTTTCGAAATTACCGACTGGAAACGCGCCACCATATCAGGATAAGGATGTGGTCCTACCACAGATCCAATGATGTAATAGGTGTCAACCGGATTGTTAATCCAATCGCGAATCGCTTCGTTGGTAGCATCTTTTAGTGTTCTTGAGCCTGACAATGCAGGACGCACTTCGGCTCCCAACATTTTCATACGAGCTACATTGGGTGCCTGACGTTTGATGTCGATTTCGCCCATGTAGACAATACATTCCAGTCCCATTAAAGCACAAACGGTAGCCGTAGCTACTCCGTGTTGACCGGCACCTGTTTCGGCAATGATTCTCTTTTTACCTAATCGTTTGGCTAATAGTATTTGCCCAATGGTGTTGTTTACTTTGTGTGCTCCAGTATGACATAAATCTTCTCTTTTGAGGTAGATTTTAGTATTGTATTTTTCAGACAAACGAGCGGCAAAGTAAAGTGGTGTTGGTCGTCCTACATAATCCCGCAACAAAGCGTCAAACTCAGCTTGAAACTCCGGTTCAGCTGTGATTTTTAAATAATTTTGACGTAATTCTTCTACATTAGGGTATAACATTTCCGGAATGTATGCTCCTCCGAATTCTCCGTAATAGCCTTTTTCGTTGACGTTGTAGCTCATTGTATGTACTTTTTAAAAGTTTATTTTTTGTTTAAAACTACTAAGTAGTTTTGTATTTTTTAATCCAGGTTCGATTTCAAATTTACTATTTAGATCAATAGCAAATAGGGGTAAATCGGTTTTTAGTATTTGTTTGACCAAATCGATTTCGTCTAATCCAATGCCGCCACTCAAAAAGAAGGGCTTTTTTGACGAATAGTTTTCGAGGATTTTCCAATCGAAAGTTGTTCCGTTACCTCCTGGCAATTTTCCTTTGGTGTCAAAAAGGAAATAATCACAAACTGTTTCAAAAGGTTTTAGTTGGTCAAAATCAAATGCGGAATCTACTGAAAATACTTTGATGATTTCAATTGCATTTCCAAAATGTTCTTTTAACTCTTTGCAAAAAGCCACCGATTCTTGTCCGTGTAATTGAACTGCTTGTAAATCGTATTGGGTTACTTTTGATCCAATTTCTTCTTGACTTGCGTTGACAAATACCCCAGTTTTTTTGGTGCTTTGAGGTAAAGTAGGCATTGTTCCGTCAAAATAGCGCGCCGATTGTTCCCAGAATATAAAGCCCATATAATCGGGTAGGAGTGATCCTACTTCGAGTATATTGTCAGGGTATTTCATGCCGCAGATTTTGAGCTTCACCCCAGCCCTCTCCAAAGGAGAGGGAGTTGATAATGAATTTGTATTTGAGGTGTTCTGTAACATTTTTGATTTTATAGCATTATTAAATTAAAAAATCTGTGTAATCTGTGTTTATTTATTTTAATTGCGATATAAACTCTTTGGCCGCTTGCCCTGCATTATCCGTTTTCATGAAGTTTTCTCCAATTAAAAATCCTTGGTAGCCATACGGTTTCAATTCGGTTATCGCTTCAATAGACGAAATACCGCTTTCAGACACTTTTACAAATTCGTTCGGAATTTGGGCAGCCAATTCTTTACTGAAATCCAAACTCACTTCAAAGGTTTTTAAATTTCGGTTATTCACTCCAATCATATCCAAACTTGGCATAATCGATTTTTCTAATTCTTCTTGATTGTGGACTTCCAAAAGGACTTCCAATCCTAAACGATGTGCAAATTCAGACAAACTCTTGATTTCTTCTCGGCTCAAAACCGCAGCGATCAGTAAAATTAAATCCGCTCCGTGGGCTTTGGCTTCCAAAATTTGGTATTCGTCAACAATGAATTCTTTTCGCAATAACGGAATGTTGACTGTGGCTCTTGCCAACAACAAATCGTCCAAAGAACCTCCAAAATACTTACCATCCGTTAAAACAGAAATACCACAAGCCCCCGCAGTTTCATAGCCTTTGACTACCTCTTCCACCGTAAAGCCGTAATTAATTTCGGCTTTTGATGGCGAACGTCGTTTGTGTTCGGCAATGATTCCCGAGTTACTATTGCGTAAATTATGACTTAACGAAATAGTTTGTTTTTCAAAAAACACAGAAGCTTCCAATTGTGAAACCGGAATAATTGATTTTTTGAGTACTACTTCTCTTCGTTTGTCTAGTATGATTTTATCGAGTATGTTCATTGTTTTTTGCCGCAAAGGCGCAAAGTTTAAAAATTATGTTTACTTTATATTTTGTTCTGTGTCAATTGGTGCAATCTGTGTTTATTTACTCAGTTCTTGTAAAACCTGTAACGATTGTAATCCTTTTCCAGAGAATAAACTCTCTTTCGCTAATTCAAATCCTGCTAACGGACTGCATTGAGTTACCGTAGCAATAGCCATTGCGGCGTTGGCGCAGACTACATTGTTTTGGGCTTCGGTTCCTTTTCCTGAAATAATATCAATAAATAATTGTGCCGATGCTTCGATGGTTTTACCCCCTTCAATTTCGGTTTGTGCCAAAAGGCGAACACCAAAATCATCTGGAGTCAACATTACCTCTTGGGTGTTGGTAATGCATTTTGTTGGACAGGTTAAAGATACTTCATCATACCCATCAAGCGAATGCAAAATGGTGAAATTTCTGTCGGTGTTTTGATACAAATACGCATACATTCGAGCCAATTCCAAATTAAAAACGCCCACCAACTGATTTTGAGGAAATGCTGGATTTACCATAGGACCCAACATATTGAAAAAGGTTTTTACCCCTAATTCTTTTCGGATAGGACCTACATTTTTCATAGCAGGGTGGAATAGGGGTGCGTGCAAAATACAAATGCCTGCTTTTTCCATACATTTTTCTAGGAAACCAGTGTCATTACTGAATTTAATTCCCATTTTTTCCATTACATTACTCGATCCCGAAATAGAAGAAACACCGTAGTTTCCGTGTTTGGCAACTTTAATTCCCGCTCCAGCAGCTACAAAAGAAGCTAAAGTCGAAATGTTAAACGTGTCTTTTCCATCGCCACCCGTTCCACACAAATCGATGGTATTATAGCCTGATACATCCACACGGATACACAAATCCAATAAAGCCTCACGGAAACCCGCTAATTCTTCGATGCTAATACTTCGCATCATATATACGGTCAAAAAAGAGGCAATTTGACTAGTGTTATATGCTCCGTTAGAGATGTTCACCAAGACGTTTTTTGCTTCTTCTTTCGAAAGCATTTCGTGATTGATGAGTCTGTTGAGTATGTTTTTCATTTTTATTTTCTTTTGCCGCTAAGGCGCTAAGGAACAAAGTCTTTTTTTATTTTAAGCTTTCACCCAATTTTCTAACATTTTTTTTCCGTTAGGCGTTAAGACGCTTTCTGGATGAAATTGAACTCCCCTCACATCGTAAGTCTTGTGTCTTAGCGACATCACTTGGCCGTTTTTGTCAAATGAAGTCGCTTCCAAACTATCCGGTAAGTTCGCATCTACCACCCAAGAGTGGTAACGTCCCACTTCAAATTCGTTATCCAATCCTTCAAATAACAATTCATCATTGACTGCTTTGGTAACGTTGGTAGCCACTCCGTGATAGACTTTATCTAAATTCGAAAGCGTTCCGCCGTATACTTCGCCAATAGCTTGTTGTCCCAAGCATACGCCAAAAATACTTTTAGTAGGTCCGTATTGCTGAATTACTTGTTTTAACAAACCCGCTTCATCAGGAATCCCAGGTCCTGGTGATAATAAAATTTTGTCAAAATGAGCAATTTCATCCAGTTCAAATTCATCGTTTCTATAGACGGTTACATCGCAATCTAGGTCTTCTAAATAGTGGACTAGGTTGTATGTAAAGCTATCGTAATTGTCTATAACTAGTATCTTTTTCATTCTGTTTGTATTAAATTGTTTCTGCCAAATCCAAAGCCGTATTCAAGGCTCTTAATTTGTTGTACACTTCTTGCATTTCGCTTTCTTCATCTGAATCGGCTACGATTCCAGCACCAGCTTGACAATGCAATTGGTGGTTTTTACTTAAGAAAGTACGAATCATAATCGCGTGATTGAAATTGCCTTTGAAATCCATAAATCCAATAGCACCACCATAAAAGTTACGATTGGTTTTTTCGTAGTCTTCAATCAGTTGCATGGCGCGGTGTTTTGGCGCTCCGCTTAAAGTACCTGCTGGGAAAGTATCGGCTACTACTTGCATCGTCGAAGCGGTATCGTGAAGATGCCCCGTAACTTTGGACACTAAGTGAATCACATGCGAGAAGAATTGTACTTCTCGGTATTTTTCTACGTTGACATCGTGACCGTTTCGGCTTAAATCATTTCGAGCCAAATCGACTAACATCACGTGTTCGCTATTTTCTTTTTTATCTTCGGATAATTGTTTGGCTAAAACCGCATCTTTTTCATCATCACCTGTTCTTTTGAAAGTTCCCGCAATGGGGTGAATCTCAGCTTTTCGGTCTTTTACAATAATTTGAGCTTCGGGTGAAGAACCAAATATTTTGAAATCGCCATAATCAAAGAAGAAGAGGTAAGGAGAAGGGTTGATGCTTCGCAAAGCACGATACACATTGAATTCGTCTCCTTTGAATCCTTGTGTAAAACGTCTAGATAAAACCAATTGGAACACGTCACCTCGGTAACAATGTTTTTTAGCCAAAGCTACATTGTGCTTGAACTCCTCATCGGTTAAATTAGAAAAGCCTTCACCGTCTTTCGAAAATGAATAGGAAGCTATATTTCTGGATTGTAGTAATTGTTCGATTTCGGCAATGTTATTTTTTCCATCCAAACTATGACAGAAAATATAGGCCTCGTTTTTGAAATGGTTGATAGCAATGATGTTTTGGTAGACCGCATAATACACATCAGGAATGGTATTGCTGTTTTCTTTTTTGGCAATGCTTACTTTTTCAAAGTAACGCACTGCGTCATACGAAATATAACCAAATAAGCCATTGTTAATGAATTTGAAATCATTCTTTTCCGATTCAAATTGTCCTGAAAACTCCTGAATTACCGCAGGAATATTGGTTGACGAATCGATAGCGATTTTCTCAGTACTTCCATCAGGATAGCTTTTGAAAATAGTTTCGTTTTCAATTTTGATAGACGCAATTGGATTGCAACAGATGTACGAAAAACTATTGTCGTTTCCGTGGTAGTCACTACTTTCCAAAAGCAAGCTATTCGGAAATTTATCGCGTATTTTCAAATAAACACTCACCGGCGTAATCGTGTCGGCTAGGATTTGTTTGTATTGGGTATTTAAAATAAAAGATTTCAAACTATTCATTTTTAAAATGTTATCAAAAGCATAAA
>JACCDV010640077.1_pt1 | contig 11651 bp, 7 predicted proteins | sample 7446131 | NCBI WGS metagenome assembly JACCDV01 (sample SAMN15323448, study PRJNA562643) | freshwater metagenome | isolation source: river surface water | place: USA:Blue River Watershed | collected 2017-08-17
TACTTAATATAATAGAACATAAATAAATAGGCTGAGAAATTCGTTTATATTGCGGCAAACCATTGATGATTTGAACAAAAATAAGACATATTTATCATATCCTGTGCATTCGAGGTATTCCTGGATTTATGATATGGCTGGAATATGATAGGTCTTATGCTTTTTTTTTAAGACACCGATATTCCACTTATCATTTGCTAATAATATTACTACATTCATTAGATAATTAATTCTATATTGATTGTATGAAATATCCGCGTGAACACCTTTGCTTACCTTAATATTGTATTAATTACACCTGAACTACGAGCGCAATATTAACATATTAGTATTGTTTTATCAGGTGTTTTATTTTTTAACAAGTAATTAAATTAAATTATTAATTCGTGTACAATCAAATACAACCTTTCCTCAGCTAAAATAAAAGGCGAAAAAAAAGAAGAATACACATAATATATCTCTAAATGCAGGAAAAAGTGATAAAAGATCGAAACTTTTTGCTCAAAACATTGAGAATTGATTGACTTTCACTATTTGCATCCATGAAATCTGATCAACTAAAGGAATATACTACAGTAAAGCAAAAAATAATAAAAATGATTGTATTGTCTTACATCATGCTTGGTCTTCTTCTGCCTCAAGGTTTTGTTCTGCTTCTCGATTCTTTTTATTCTTAATATCGTTTTCCATGTTGGATATTAGATTGTCAACATCTGTGTCATCAATTTAATCCTCAGCAACATCCATTGAATCTTGGATCATTTCATTCATAAGTTCCATTCGCTCTTTCTCTGTGGAGTATGTCTTCATTGAATTTTGGAATTGCTAAATATTGATTTTATTTTTGGCACTGCCCATAATCTTTGCCATTCCGTTCATCACATTGGCCATTTGATCCATAGTTGACATCGATTGCAATCTATATAACGAAAGGTTTACTAAAACATTGTATTTTGGAGCTGTGCGTCTAAGTTTTTGTATTTGACGATAAATTTTTGGTTTTTGAGGATATTTTGTGCCAAGTTTTTCTTATTGACCTAAAGAAAAGTAAAGGGATACATTTGGACTCTTGCCACTGAGGAGCTTCTTTAAATCTTTTTGCATCTTTTTATCATTCATTTATAGTTTCATGCACTCTCGTTGGAACTCACGTCTCATCTTTCCAATCTCTTTAGTGTACTCTTGAACTTGCTCTATATTAATATTCAGACTACCTTTGAGTGTCTTTTCTGGCTATTTTGGCTTTGGAGGTTCGGATCCCATGCTAACTAAAAATATATAATCTTTTTCTATAAGATAAACTTTTAGTACGATTAGTTTCCTATAATTTCTGAGCCTTAATCTTTATACTATTAATTTTAAAGAATAATTTGCTTAGTTGATTATTATAAAATTAGTTTCACAATAAAATGAGCTAAAAGAAATAAGTGGCAATTAGCATGCCTGACATCAGTTCTGCTAAATATAAAGTACCGCATGCATTACTTAGTTGACAGTAAAAGAGATATAGGAGTCAGTAAACGAATTGAATAGCTTCACAAATAACTTATAATAAAAGATGAACATGATGTTGAAGGGGCAGTAAACTGAGTTTGTTAACTCTTATAAAAATCATATGAGTACCATTGAGGAAGCACTCAAGGATTATTAGCATTAAATCAAATAATATAAAAAGAAGATCGAGTATTACTAAAATTAGGGAGTACTCTCCACTCTCCTCAACAAAATCTCATTCCTTTAAGCCCAGGAAAAAAAGTTATTAGACAAACTGGATAAAAAGGATCGTGTAATTTTAGATCTAAAACATTAAATCAGCACTCAAAACAAAGAGATAAGTTCTCTTCGAGAAAGAGTGAAAGATTTCGTGAAAAACAGCACAGTGGTGAGAAGAGTGAGGGACAGTGATTATAGGTAGCAGAAGTAGAGCGAGAGAACATTCGCAACTGAAATTCCTCATAGTATATTGAAAAGTAACCAGTCGTTGTAAAAAATAATTCCCTAATAAACCAAATGTAAGACAATCATAAATTAAGAAAGCCAAAACGAATGGAGGGATTCACTACTCCGAGCAAGGAACCAAGTCTAAACCCTAAAGAAACGCAATCGACAGCTTTCTTCTGTTAACTCCCGCATTATTGATAAAAATGGATAAATTGACTAGTTTTTCATGAAGATACTAAACTAGCTCAAGAGGAAGATCGCAACTCGAAAGAATTTTTCACCCTGTACATACTAGGACTTTAAGCAATAGGATAAACTGTAGCTCTTAGTGAAAGTGTTATCAAATTAAGAAGTTCTTCAACATCTCTATGAGAAAATATTCCACAAGCAACAATCAGCTGTATTTTCAACATTAGTGAGTGAGCAGATGGACTCCAAAACGAAAAGCATGCTGCCTTCAATAATGACAACTCGCAAGAATTGATTTTTATGGTAATATTTGAATGATTTTAGATCATTTTAAGTTTTTGATCTTTTAGGATTGAAAAATCGAAACGCAAGTACTTGATTCTTTGAAGTATTGCAGAGCCAACGTAGAGGCAGTTGCCGTTGTGTCCACCCTTTGTAAATAAATGAGTACTTGCGAACCTTGCGTGAAGTTTCTTGAGAAGGCAAAAATCCACAAGCTGGTGTTTTTCTTTTCTTTTGCTCGGATTCCACAAGGTCTTGGATCAAGTCTTCGCAAGGAGAAGAAGCAAGGAACTTTTTGTGGACGGGGTGATTAATATGCTAAAATACCCTGCCATGTACTTTTTAGTAGTCAACAAAGTATTCCTTGCAGACGAAACAAAAGTTAGAGGAGGGTTTTGGCTTAAACTGGTTTATTTGAGCATTACTATGGTTGAACTATGGAGGCACTCCTCTTGAGTTTTTATGGTAAAGGCATCTTTGTATTCTTGATTTTGCTGCGATTGGGCAGCCTGAAATCATTTAAATTTTACGATATCACTGCGGTCGATAAAAGAAGGAGTGTAGTACTTGCGATCAGCATTGAAAGTAACTTGGCAATCTGTCGTTCTAACTTAATAAATAGAAACTGATAGATCACTCCTGCCTGACCCTACACCATAATATAAATCGTTACCTCTTTGCATGAAACCCTTTTAAGAATGAATGCTTGAGTCGAATCCGAGGAGGGGTTTTCATGCTTTGATCCTGTGTTCAACTCAGACATCATTCTAATAATAAATATAACATGCTTTTTCATTCATCAACATCTTCCAACAGCAGGCATATTAAACAAACGACATGGAAATAGATTTTAATCGTTAATATTTTGTTTTTAAGTTCTATGGAATTATAATATTTTCGAAATGCAAGCGTTCCAGGATTTAAAAGAACAGAATGATGAAAGATTTAACTGTATTGATAAGCGTTGGAGTAAAGTGGAAGATGCCTTAAGGATCTAGCAAAAAGAACGCCAAGGGGATGTCTCGATACTAAGATAGAGAATCCAAGATCGCGTGAGCTTATCTGAGACATTGTAAAAGAACAAAGCAAAAGTATTGATTTAATAACAAAGGTTTTGAAAGAAGGCCTTGATAAATTGCAGAAGGAAGCCATGGAGTGCAAAGAAAACCTTTAATAGTGTTTTGAATATGAAGCTGATTTTAGATTGAATCACCTTGACAAGAAAAATCAATTCCTTCAGGACTTCAATCAAACCGGTGAAGAATTCGTCTCAAGGGCAAATGAGTATCAATAGGCTAAAATCAAATAAATTTCAAACCGCCTTGAGTGCATTGACCAAAATAATCGACAAGCCACCCAGTAAACAGTGAGGTATCTAAAATAGGAGAAGATAGGTGAAGCAAGATAGTTTTTCGATCAATAAAAGAATCGATTTATTGATTTGCTGAGTAAGACAAGATCAGATGCGACAAGGGAAGTGGATCAACTCCGAGGTTCTTTAAAGTAATATGTCAAAAAGAGGGAAGAATCTGAGGCCAAATTACAGATAATGATTGGCGCCCTGGGCACATAGCTTTCTAAGCTGCAAGAAGTCTAATGGAAATAGGGATAGATTACTTATGATTGCCTGTTAAAGTTAGTTGAAGACGCATGTGCTAAAATTCAAGAGACGCAATACAAATGATTCTCTACTCATCTTTATAATGAAAATAATGCTAATCAACGATCACTCAATCAGAGTTACCACATTCCCTTCCCTCATAATCAAATTGAGATTCAAGTAGTTGTTCAAGGTGTCTTCAAGCTCTTCCTCAGTGAATCCTTTTGCTAGAACTCGTCTCTTAAGACTATCGATGCCCACGCTCAGCTATGTTGTATATTTGCATTGCTCTTTGATGATGTCGAATATTTATGACGTATAGTCATGCATTGGTTTACGCTATTCTTGCTCCAGTCCCAGGTTCTTTTGGCTCTCTTCTAAGATTTACAGGCATTAGGTCACATCCCACTTACTCACTTAGTTCGAAAATCTTAGCCTGGCCTAAATAAAACGATAATTACCCTTGCTTGACACAAACGAATGAGAGCTAATAGACTTCTTGTTGTGATGTACTTGTCGCTTTGCTTGGAAATGGACTGTTGTTACCTGCGTTTTTAGATATACTTATTGATCAAAAGCTAATGCAGTTCTTCAGAGATTGTAGGGGTGAAGCTCTTCGATAAGGCAATATAAGTCCTGAGAAACTCAGGTGCAAACAGCATTTGAACATCATTGCCAGCTTTTTTGTCCCGATGAACTTGACCAATATGCTGAGCAAGCTCTAAGTCGTGTTCTTGCTTATCAATGAGAACGAAGATAAGATCAAATCTTGAGAGTAAAGCAGCAGGCAAGTTGAGATTCTTGTGAATAGTTTAATTTCGATTGTATCTTCCAAAGAGAGGATTGGCAGCAGCAAGGATGGATGTACGAGCATTAAGTGTGGTTGTAATACCAGCTTTAGCAATGGACACTGTTTGTTGCTCCATCACCTAATGAATAGCTGTTCTATCGTATTCCTACATCTTATCGAACTCATCGATACAGCATATGCCCATGTCAGCTAGCACTAGTGCTCCAGCCTCGAGAGAAAGTTCCTTGGTGAAAGGGTCACAAACAACTGCAGCAGTCAGACCAACTCCTGAGCTTCCTTTACCAGTAGTGTAAACTGCCCTGGGTGCAAGGTAAGAGATATGCTTGAGAAGCTGAGATTTGGCAATACCTGGATCGCCAATGAGGGCAATGTTGATTTCTCCTCTGATCTTAAGGTTGTCGTGAGTTTCTTTAGTCACTCCTCCTGCCATCAATAGTAGAAGAGCCTTTTTGACCCAAGTCATGCCGAATATTTCAGGCGCGATTGAGCTAGCCATGCGATTAAATAGAGTGTCTTCATCGAGGCTTGCCCTAATTCCTTCGATTTCGTTGATTTGGTCTTGGGAGAGGGACATTTCGACGTATTTTTTCTTCTCTCGGATTATCTTGAGGGCCTAGATGTGGCATTCGAATGCAAGGTCATTTTGATGTCTAAAGCCAAGTTTTCTGGAAGGTAGCAGTATTCCTTGAACAAGGATGATGTCCCCTGGGGCAGCTGTTTTAACGCTTGACTCTTTCAAGGACAAAGTAAATGTTCTTGGAATACGTCCATCCCTTAGCTGATCAGGGGTCTCCTGAATCTTTAGCTCTTGATAAGACTTAAATTTAGAGTGCCCAGGGAGGAAAGTAAGCTTGCCGTTGACCTTATTCTCAATACACTTTTTAGACATACATTTATCTAAAGGTTTGTAGTTGTTGTCAAAGATCTAGAGATAGTTCTCACATCCACAAATGTCACAAGCGTAGGTCGCAACAGCAATTTATGGCTTGATTTAACTAGCACGAACAACGATGCATTTCACAATAACGAGGGATCCTATTTCATCAGCATGCAGATTGCTGATAGCTTTAGGCTTGACCTTGGAGTTAGGCCCAAAGACAATAGCAATATCATAGTTTTTATGGGTAGAAATAGGGATGGCCTAGGACTCTTATAGTACAGAGGAGTTTTGTTGCATATCTAGGTTATCTCTTCTTTGCTATTTGAGAATGTTTTCAAATTTAAGTTTGATTTCCTAAATGGTTGGATGTTTACCTCATCTGCATTGATAGGCTTGTGTCTCTTGGGCATGAGCTAATCTGAGATCTCTGTAAAAATTTCAATGAATCTCTTGGTGTTATTTTTGATGGAGTCCACAATATATTTTTAGTCCTCCTTGCGGAAGTAGGTCTCCAGGTCTTAAACGACGATTTCAAGGCACTTTGAGTCTTCGTCTGCTATTTATTGCTATATTGAACTAAAAGTACCAGCCTCAGGAGATACTTCTTGCGACCGTAGCGGTCGTCAATAATGTTGGAGTCAAAGTCCTCAAAAGACATCAAGAACTCCCGACATCTACCTTTCACTTCTTAGTAGGAAACCCTCTTGGCAGATTTTGCTTTCATTTGGCAAATTAAAATTAATATTATAATGTTGGAATGAGCGCATTACAACTGTAAAGCAATTAACAGTATTATACAAATTTATAAATTTCCATCAATATTCAAATAACTTGCTTTCAATACCAAAGGTAATTGCTACCAACAAAAGCAACTTGTCTATTATATGCCCTAAATAAAATATGAGAATCAATAAATATATTAAAAGAATAATAGCTCAGCTTTAACAACTGATCGAATGGCTAAAAACAACAATGAGGCAGGAATATCACACTTTCTCGATCTTGTACGGCAGTTTATACAGCTCGCAAATACCTGTTAATCCCATCCTCTCAAATATATACACGAAGGATATGGCTTTAGTCTTGCTAAAACCCCAACATCTTTGAATGAATTAAATGAAATAACAAAGGATTGCTTAGATATGGATTTTAAGCAGTTTGAAAAGCAGCTTCGTCAACATGGATTTTCACTAAAGCATAAAAAGGTTCGAAAGGACAACTCCTCAAGGACAAAATATACATTTACTGAACCTTTCATTTTAAACAAACCGCCTGTTATGATAATGGACGATACATTTTCTGAGGGCTCGCAAATAAATTAAGAACAATAAGATATTGATGATTTTCCAAGAGACTAATAAATCTCCTAAATCGTAAGACTGAAGTAGGGTAAGAATCAAAAGAGCCTCTTTGAGCGTATCAAAGCTCATAGTGAAGGAATGCTGGGGAACGCACAAAGATAAAAGAAAAGCTTGCTCTAAGATGCTGCTTCAATCGAGGTCAAAATGTTTGAGCAAGATTTGTTTTCAACTCCCCTCGCAAGCCACCGTCGAATAAATAGCGATAAAAACGATATCTCATAGTAGTAGAACTTACAATCTATTTCTTTGATCGAGAGAAACCATAATTACAGATAAAATTATTAAAAATGTTCCAAATTAATAGATAACGCTATGATTGAAATACTTAATGCTCATAGGAAAAAGAAAGTTGGGTAAAAGGCTTAAGAGATTCTAGGGAAAGTTATCGAAATCTACGATATTCTATCGGATAATATTGAAAATGTAAATGAGACTGTGCGAGAGCTATCTAAAAAAGATGATAAAAAGTAGATGGGCTTCAGTCCTAACCTGAAGCCTTTGAACGAGGGAAATGATTATTCGAAATGATATTCTCATTTTCTTAAATATTCAAATACAAACAGTACAAGAAAACCAGTTTCATTTGAGCAAGCACTTACTAAATTTAAGATTAGTGGGTTTATTGCTATCGTATGGGTAAATTATACACTAGCTGGAGGGATCAAAATAGAAATTCTTTTTTTATTACCCTATTAATAATCGAATTTAGAAAATGAAAAGAGAGGTAAAAAACGGAAACTTTATCTAAAAACTTTAGTCCATTTTGAAAGTACTCTCCCAGCCTATTTAGAACAAAGAATATAGCCATATTATCGACTGGAAACCTAAAAATACGGCCATAGATATTGCTAATGCCCAAAAAATGGAAGAAGAAATTTTACCCATCTATTTTAGACACTCCAAATTTGAAAGTTTTGTTCGCCAGCTCAATATCTATGGCTTTAAGAAGGTCAAATCTGCCGAGAGCCACCGGTTTACGCACCCCTTGCTGAAGTCTGGCCATGAGTACACATCGTTTAATATTAGTTTCTCATCAATAAGATCAATCAAAAACAGTAAATAGAGGGAAAACAATAAAATTTACAACAATGAGGCCCCTGAAAGAGCAAATCAACCATTAGAACACTCAGTTGTTGAGTAGGCCTCAAGAAAAATAAATGGCAGTGGGGTATATACTCTAACAAGTTAACAGAAAAATACTATTTTTCTGCAAAAAGATTTAAACCAAAATCAGTTTGTTCAATGGCAGCAACCAAATTTCCCACAAATAATGTTCATACCTGCCAATCAATATTTGATGTGGAATTTCATGAGTGGCCAAAACACCTGCAATTCATCAAATATGCCCAATGGAGAAACAATAAGCCCTTGATTTATATGTTAAATAAGAATCCCTCATTTATGACAGTGAATTCAAATTTATCTGCATAATTATTTTAAATTTAAGCATGATTTTCCGCAAACCCACAGTGATCCAGATAAAAGCATAAGAGGATATGCAGGATATCCAGCCAAGCAATAGAAACAACTCACAGTTTACTCCTAACAATCCACTCAAAGGGAGACTACAATAGCTGAGGAATCAAATGGATATTGAAAGATCTCACAATCAGTCTCCATATTCTAATGATTTACTCTATCAGAGCTTAATGAGCAATATTCGTGATGAGGCAGACCAATGATTGTCTTTGCTATTATTCGCATCTAATCAATCATTTAATAACGCATAAAGAATTCATCTAATACAAATATGCAATAGTTATTCCTAAATCAGCAAATTTGCTCATAAATTAAATAATGGTGAAAAGGCATCAGAAGAAAGTCCTCTTAAATGATAATAGGATCATTTGCTCAATCTATTATACAAAAACAAGGAGCTTAAGCCTTTAGTCGATCGTTTAGAAGACTAGACTTGCTGGGAAACTAAAATTGCATATGGCAAAATAATCTTCAATATTTGTTTCTTTGAATTATTCTTGAGTCATTTTAATTTAATCAAAATATCTAAAATGCACATAGAAGTCACCATTTATTTATTTTTAAATTATACAAGACTAATCAGGAAGGTTAATTTATACTTTGACTATATACTTGAATGAAACCCAAGGGAAATATTCTAAATAAACTGAAATGATATGCGAATAATAGAATAATATTAAAACTATCATTTTTCTTATTTTATGATGGGATCTATTTTATATTGCTGTAAAAATTTGACAATCGAGTAATATTTTTCAGATGGAGCAATAGTTTTGAAGTTTTTGTGAGTTGTCTATCCATACTTCTTTATTTTTTGTCCATTTAGGATATAGTGCAGATCTTAATTCAGCTGCCATATTGAGTTTGTTGATACATTAATTGAGCTTTTAAGCCCTTAGGCTTCTTTGCGCCTTCTCTCTACGATCTAAAGCAGTCTTGACCGATTGTAATTGATTGGGGAGACTACTTACATTATATCATCGACTAGCTGTTGCTTAATAACTTCATCCAACATAAATTATTTTTATAAGGATGGGGAAGAATTGACCTACAATAGCCAGCATTTAAGATTAGAATCAAGAAAGATATCATAGCCGAATAATTAGAAACAGTTAGGATTCTGTGGAATTACATTCATACATGCAATTAATGATTTCAGTATAATATCTTAGATTTGTTTCTATATTCTCTACCAAGCAACACCAGATTATTACACTCTTTTCCTGAGCATTCTCATGGAAATTTTGCATCCTCCAAGTTGTTGCTCAAGAGATAGCTTTTTATCTGCGATATTTTCCTTATTAATACTAAAGTTAGTTAGATGAATAAATTTATTATCCATATTGTCTTGGTCTAACGAATAGCTTTCAGTACTAAGCCTTGCGAATCCTTAATGATAGATGAAGGCTTCAAGAGGATTCATTGATGTCACTAACACATAGATTCTCATGTCGAATTTGAATCCGTCAATCAGGAATGGATTAGATACATATCTTTGAAGTACTACAGGTTCAGAAAATATAACATCCTATAAACGGTTTACAAGCTCTATTCCTCTCCCTCGAGAGAGCCCAACAGGCTTTAAAATCCAATAGTTCAATGGGTCTTTTAATCCATACTATCTAAATTTCTTTATGAAAGCAATATTTTCACCAGGAAGCAAAAAGGTTTCAGGGATTATATCGAAAAATTGTTTTATTTTCCCTCCTAATTTTTGGACACTCTCAATATTCTTCTTGAGAAGATCTTTCCGAGCTATTTGTTTATTTCCTATAAAGTGATTAACTTTTTGAAAATAGAATAAGTCCGAGAAGTCAATTTGTGGTTTAGACCAAGTCCATAATAAATTCCAGCTGACTCTAAGTTCCAAACCATGAGGGAGTTCATGCCAATTTTTAGTGCGATGAAAACTGCTATTTATAATATCATAAACTTCTTACTTAGTCCTTACAACCCTATAGAGCATAATCTATGAATTTTAGGATTCGTATTCGCCTTTGATGCGATCAAGAAGGATCCTCCCTCTTTAGTAAAATGAGTCCAATTATATTCCAAAGCAGTCCGCATACTTCTTTGCTTTTGAACACTAAGAAACCACATTAAATGTTAAAGTATTATCGTTTAATCGTAAATATTAATTGCTTTTAGCCTTCTCATCAACGGATTTTATAAAGTGAAGCTTAAGATTTTACTAAACATTTCTTAAGGTTAGTAAAAAATTTTTGCTATGAGGAAATAGTTTATGAAAACTAGGAATAATCTAATGGTATGGAAAAACTTAAGGCTTGCTTATGAGGAATTTAAAGTTACCATAGTTAGATTTAGACATCTTATTTTCAGGCTTTTGCTTAAGGTCTTATTTGATACTTTTAATCGAATTTGTTTTATGATGTCCTATTTTCAGGTTATCCTAAAATTTGGAAGGTTTAGTGTTATCACTAAGTAGGTTTTGATAAGGTTGTTTGTTTATAATTCTAACACTGTTTGCTTTTATTTATTTGTTGGGCTTGATTTAGCCTTGATTAAGGTTTAGTCTATCTAAGTTAATTGATTGGATTATTATTGGAACTTACTTGGTCTATAATACACAATCTGCCTTTATTGGTTATTATAATGCTTTATTTGACTCTTCAAAAAGATTCTGTTAGCTTATATCTCTCACTTGTGAAGACTATATAGGAGTTTATATTGTTCTGATCTATGCATTTACTTTTATTTCTTATAAACTTGCTTCGTTTTCAGGCTCATTACTATCAATTTATGTTTTGATTGGCTCAAATTCCTTCATCTTAATCTATTACTCCAGCAAATTTTGAGGGCTTATCTGTATCTGTCTAATATCGTCATAAGCATCATTTTATCGAAAACCAGTTTTCATCTACTCAACCTCACGTTTAAGCTTTTACTTTAGACTAAATTCTTCAACAGGAAGTGGTATGAGCTTTATCTAACTCTAAGCGTTTTTCTCAATTATATTTTATTCATGCTTTTAAATAGCTTTTTTCTCTTCCTTTATAAAAATAATTGGCTCCTTTTTCAGTATTTTCTCTTTTTAATTTGCTACCTTTTTGAATTTTCCAACCGAAAAGTTGGTTCTTTTGGCTTTAA
>JACCDV010713984.1_pt1 | contig 11650 bp, 11 predicted proteins | sample 7446131 | NCBI WGS metagenome assembly JACCDV01 (sample SAMN15323448, study PRJNA562643) | freshwater metagenome | isolation source: river surface water | place: USA:Blue River Watershed | collected 2017-08-17
AGGCAAGATACATTGGTGTAGCAGTTGATGGTCCGTACAAGGTGGATCACTACCGCTACTAACAGGAGGTCGCAGTGTCTCACAAGATTCTTGTCGTTGACGATGATGATGCACTGCGCGAGATGGTTGGACTGGTGCTCTCGGGCGCTGGATACGAACCGGTGTTTGCCGCTGATGGCCTAACCGCAATCGATGTTTTCAATGAGTCGCACCCCGATTTGGTGCTGCTTGACATCATGCTTCCGGGTCAGTCGGGAATCGAGGTCTGCTCACAGATTCGATCCCACAGCGGAACCCCAATCATCATGCTTACCGCTAAGGGTGACACCGATGATGTGGTTCGTGGTCTTGAGGCAGGCGCTGACGATTATGTTGTGAAGCCTCACAACGGAGCTGAGCTACTGGCTCGCATCAAGGCCAGACTACGCCCAGTGGTTGATGAGGGTAATAACCTCCAGGTCGGCCAGATCACCCTTGACCCATTGTCTTTTGAAGTTCGACGCGGTGACACTCCGATTTCTCTAACTCCACTTGAGTTCAAACTGCTGCACACTCTGGCCACCAAACCACAGCAGGTGTTCTCGAGAGAGATGCTTCTGGAGCAGGTTTGGGGTTACCAGTACAAGGCTGACACCAGGCTCGTCAACGTCCACGTTCAGCGGTTGCGCTCCAAGGTCGAAATTGACCCTGAGAATCCCAAGATTGTCCTTACGGTTCGCGGTCACGGTTACCGAGTTGGCACCGAAACTGCGTGAAGTGGCTTAGAAAATCTCTAACGGCCAAAGCGGTACTAACCACCCTTGGCCTGAGTTTTTTGGCACTGATCACCCTGGGTGGGTTCTTATCTTTCTCTCTCGCTAATGCCTTTTATCAGAACCGAGTTGAGCAGATTCTGTCTGAGACCGAGCGAGCGGTCGGCTCGGTGCAGTCGACCATTGCCGCCGCATCGCTAAACGATGAAACCAGCCTGCAGACCGTTTTGAACTCGGTGGTGCCATCGCTTCAGGTTTCAGGTTCGACGGCTAATCGGCAGGTCGCGCTACTAAGATCACCGGGGCAAGCGCAGCTGGATCTTTTTCAATCCCCCATCTCCCCAGACCTCGATTTGAACTCAATACCCGAGGAGCTCAGGGTCGAGGTTAGAGAGAATCCAGCCATTCTCAGCTACACCCCCATTGAGCTGGTTAAGAATGGCATCACGGCTCCTGGAGTGACTGTTGGTGGAGCCATCTCTGTGCCACTTGCTGGCGAGTTTGAGCTCTATTTGGTCTATGACCTATCTCCAGAGCAGGAAGCGCTGGGTTTGGTTCAGTCAGCCCTAGCTGTTGGCGGTATTTTTCTGATCTTCATAATCGGCTTGGTCAGCTACCTGGTCACCCGAAGAGTAATTCAGCCGGTGGAGCAGGCAGCGAAGGCAGCAGAGCTACTGGCGCAGGGAAATCTGGATGAGCGCCTTGGTGAGCGTGGCGATGACGTGGTTGCACAGCTGGCGCGATCATTCAACAAGATGGCCACGAACTTGCAGCAACAGATTCAGAAGTTGGACTCGCTCTCTCGCATGCAGCGCAGATTCGTCTCCGATGTGTCCCACGAACTTCGCACCCCGCTAACCACAATCAAGCTTGCCGGTGAGGTTATCTTTGCCAATCGAAATGGCCTAGACCCAGCCCTCTCCCGCTCAGCGGAATTAATGCAGAACCAGATCGAGCGGTTCGAGCGACTGTTGGCGGACCTGCTTGAGATTTCGCGTTACGACGCTGGAGCGGTACAGGCCGAGCTAGAACTTCGAGACCTCAATGCCGTAGTTGGTTCTGCAATTGCCAGCATCGAGCCGCTGGCCGCCAGCAGAAACATGCCGATCCAGGTCCAGCTGCCGGCAAAGGCAGTGGAGGCAGAGATCGATTCCAAGCGCATCGAGCGCTTGATCGTGAACCTGCTCTCTAACGCCGTTGAGCACGGTGAGGGAAAGCCAATTCAGGTTGAGGTTGGCGAGAATGCCTCTGCGGTAGCAGTGTGTGTGACTGACTTCGGTGTTGGCATGACCAAGCAGCAACTCGAGCGCATCTTCGATCGATTCTGGAGAGCCGACCCAGCCAGACAGCGATCCCTTGGTGGCACCGGTTTGGGGCTGGCCATTTCCAAAGAGGATGCCATTTTGCACCGGGGATGGCTGCAGGTCTGGTCTAAGCCAAAACGTGGTTCTAGCTTTAGGCTCACGCTGCCAAAGCGCGCAGACTTGGTTATTGCAAACTCTCCGCTACCACTACCACCCAGATCGATGGAGCCGTGATGAAGAAGTTATTCGCTGCTCTAGCCCTGATAATGCTGACGGGTTGTGCCACGATCCCCACCGGACTGGATGTGAAATCAGGACCTGAGATTGCTGGATATCAGCAGCAAGAGGTCGCCTACTACACGCCCTCTGGTCCGGTTGCTGGCGCGACCGCTCGAGAGATTGTCAGCGGCTTCTTGGCAGCGGGCACCGGTCCCCAAAATGACTACTCGGTGGCCCGAGAGTTTCTCAGTCGCGACTTCGCTCAGCAGTGGAAGCCAGATACCCAAGTTTTGATTCGAAATGGTGCTCCAACCTTCCGCGAGGGGGGAGTCGGTCTTCAGCTTGTGTCTCTAGACGTTCAGGCTCGATTGGATGAGCACGGTCGATACACCAGTTATTCGAAGGCAGATACCACCTCGCTGCGGTTCAAGTTGGTTCAGGAGGACGGGCAGTGGCGGATTGACTCTGCACCAAATCTCACCGTGGTGACGCCACCGGTTTTTCAGGTTGTGTTCAAGCCCTACAACGTCTACTTCCTGGATTCTCGGCGCACGGAATTGGTTCCTGACCTGAGATGGTTCCCCTCTAGGACTTCCACGGGAACCAGGTTGGTCAACGCACTACTAGCCGGCCCCTCCGAATACCTAAACCTCGGTGTGCAGAGCTCGATCCCAGAGGGAACCAAGCTCACAATTGGTGCCGTAACTATTCAGCAGGGAGTTGCAGAGGTTGACTTTGACTCGATTGCTCTCATGGCAGACGCGATTGATCGCCGTTTGATGCTTTCGCAGCTTCGAGCCACACTGCTACAGCTCTCGGGTGTTTCAGACGTTGTGCTCAGCGTGAATAGCTCAAGGCAGGACATCATCCCCGCAGGCATATCACCCCAGCGCTCCGGGGCGGAGGTAATCGCTTTGCGAGATGCGGTGTATCGCGTTGGGAGCTCGGATGCGCTGCCGATCGCTGGCACCGCAAATCTGGTCGCCTTGTCAAAACCGACCATGATTGCCGGAGCAAAATCAGGAAATCTGCTCGCCTTTAGTTCACCGAGCGGAGTTGAGGTCATGGTCGGTTCGGGAATTGGGGTCCAGAGTGACCGCGTTAGCGACCCTGCTGCCTTAGCCGCATTGGAGTTCGATGGTGAAGGCCTGCTTTGGGAGATACCAAAGCAATCGGGTTCAGCGGTCCAGGTTTTTGATGGTACGAACAAGATCGCCAGCTTGGTGCTGCCGGTTATTGGCACCAGGGTTTCAGCAGCTTTGAGTCCAGAGGGATCTCGATTGGCGGTGATCATCCAGACCGAGTCAGAAACCCGCCTCGAAGTCTTCACCATCAATCGTGATGTTAGAAACCTTCCCTCGGCGATCAACCCCGGAACCATAATTCAAACCAGCTTGGTGGATCCAGTTTCCTTGACTTGGCAAACTCCAGTCACGCTCAGGATTCTAGAAACCAATACCCAGGGACGCAGTGGACTGAGTGATTACCCGCTGTTTGGCCCCAAGGTTTCCCTCCCTGCACCGTTGGTGCCTGGTGTGAAGGTTGTTGCCGGTCAGGCCGCGGGATCCAGTTACCTTCTGGCCCAAAACGGTGAGCTATGGAACCTAGCGGGAGGTTCTTGGCGCAGGCTCGGAAGCGACGTCCTGGATATTGCCAAGATTCGCTAACAGCCACAGCCTTAGCTAACTTATCCCCACGGGTTTGCTCGGCGAACCCGCTGCGCTCCCACTGTGCAAACCTGAGCCTGTGCTGAAACTTCTGCTTCAAATCATCGCCCCGGTGCGCTGTCTTTGTTGTCAAAAAAATGCGCTGCTCTGCTGCCCCGAGCATCTGAGTGAACCAGGGGAGGAGTCGGTAGCGGGAATCCCAGTGCACTACCTGTTTCCCCTGGATCAACCGCGACTACGTGTCATGACGGCCTTCAAAGACCGAGGTGTGACCGCGTTGGCACCAGTTATTGGATCAGCGATGACTGAACTGCTATCCAAACTGGATATTCCCCACTCTGTCACCTTGGTCATTCCGCCGAAAAATAAGTCCAACTATCGCAAGCGTGGCTATCACCCGGTCCAGCTAATCGCCAAGCGCTTGGGGATGCCGGTGGTAAGTGCAAAGGCCAGCAAGGCAATACTCGATCAGCGCCAGTTGAGCGCTGAAAAGCGAGGGGAAAATCTTCGCGGAGCGTTCTATCTGGAGGGCTTATATGGGAAGCAGGTAGTGGTGTTCGACGATGTGCTCACCACAGGGGCCACGCTTCGAGAGTTGATAAGAGCATCGGAAGAAGCTGGCGCTGAAGTGATTGCCGGCTGTGTGGTTGCTAGGAGATTTCCAGATTTTGCCGAAGGGAATCTCAAAAAGGCGTAGTTTGTAGTTAGGGCAAAGTTGCCCCTTAGGAGGTAAAAATGGAACTTCGAATTTCAGCCAGAAACCTCAATGTCTCGGACCGGTTCAAAGAATACGTCTCCGAGAAGTCGGGAAAAGTAGAGCAGTTTGCTCATCGCCCGCAGGAGCTCAACATCAAGGTCACTCGCTATGAGCACCACGCCTCTGGTCCCGAGGATCAAGTTGAACTAACTGTTTATGAAGCCGGTCATGTGGTGCGCGCCGAGGCTAGATCAACCGATAAATTCGCGGCCTTTGACATAGCATTCGGGAAATTGCTGGAGCGCTTGCGTCGCTACTCCGATAAGCACAAAATCCACCGCGGCGGCGGTCACAAAAACCTTGGGGCAAGCGAGCTTGCCGCGGCAGATTTCGCGCAGCTGGATATCAAGCCACTTGATGTTCGAATCAGCGTCGACGAAGCACCTGAGCCGGTAATCATCAAGTCTCCAATTGAGATCCGTGCCAAGGAGTTCCCCGCCATCCCTATGACCAAGGAAGAAGCGGTGGATCACATGGAGCTGGTGGGTCACGACTTCTTCCTGTTTCAGGACTCAGAAACCGGCAAAAACGCTGTTGTTTATCGCCGACAGGGATATAGCTACGGAGTTATCAGCCTGAACTAATACAGGGCTCAGCAACTACAATTACACCCGAAACCCAAGGGAGATCATTTTGGCTTCAATCCTCGACAAACTGCTGCGCGCCGGTGAAGGCAAGCTTCTCAAGAAACTGAGCTCAATCGCGCAGGGAGTCAATGCTCTTGAGCAAAACTTCGTTGATCTGACCGATGAGGAACTCCGTGATGAGACGAGGCAGTTCCGCGAGCGTTATGCAGCTGGCGAGACTCTAGACGACCTACTCCCCGAGGCATTTGCAGCTGTCCGTGAGGCGGCAAAGAGGACCATTGGACTTCGTCACTTCGACGTGCAGTTGATGGGTGGAGCAGCACTTCACCTTGGCAATATCGCCGAAATGAAGACTGGTGAGGGTAAGACCCTGGTTGCCACCACAGCTGCATACCTCAATGCAATTCCGGGCAAGGGTGTACACGTTGTTACCACGAACGACTTTTTGGCGGGCTATCAGTCTGAATTGATGGGTCGCGTTTATCGGGCGCTGGGAATGACCACCGGTTGCTTGATCTCGGGCCAGGACCCTGCGGTGCGCAAGGCTCAGTACGAGTGCGACATCACCTATGGAACCAACAACGAGTTTGGTTTTGACTACCTTCGCGACAACATGGCACTGAGCAAAGCAGACCTAGTGCAGCGCGGCCACTTCTTCGCCATTGTGGATGAGGTTGACTCGATTCTGATCGATGAGGCACGAACCCCGCTGATCATCTCCGGACCCGCCTCCCCAGAGGTAAACCGCTGGTTCGGCGTGTTTTCCAAGCTGGTGCAGACTCTTGAGGTTGAGGTCGATTACGAGGTCGATGAGAAAAAGCGCACCATCGGTGTTCTTGAGTCTGGAATTGACAAGGTAGAGGACTACCTGGGAATCACCAACCTCTACGAGAGCGCGAACACTCCGCTTATCTCTTTCCTAAACAACGCAATCAGGGCGAAAGAGTTATTCCGAAGGGACCGCGACTACGTTGTGGTCAACGGTGAGGTGCAAATCGTTGACGAGCACACCGGCCGCATTCTCCCTGGCCGCCGCTACAACGAGGGCATGCACCAGGCGATTGAGGCCAAGGAAGGCGTTGCCATCAAGGCTGAGAACCAGACCTTGGCAACCATTACCCTGCAGAACTACTTCAGGATGTACGAGAAGCTTTCGGGTATGACGGGTACAGCCGAAACCGAAGCTGCCGAGTTTATGTCCACCTACAAGCTAGGTGTCGTGCCGATCCCAACCAACATGCCGATGATTCGCAAGGATCAATCTGACTTGATCTTCAAAAACGAAGAGGTCAAGTTCCGCATGGTGGTTGAGGACATCGCGGAGCGTCACCAGACCGGACAGCCAATCTTGGTTGGAACCACTTCGGTTGAGAAGAGCGAGTACCTATCCAAGTTGCTCGCAAAGCGCGGTGTAAAGCACGAGGTGCTGAACGCGAAGAACAACGCCCGAGAGGCAGCAATTGTTGCTCAGGCTGGTCGCTTTGGTGCAGTTACGGTAGCTACCAACATGGCGGGTCGTGGTACCGACATCATGCTCGGTGGCAACGCCGAATTCCTCGCTGTTGCGGAGATGCAGAAGCTGGGACTTGATCCGGTCGAGCAGGCTGAGGATTATGAGAAGGCCTGGGACGAGGTATTCGACAAGATCAAGTCACAGGTCGCTGTTGAGGCGGAGAAGGTCTTGGCGGTCGGAGGTCTCTATGTTTTGGGAACCGAACGTCACGAATCTCGACGCATTGACAACCAGTTGCGCGGTCGATCTGGACGTCAGGGTGACCCGGGTGAATCCAGGTTCTACCTGTCACTAACTGATGATCTGATGCGCCTGTTCAACTCTGGTGCGGCAGCTGCGCTGATGAACCGATCATCGGTTCCAGACGACTCGGTTATTGAATCAAAGGTTGTTTCCAAGGCGATAGCGTCCGCTCAGTCGCAGGTTGAGGCAAGAAATGCTGAGATTCGAAAGAACATCCTGAAGTACGACGATGTGATGAACCGCCAGCGTGAGGCGATTTACTCCGACCGCCGTCACATTCTCGAGGGTGATGACATCTCTGGCACCTTCCAGCAGTTCATGGAGCAGGTCGTCACCGAGGTCGTTCGCTCTGAGGTGACCGACACCTCGATCGATGACTGGGATCTTCCTGGACTTTGGAACACGCTCTCTCAGATTTACCCGGTGGGTCTAGAGGTTGAGGAAGTTCTAGAAGAGGCGCGGGCCGTTTCTAAGGCATCGGTTTCTTGGTTGGTTGAGGAGATTCTCTCCGACGCACGTCTGGCGTATGAGCGCAGAACCCAAGAGGTTGGCGAGCAGGTCATGCGTGAGTTGGAGCGGCGAGTGATGCTTTCGGTTATTGACCGAAAGTGGCGCGATCACCTCTACGAGATGGACTACCTCAAGGAGGGAATCGGCCTGCGAGCCATGGCCCAGCGTGATCCACTGGTTGAGTACCAGCGCGAGGGTTACAACATGTTCTCCGACATGATGGCGGGTATCCGTGAAGAGGCAGTGCAGTTCTTGTTCAACGTGGAAATCAAGCAGACTGTGACCGAGGTTCAGCCTCAGCCAATCCCTGCAGGACTGACCATGACCGCACCTTCAGAGCAAGGCACTCCTCAGCAGGTTCAACAGAAGCCAGCCCCAAAAACTGACGGTAAGGGTTCGAGTTTCTTCAGAAACTAGATCAAGCTCAAGTCAGTAATGCGATAACGAGCATTGATTAGCTCCGCTCGAATTGAAACGGCTTTTGTAGCACCGCTAATACGAAGAATCACCACTCCTTGAAAGGCGTGGTGATCGGTTAGAAATGTTTGAGTTGACCTCAAGCTAACGTCTGGCCGCTGTCGCAATCCGGTCAAAGATCGCTGCCTAGCTTCGCGCTGCGCTCTCTGACATACGTCGTAATAGGTGCGATCCGATAGCCACCTAGCCAGCTGTTCCGGCCTTCTTACCCCCGCGAGGACCTCAACATATGCAGCTGAGATCTCGGCAAAGAATGGTGCTGGGTCAACGTGTTTGATTGCGACTTGGTCTGACATAAGGCCCCCTTTTCAAAAGTCGTGGTAGCAGTTTGGCTTTATCAAACAAATCTCAAAAGAGTCAAACTACGGTCTGTGGAAAACTTTTTTGAACCGCAAAACTCTTCAGTTTGTGGATAACTGCATGCACCACGGTTGGGTTTTTGCCAAGGTGCAGACATGGCAATTCGAATGGGGAGAAGAATCCCAAATTGGTTGATACTCGCGATCTTTGGAACGGTGGTGCTGGTTGGTTTGGTTGTGAGCAGTCTGTTCCGACCACTCCCCGAATACCTAGTCGCTGCTTCGGACCTCAAGCCCGGTGAGCAACTCAGCGCCTCGGATTTCAATCCAGTGCCGATCGACCTTGGTGATGTAGTTGGCTATCTGATGGCGGAGGATGCACCAGCAGTAACCGGGGTAGCGCGGTTGATTCGAAAGGGTGAGCTAATTCATCAGAAGGACGTAACCTCGCTGTCGGATCCGGAATACACCGCAATCCGAATCACCCCCGAGCTGAAACCAGCCTCTGTTGCTGCAGGCGCTTTTGTCTCGGTCTGGCGAGCGATCGAGCGAGAGTCTGGTGTTGAGCTTGAGTTGATTGTGTCTCGGTCTGAGGTGTTAGAGCTCAAATACGGCGAGGGTTTGTTTGCTCAGGAGAACCCAGAGGTTGAGTTGCATCTCAAGCTCGATGAGGCGATTGTAGTGATGCATGCTGTATCGCTTGAGAACCAAATCTTTGTGGTGCCGGTGATATGACACTCATTGATCTAGAGCGCGATCGTGCGATCGTCTCACAAGTGCCTTCCCTGGAAACATCTAGCATTTCGATCTGGGGCCCAGCGGGGGTTGGCAAAACAGCCGTTGCCATCAACCTCGCCTTCGAATTGGCTTCGCTTGGTCACAAGGTGTGCCTTCTCGATGCGTCGATTCGGAGACCTGCAATCGCCCCGTGGTTGGGGGTAACACAACCGGGTCCCGGAGTGCTCGGGTTGCTGAGACTTGCAAGACAGGGTCGGCTTGATCGTGAACAGTTCGAACGATTGAGTCACGAGGTTACATTTGAAAAGCAGCAGCTTCGGCTGATCACAGGAATGAGTCAGCTTAATCGCTGGGCTGAGTTCGACGAGATCGCAATCCCGGCGCTGATATCTGGTTTGCAGGAGTTTTGCGACCTGGTGGTGATTGACCTAGACGCCGATCTGGAACCGGGATTGGTTTCGTTGGAATCTACTGTTGGTCGAAATGAGCCAACCCGGCTGCTGCTTGAGCAGAGCAGCCGGGTAGTCGCAATCACGGGAAGCGATCCGGTTTCTGTGAATCTTTTTTTGATGCTGGTGCGCGAGCTCGATGTCGAGTATCAATTGGTGGCAAACAGGATTCGGTCTTCCGTTCTCGGTCGAGACCCAATCCGTCAGCTAAGGGACACCTATTACCAACTACTCGGTCGAGAGCTAGTGAGTCTCCTGCCGGATGATCCAGCCGCAATTGATGTTTCGATATTGAAGGGCCAACCACTTCTCTTATCAGCCAAAAACTCAAAGCTTCGAGAGGGTATCCGGCAATTGGCGATGGAGCTTATCAAGTCATAGCGCACTAAACTCAACAATCGTGAGTAAGTCAGGTAGTGAGCAGCAGTGGCTCAGGACACTGATCGCCGATTGGCAACTCATCTCGGACATGGCATTTGCTGACTTAGTGCTCTGGGTTCCAAGTGGTAACCGACTTCAAGCTTTTGCGCATGCTAGACCATCGACGGCCCCGACCCTTTTTTACCGCGATCTAACTGATAGCTCACCAAGGTATGACTGGATCGAACTAATTGAAGCGGCCTTCACCTCCGGCGTGCCTCAGGTGCTCGGTGAGGTGACGACGATGGAAGAGTCCTCTGCAAGAATCTCCGCCTTTCCGGTTTTTTCACCCGGCGATAAGACCCCAATTGCCGTGATTTCTCGACACACCAATCTTTCACAGCCCCGCTACACCAACCGGTTACAAATCAACTTCAATGAGTGCGCCACTCAGCTTCTAGAGATGGTTTCTAGGGGTGAGTTTCCAATCCTTGAGGCGGGAACTGCAGCTAAGCGCGGAGCACCAAGACCGAACGATGGGTTTATCCGTCTGGACCAGGCTGGGCGGATTCTGTTTGCCAGCCCGAATGCACTTTCGGTGTTCAACCGAGCCGGCGTTCAGGGTGAATTAGAGGGCAGGTTGCTGGCGGAAGAGATCACCAGTTTGCAATCAAAGCTGGTTCAGATAGACGAGGGCTTACCGCTTGTTCTAACCGGAAAAGCCGCATGGCGCACCGACATTGAGTTTCCAGATTTGACCATCGCCGCGCGCTCTATTCCACTTTCCAAATCTGGCGAGCGCACCGGCGCAATTGTCCTCACTAGAGACGTGACCGAGTTGAGGGTTCGCGAGCGAGAACTCATCACCAAAGACGTGACAATTCGAGAGATTCATCACCGAGTCAAGAACAATCTTCAGACCGTAGCCAGCCTGCTCAGAATCCAGTCTCGTCAGGCAGCCAGCGAAGAGGTAAAGGAATCACTGTCACAAGCCATGAGGCGAGTAAGTGCAATCGCCGTTGTGCATGATGTTTTGTCGGAGGGCATCGATCAAGAAGTGTCGTTCGATCAAATCTTCAAGCGAATCCTGCTCCTGATTCCAGATATTGCCGGCTATCACACAACGGTGAAGACTGAGTTCGTCGGAAGCTTCGGTGAGATGCAGGCTGCCAGGTCAACACCACTGGCGCTAGTCCTCACCGAAGTCGTCGCAAATGCCGTGGAGCACGGTTTGAGCGATAGAAGCGGAACCATCACGGTTAGTGCTGAGCGCGAGAAGCAAAACCTGCACATTGAAATCGTGGACGACGGATCTGGGTTGCCTGAGGGCAAGGTTGGCTCGGGGCTTGGAACTCAAATTATTAGGACCCTCGTTGAGTCCGAATTGCGCGGGAAAATCAACTGGACCTCGCCAATTAGAGGTGGCACAAAGGTTGTTATAGACCTACCGGTTTAGCTAGCGCGACGAGCGCGGGCGTAACGACGCTTTAGGGATCTGCGCTCATCTTCGCTGAGACCGCCCCAAACACCAGTGTCTTGGTTTTCTTTGATTGCGTACTCGAGGCACTGTGCTGAAACGGAGCACTGTCTGCAGATTGACTTTGCCTGCTCGATTTGCTCGAGAGCTGGTCCAGTGTTGCCTACCGGAAAGAAGAGCTCAGGGTCTTCATTGAGGCATCGGGCCTGGTTTAGCCACTGCATATCCATAGTGTTCTGTTATTCCTAAGGGTCGAAACAGGAGGTACCCCGGTGGGGTAAAGTCACATCTGCAACAG
>JACCDV010343525.1_pt1 | contig 11649 bp, 12 predicted proteins | sample 7446131 | NCBI WGS metagenome assembly JACCDV01 (sample SAMN15323448, study PRJNA562643) | freshwater metagenome | isolation source: river surface water | place: USA:Blue River Watershed | collected 2017-08-17
ATTACCCCAAGTGCACCAGCGCTAGAGTGGATTATCGCAGTGAATGCAGCTCCGACTAGAATCCCGATCAGCGGGCTCTCGAAGTTCTGCATCATATCTAAGAAGATCTGAGAGTGTCTTAGCGGTATCATCGACTCTGACATTAGCTGCAAACCAAAAAGCATAATACCGCTAGCCATTACTGCGTAACCTATATATATGGTCTGGTTGCGCTTGGCTAGGGTTTGGATCATGAAACCGATAAAGACTATAGCGAGAGACCACTTAATAATGTTTATCGCCATGATATGAGCGGTAACAGTGGTACCTATATTAGCTCCGAGCATGACAGCGACTGTACGCTCGAAATTAATCAGACCTGATTGAACGAAAGAAACTAGAATTGAGGTTACAGCGGTGCTGCTCTGAACTACCCCTGTAATAATGGTGCCCAGAATAATACCCATCCAGGTGTTTTTAGTGGCTGCTTCGATGGCGCGTTTAAACGCTGGACCTGCTGCATTGCGCAGATTAAGATCCATGACATCGAGCCCGTAGAGTAGTAGTGCAGTCCCTCCCAGTAAAGTTACGACCGAAAGGATACTAAAGCTTTCTTGAGGCATGCTCAAGAAGGGATTTTATCACAGCATAAACGTGACTTACGTCACGTTTATGCGCTTTCAACCATGAGTGCAAAACTTCGGCTACCACGCCTTACACATTAACGGCTGGGTTTCAAATACAAACTTTCAACAATCCAAGCAAGCACAAACCCAAAAGCGCTTGCCGCAAGTCCAACCATTAAGCCCGGCATCTTTACCCCAGCTAAGATCACCCCGTAGTTATCTGTGTAAAGTAGTCCTAGAATACCAAACCAAATCGAAAATTGAGCGCCGAGTTCACTTTCGGTTTTGGTGTATAGCGCCATCACTAAAGGTATAAACAGAGAAACCAAACTTACTATAGAAGCTCCGCCGACAAGTTCATAAATAGTTTTGTTACCGTGAGCAATGATTAGAGCCGCGACAGCGATAATCACCACCGAGCCGCGCAGAATAGCGAGTAATTGTTTGTCGTTAATTTTCTCGTGCAAGGCTGGCTTGATGATGTTCTCAGCGAGCACTGTTGCTGGTGCTAGCATCGCTCCGCTAGCTGTGCTCATTACAGCAGAGAGGAAGGCGCCGAAGAACATGATCTGCAACCAAATATCATCTTTACCAACCACAGTAAGTAATAAAGTTTGTCTATTGAGATGTTCAGGGTCTATTAAGCCATTAGCTTTAGCAAGTATGGCGATGACTAAAGGTAGTAAGCCGACAGTAAGGTAAAGTACGAAAGCTATATATGATGAGCGCTGGGCGTTGTCTTCAGAGTCTGAAGTCATTACCCTTTGGAATACATCTTGCTGAGCGATAGAACCTAGTCCTATTACCATCCAAGCTGCGATATAGTCAGTCCACGCCTGCGCGTCAGGTGGTGGCACGAATCTAAAGAAACCCTCTGGGTAATTCTGGAATACTGCCTGCAAGTCCGGAGTCATTAACATTAGTTTTACGGTAATAAAAACTAAACCAATAATTATTACTACTGTTTGTATAAAATCTGTAATAGAGATAGCGAACATACCACCAGCGTAGGTGTAGGCGAGCACTACTATAGTCGCTACCCAAATCCCTACGTTTTGCGGCAGTCCAGTTACGGTTTCTAGCACCGTGGCTACTGCAATTAACTGCGCTGCTACCCATCCTATATATGAGAGCACCATAAATACGCTGGCTACTACTTCTACTCTGCGCCCGAATCTACGCGCAAATAAATCATTAATAGTTAGCATATCGAGGCGGTACATCTTACGCGCAAAAAACATACCAACTAGTAATAGACAAAGAGCCGCGCCGAAAGGATCTTCAATAACGCCGAGCATGCCATGTTGCATAAACTCCACGGGAGCTCCGAGCATGGTCTCCGCGCCGAACCAAGTCGCGAATATCGCTGCGGTACTAACCATCAGCGGCATTTTTTTATTGGCGGTAGCGAAATCCTTCGCGCTCTTAATAAACCTAGTGGCGCTAACGCCAATGGCTATAGTCAGCACGAAATAAAGGAAAATAAAAGCTAAAAGTACCATAAGCCATTAGGAATTATAAAACCTAATGGGCGCTGGCGCTAGCCTTACTCCCAATCAATCTGAGCCACGCTGCTTTCGCCTTGCGTGTCTAAGATCTCTTGTTTAATCATAGGAATAATGTTAGAAGGTAGCTCTGTGTTACCAGCAAGCTCCTCTACTATATTGTTAAGAATTGCATCAAAATCTTCTTGGCTATTAGCACTTAAAGCTTCATTAACAGCATCAGTAATAGCTGCGCTAAGAGCTGGGTTTGGAGCAGTTTCAACGTTTACATGGGTAGAAGCACTAAAGTGCATTGCAGCAGCAGGTAGTTGCATCGCGATAGTAAGCGCTGGAATTATTATGATTTGCAGTGCTTTGTACATATCTCTGCCCTCGTGGATATTACTTTCCCAGCTTAGGTTAAACTAGGGTTAAGGTATGCAAGATTTACTACTAGTTTCAATATTTTTCCTTCATGTAATCCCGATGAATATAGCCCTGGCTGGGGGTTTTTATGCAGCGGCTTTGCTCTTAAGCAAGCAGGATAAACCTAGTTATCATCTAGGTCAAAAACTAGCAGCAGATTTGCCGCTAATCTCTTTATCGGCAATTTTCATGGGTTTCGTAGCTTTTCTAATAAGGCAGCAGGTACACCCTAGCGATTACCTGCCTTTAGGCAGTGAGTACTGGGTTAAAGTTGCCCTGGCTCTAGCTCTAGGTTCTGGGCTCTTGTATCTTGCTCGCTCAAAGCGTTTTAGCGAGTCTAAATCGGCTTGGCTGTTACTGCTTAGCGCTCTGACTTTTACCATGCTTGGTTATGTTTTTAGCCGCACCATTAGTCAGTCGGCATTAGTCGGTAATGGCATGGCTAGGTTCCTGCATTTCTTTATTTCTGCTTTCGCTGTTAGCGGACTTTATATCGGCTATCTAGGTCTTCGCACTAAAGACGAAGCTGTGAGTAAATATGCAGTGCAATTGGGTTCCCTGGCTTACGCCATAACTACTCTTAGTCAGTTTATTTTCGGTTCTTGGTATTTAGCTTCGCTGCCGCGCGAAAAACTACTAATGTATATGGGACATTATTTACCGGCGACTATCGCCTTCGGCGTTTCCTTCCTGCTCACTCTAGCGTCACTAGTGACTGCGATGATGGCGCAGCGCGACGGCTCTAGGCTAATGTTTAAGCTGACCTTAGCCTTCGGCTTAATTGTTGTCTTAGCAATGTTAGTTATGAGACAAGCTTTAGTTTCCTGATGAGAGTTCTGCTGCTTGCTATTTTCTTTTTCTTCGGCACTTACGGCGCTAATGCCTGCAGCACATGTATCTGTCCTTGCGACCAGATTGCTATTGGCGGACCGATTATCACCACTCCAGGATTCACTCCCAGCCAAGGTCAAACCGTAATCGGCACTAGCTGGGTTTATCAAGGCACAAGTGAGATTAATTACATAGATATGCTGCGCTACGCACGCAGCGGCAAGCATGTGCATAATCAATCAGCGACTAATACTCTCTCGTTGAATGCACTTTATGGTGTGACTGATGATTTTAGTATTGCTCTTAGTTATCCTTATGTTTTTAGATCTAACGTACAAGTCGCTGAGGGGCAGGTTTATAACGAAGGCGACTCTATTGGTTTTGGTGATTTAACTCTTAGTGCACGCTATAGATTTCTTGAGGTTAATGACTGGCACGCGGCATTAATAGCTGGTTTGAAACTACCCACGGGCGAAACTAGTGAGCGCGCTAGTGATGGGGTGCGTCTCGGTGCTGATCACCAACCAGGTACTGGATCTGTGGATCCTGTGATGGGTTTTGCGATTTCTAAAATCACTAGTCCAGTTACTTATAGTGCTAGTGCGCTTTATAGACTCTCTACTCAAGGCTCTCAGGATGTTACTGTCGGTGATACTGTTCTCTATAATCTAGCTGCTAGCTATTTGCTGCCAAGAGATTCTATGATCGCAAAAGTCTTAGCGCCAGAAATTCTGGGTCACAGTGTTAACTGGGCTCTAGTTATGGAGATCAATGGAGTTTTCCAGGAGAGGCTGGAGTACGCCGGACTTAAAGAAGCCGGGCATGGTGGTAACACTATATTTCTAAGTCCTGGGGTCACGGCTGGCATTGATGATAGAGTTTTTGCTAATTTATCCTTGGGTTTTCCGCTGATAGATGAGCTGAGTGGGATTCAACCGGGGACGGGCTTGCGTATCTTCTTCAGCCTAAATTATCTACTTTGATACAATAGATAGCCATGACTCTAGAACCTAACAGCTTCGCCAAACGCAGCACTATAGAACAAGTAGAAGAAGGCAATGAACTTGCCCCTAAGTTTGATGCTGCTGGTTTAATTCCGGTGGTTTGCACTGATTATAAGACTGGCGAACTGCTTATGCATGGTTACATGAATGAAGAAGCTTTTCGCAAGAGTATGGAAACTGGCGAGGCGCATTACTATAGCCGCAGCCGTAAGCAGCTCTGGCACAAGGGTGCAACTAGCGGGCTAGTGCAAAAAATTAAAGAGTTTCGCATTGATGATGATCAAGACTGCGTCTGGATTCGCGTTGAAGTGCTGTCCACTGGCGCTAGCTGTCACGTGGGTTATAGATCTTGTTTTTATAGAGCAGTGCCAGTGGGTCAAGAACTATCTAGTGCTAAGAAGTTCTCTGATATTAAACTAGAGTATTTGGAGTCAGAAAAAGTTTTCGATCCTAAAGAAGTTTACGGGGATGCGCCGAACCCGACGATATTATAAGTTCGCGTCCGTCACCGACCTGCGGACTTCTTAGTTACAGTGCCCGCGTTTAATGCTTTCTTTGTTGATACTTTGCAGAGTTTCGTAGAATTCTATAGACCAAGTTCCTCTATGTTTGCGAGCTGCGTCTCGGTATTTTAGCCTCACGCGCTCAAGAAAAGCATCTGGCCATTCTAAAACAGGTCCTTTGGCCTTTATTGTTTTTTTATACTCTTCAATAAGTTTAAGCAGTGGTTTTACAGTTGCTTGTTCTTCTTGGGTTGCCATATTTTTGCAAATATTAGCAAAATCTAAGTGCTTATTAGTAGATTATTCCCTTTTTTGATTAATTACTGTAAATAATGGCGTGGTTGAGCCACAATTCAAGGTAATACATATTACACGTTGTGATAATATGAGCAACTAAGTCGATGACTGCGAGCCCGACCGTACAAGTACCCAATAGCGCTAAAAATCCGCCAGCAGCGGGCCATATTACGCCGCCCGGCCATAGTCAAACTGCTAATACTCAAATTCCAAATAAGGCAAATCAAAACTCTAGTACTAGTTCTCAAGATCAAGGCGCCACCGTCGCACAAAATATAAGTCCAGGACATAATTTAGCGCAGCCTGTAAATAGTGATACTCAAACTGCTAATACTTCAACTGAAGTTCAGCAGCCAGTCAACACCGAGCCAGCGCTAACGCAAACAACTAGCACGGCGCCAGCTAATACTGAAGCTAGTGATGAAAACAATCTTGTTCTTAAAGCCATCACTACTATTAGTGAACACAAAAAGCCAATAGTAAAATGGGCTAATTATTTTCAAGCTGCAGCCAATGCTTTATCATTCGTTAGTAAATTTCCTTTTCTATCTAAAATCAAAAATTTTGGTGACAAGTTAGGTGAAGCTGGTACCAAGCTTTTTTTCTTGGTTAATGGTGGTATTAATGCTTTCCAGCAGTTTCAGTACAAGAATTACACTGGGTTTTTGGGTTATTTGGTTTATGTGGCTAATGGTCTTTTCGTGCCGCAAGAGAAAACTTATATGCTAAATGGTCTTGGCGTCGGGCTTACACAGTGGGTGAACCAAGCTAATACTGCCTTAAAGGTAATGGACAATAACCACAAGGGTACTTTTACTGGTTTAGGAGATCATTTAACTAAACTATTTAGAGGCACAGCAAATATTATTAAAGAGAGTTGGAGAAATCCAATTCAAGCAATGAAGGAAGGTAAACCAATACTTGGACTTGGTGGAGCCTTTATGGCTTTATATGGTGTTGCGCATTGGGCAGTTACTGGCAATATTAAAGTCGGTAAGTTCTTCAGAAATCTTCTTGGCGGAGCTGCGCTTGATGGCGAACAAATATTAGGTCATCAACTGAAGTATAAGCGTGAGAATTATGCTAAGTCCGGTATAGCGTATCTAGTCGGCACGGCGTTTGATTATATAAGAGATTATGTGCCATCACTTAATGAGTTCTTTAGACCGCTTAGTTTCTTATTTGATGGATTCGGACGTTATTACCAAGGGGTATCAGAGCAAAATAATGAGCAATCTAATGCCCATTTAAGCAAGCAAGAGTCAGAGGAAATAGAAGCTAGACATAAGTCTCCAAGTAGACCTTCGTATCTCAGTATGCTTGGCGATCTATTTAAGGGTTGGTTTAGTACGGCAAAACCAAAAGCTGAAGATGCTACTATCATAGCCAATGCCGGTCACCAAGGAGAACTTGCAAGTGCAGCAGCTTAAACAAGAGTTAATAGCACTTGCTGCTTACGCATCTAGCCGCAATTGGGTTCCTGCGACCAGTGGTAATTTTTCTCAGCGTATTGATGATAGTAGTTTCGTGATTACAGCTTCGGGCGGAGATAAAGGTACGCTTACTGAAGATAGTTTTACTATCCTAGAGATCGCAGAAAACGACTTAACTAAAGTTAAACCAAAACCTTCAGCTGAAACTTTATTACACTCGTATCTCTATAGACTAAGTCCTGAGATTAAAGCCGTCGCGCACGTACACTCTAGGCTTAGTGTTTTACTGTCCCTATATTATCCAGGTGAAGAAATATTATTAACAGGCTACGAGCTCTTAAAGGCTCTCGCTGATAACAAAACGCACTCGGTGCGCGAGCGTTTACCAATATTCAATAACACTCAAGTTATTGATGAGCTGGCGCGCGAAGTAGAATCTTATATGCGCGAAGAGAATCCTGAGATACGCGGCTATCTTATTCGCGGACATGGTTTGTATACTTGGGGACGTAACATCGCTGAACTGCGCCGGCACCTTGAGGCGCTGGATATGATTCTCGATCTAGAATGGGCTAAATTAGGAATGGTGAAATGATGTCAAGACTGCTGATATACAGAGAGAACGGTGATATTTTGCTAGATACTGAAGATGCTGTGCGCATTAGTAATGAGCTAGCGTTGATTGATATAGGTTTTAGGCGCTGGTCAGCTCATAGTAATCTTGGCGCAGATGCCAGTCAAGATGAGGTTCTTGCCGCTTACGCAGGTGACGTCGCTTACGTGCAGAATAATTATGCTTTTAGAAGTGTAGATGTGATCAGTATGAACTCAAGCGTGGTCGCTAATATGGGCTCAGAGAAGTTCAGTGCTACTCGCGGTAAGTTCCTGTCTGAGCATATACATGCTGATGATGAAGTTAGATTTTTTATTGAAGGTGAGGGTCTGTTCTGCGTGCACAGTAACGCAAAGGTCTATCAAATACTTTGCACCAGAGGAGATTTTATCAGCGTGCCAGCTAATACTAAGCACTGGTTCGATATGGGCACTAGACCAGATTTCAAATGCATCAGGTTTTTCTCTGATGAGGCTGGTTGGATAGCTAATTACACCGGTGATAGTATCGCTGAGAGTTTTCCACTCCTGGATGATTTAGTGGCGGTAGCAGCTTAATGCAGGGTATTAGTCATATAGTTACTGATATAGAAGGCACCACCTCGTCTATTAGTTTTGTGAAGGAGGTTCTGTTCCCGTATGCGCGCAAGCATATGGCTGAATTCCTCTCAGGGATTGAGGGTGCGAGCGTCGAGGTTCAGAACATACTCGCTGAAGTGCCGGGCTCTAGCTTGAAGGATAAGACTGCGTTATTAATTCAATACATAGATGAGGACCGTAAGTTCACGCCGCTTAAAGAACTGCAAGGTCTAATCTGGCGCCAAGGTTACGAGCGCGGTGATTATAAAGGTCACATCTACGAAGACGCTTATAAAATGCTAGTCGAGTGGTATAGAGCTGGTCTACTACTATCCGTTTATTCTTCAGGCTCTGTAACTGCGCAGAAATTGATTTTTGGTTATACGCAGTTCGGTGATTTAAATTATCTTTTCGGTGCTAACTACGATACGCGCATCGGAGCTAAGATCTCTAAATCATCCTACGAAAATATTGCGCGCGATCTCGGGGTTGCAGCGGCTTCGATCTTATTCCTCTCAGATATGGAAGGGGAGCTGGATGCGGCTCAGGCAGCGGGGATGCAGGTGATTAAACTCACTAGAGAAATCGCAAGTAACTCAGGAGTCTATGAGATTCCAGAGTCTAAGCATAGGCAAGTAGAGAGCTTCTATCAAGTAGATCATCTTCTAGTAACGACAGGCAAATAAAGTCTAGGCTCAGAGCGCTTCCAGTAAGTGCCAGTTTCTTTAAGCTCACTAAGGCTAGTGAATTTATAATCGTAGCTAATAGCACGTATATATTTAGGCGGGCGCGCGGCGTAAGGATTATAAGCTAGCAGCCTGCTAACACTAGGTTCTCCCTCAAGCAAGCGCATGCATAAATTCACAAACCAAATATTTTGCTGCCAAGGCGATAGCGCAGCGAACCACATCTGCCAGTCAAGGCGAGGCTGATGGGGAGCTACTTGTGGCGGCAGGCGATATAAATCACCAGGCTTGTAGCAGAACTCATAATCAAGCCAACTCTTAGTGTCATTAGAGCCTTGGATGATAATTTCGCGGCGTTGCTTGGTCATTACGGCAAACAAACCATAAGGACTAGCTAGGTGATTACGGAATATGAGATTAAGCGGAGCTAGTAGCGGACTATCGTTCTTGACATCAAATACTAGTGGCACTTTAAGTAGATTGGTGACAGGTCTATTTATAAATATCAAATTGATATAAAAAAGTAGCAAGCTGGCTATCACTATTAGGGCTGGAGTGAAAATTAAAGTGCTAAGTTTGAAAGGTTCTGTAGTATTAATGGAGCATCCTGTATTTTGCACTCGTGGAACAAAGCGGAAAAACGACCCGTCGGGGTCGTTTTTCCTATCAATAATCAATATCGATAATAATATAGTTAGTATATTAAAATAACAATAATTACCAGTAGCAATAATCATTAGCTGCAGAGCTATAAAACCCGCTGCTGCACTATGTCTTAGAATGGCTCGGACGCGGCTAAATCTAGAGCGGCTCTCTAAATCCCCGCCCAGGAAAATAAAAAACGGCAGTATTAGTTCTATGCCGAACATCACAAGGCAAGCAAGTGAGTCCATAAATGCTGGTAGTTGGTGAACGAAATAACTTAGAGGATTAGGTATGGGCTGAGTGTAGTAGTGATAGTTAAGTGCAGTAAAGCTGCTCCAAGATTGATCGTGGCTGGCGAGTTTCACTATGCCAGAAAGAAACATTAGCTTAAAAAGTACTACTAGTAGTAATCCGTAGCAAATGTTCGCCGCAAGATTGTAGCGCTGCTTAGTAAAAAAACTAAGTAATATAGTTAGAAATCCTGTCTCTATTAGTAGTGCGTCCCACTGAAAACTCATAAACGGTGAGCCAAAGCTCACTAGAAAATGATAGAGAATAAAAGCTATCGCAAGATTCAAGCTGGTCCACAGCCTGAAGATTACGGCAAGTCCAGTCACCATGCCAAATACGCAAATGCTTATGAGTACAGGAACTGCGCGCTCAGTAGTTACCCAATCATAGCCAATAGTAGTCCAGGGTATAGGCATAATTCCGCGCGGACCGAAGAGAGCTTCTATCTGAGGCAGTAGAGAAGCGAATGACAGTAAATAACATAGCCCAATGCCGCGAATAAAAATATCTATGCTGGTCTTGTTGTTCAGTGAAGAGCCGAGCTTCGATAATAGCGGGCGTAGTATAGCTACTAAAGCATAGATAAACTCAGAAATATATTTAAAGCCAGGTAGCTTCTCGTAGAGCCAGAGCGCAAGTCCTAGCTTGGGGTTATAGCTTAGAGCTTTAAAAGCTGCGTGTGCTGCTTCGTAGGCTTTACCAGTACTGGGCTCGTATAATTTAATCGAGCGCCTGCAATCTTCTCTAGTAAAACCATTCCAAGTGCCGCTGCTTAATACTGATTGATAAGGCTTGCAGTCTATTTTATCGCCGACTAGTTTCTTCAGCTGCTCTATCCAGTAGAGACAGAAGCCGCAGTCGCCGTCGTAGAGTAGGATTGGCATTAGACCGCTAGACTAGGCCCCAAGTCTTTATGGGTGACCTGACAGGCATTAGATACTTTAACTAGCTCTTTAAGTGAGCCGTTACACTGATGCAGTTTAATGAAGTTAGCAGCGGCTCTTGCGGCTATAGGTAGACCACCAGTAATAATGATAGTCTCGCCTGCGCGCACTAAACCGTTCTTCAGCAAGAACTCTTCCATATTAATCATGGTTTTAGTGGTGTGCTCAACCTCGTCGAAATAGACAGGAGTCACGCCCCAAACCATAGATAGGTAATTATATGTGTGGCGGTAAGTGGTAGCTGCAATTATGCGCGCGTTAGGTCTTAGTTTAGACATTAACTGTACGCTGCGACCAGAGCACGAGAACGCAACTATAGTTCGTATATGCGGTAGCTGTGCTAAATCATAGACAGCCTGCGCTATAGCGAAGTTATCAGTCTCGAGGTAACTAAGTCCGTGCTTAGATAAATCTTTAAGATCTAGTCTTTCGCTTTGGATAGTATCGCTGCACTCTACCTCAAGGGCAATCTTGCGCATGTATTCTACAGCTTGAATTGGATATTTACCAGATGCAGTTTCGCCAGAGAGCATGATCGCATCGGTGCCGTCGAGAATTGCGTTAGCCACGTCAGAAACTTCGGCGCGAGTAGGGAATGGATTGCGGATCATTGAATCCATCATCTGGGTTGCAGTGATAACGAATTTCTTCTTGTGATTAGCTTTGCGAATAATGTCTTTCTGCGCAAGCGGCACTTTCTCTGGCTCTAGCTCTACACCTAGATCTCCGCGGGCAACCATGACGCCGTCTACCTCGTCAAGAATCTCATCGATGCAATTTAATGCTTGAGGTTTCTCAATTTTAGCGATGGTTTTGATTGGTGACTTGCCGCCAAGTTTAGTTTTGGCATCGTTAATCAGCTCTTTAAGCATGATGATGTCTTCAGCTCTGCGCACGAATGATAGAGCGATAAAATCAGCCTCGACGCGAATAGCTTCAACAATATCTTCGCGATCTTTAGGAGTAATAACTTCTACTAGTAATTGTTTAGACTCTGGCAGATTAACGCCTTTGTTGGATTTAAGGTTGCCACCGAAAATAACTTTGCACTCGACTTCATCGCCAGTGATCTTCAGCACTGAAAGTCTAAGCAAACCATCATCTAATAAGATGCGCTGTGCTGGACTCAGGTCCGAGCAGAGTTGCGGGTAGTTGCGGATATATACAATCTTAGGATTGCTAGTGTAATTCGCTTTAGCTTCGTTAGAAGTAAGGATCACGCGCTCATCGGTGACTAGTTCAATACCGTCATCAGGCAAAGTACCAGTGCGGATTTTCGGACCTTGAAGGTCGACGAGTATGCCGACCG